>Ga0307373_10010954_pt1 | contig 13238 bp, 14 predicted proteins | sample OX2MG_FD_202534 | JGI IMG/M metagenome (GOLD analysis project Ga0307373, IMG submission 202534) | Soil microbial communities from Risofladan, Vaasa, Finland - OX-2 | ecosystem: Environmental > Terrestrial > Soil > Coastal area > Acid sulfate soil | place: Finland: Risofladan, Vaasa | collected... | reverse complement strand
CTCCTCGACCTTGCCGACCTTCTCTTTGACCTCACCGGCCTGGCGGTCCGCTTTGCCCTCTGACTTCAGGTCCTTGTTCCCAGTCAGGTCGCCGACGGCTTCCTTCGCCTTGCCCTTCATCTGATCTGTCTTCCCAGCCATCTTGTTTCACCTTCTTCAATCTCGTGACAGGCGCCGGACCGCTGTTGGCCTGGCTACATGTCCACCGTGGCCCTCATGACCGTGCACAGCCAGAGGACAAAGGCCCCTCGTCAGCCGGATGACCCGGATAGGTGAGCACGGGCGGCAGCCCCTTGAGTGCGACCACTGGAGCGCAAGGGGTGTCCCTGAACGCCAGGTCGGCGGCGATTGATGACCGTGGCTGATCGGCACTTCGAGGCGACCCCTGGCCTCTCCGACGTCGAGCATTGGGGGCACTTCCAGAACCCTAAGTGCCGGTCCGCAAGTCGATACATCACCGGTCGTCTCAGAGTCGGCCATCGACCGGTTGCACTACTCCTTCGTAGCTCGGCAAGGCTACGATCGGGGCGGGTCGTTACTGGCGTCTGGGTGGAGCACCACCGGGGACCGACCCGTCGGCAGTATGCCGGAGAATGCCGTGCGCCTGGGCGAACAGTCGAAGTCGTCCCAAGGAGTGCATGATGCCCGACTCGCCCGTCTCCACCGCCTATCGATCCGCGATGGAGGTCATCGCCGCCGCCGAACCAGATGTCGCCGGGGCCATCGTCGGTGAGCTGGAGTCCCAACGGCGCCAATTGAAGCTCATCGCTTCAGAGAACTACGCCTCTCCAGCCGTGCTGCTTGCCATGGGCAACTGGCTGTCAGACAAGTACGCCGAAGGCACTCCAGGCCATCGTTTCTATGCCGGATGCGAGATGGTTGACCGCATCGAGACGTTGGCTAGCGACCACGCCAAGGCGCTCTTTGGCGCCGAGCACGCCTACGTCCAACCCCATTCGGGTATCGACGCAAACCTGGTCGCCTACTGGGCCATCCTTGCCCACCGAATCGAACGGCCTGTTCTCGCTGATGCTGGTGTGGTTCATGTGAACGACCTCGAAGCCGTGAGCTGGGACAAGCTGCGCAATGACCTGCACTCCCAGCGCATGATGGGCATGGCTCTCGACGCCGGTGGCCATCTCACCCATGGATTCCGACCCAACATCTCCGGGAAGCTCTTCGACCAGACCAGCTACGGGGTCGATCCCACCTCCGGGCTCCTCGACTACGACGCCATCGCTGGTCAGGCCAGGGAGTTCCGTCCCTTGGTGCTGGTCGCGGGGTACTCCGCTTACCCCCGGAACCCCAATTTCGCCACCTTGGCTGAGATCGCCCACGATGTCGGGGCCACGTTCATGGTCGATATGGCCCACTTCGCTGGGCTGGTGGCCGGAAAGGTCCTCACCGGCGACCTCGATCCGGTTCCTTATGCCGATGTGGTGACCTCCACCACCCACAAGTCACTGCGCGGACCTCGAGGTGGGCTGGTGCTCTGCACCGAAGAGTACGCACCGTACGTGGACAGGGGATGTCCAATGGTCCTCGGCGGGCCGCTACCCCACGTAATGGCAGCCAAGGCCATCGCTTTGTCCGAGGCCCGTCGGCCTTCATTCGCCGCGTATGCCGCCCAGATCGTGGCAAATGCCCGGGTCCTTGCTGATGGGTTGGTACGCAGAGGAGCAGAACTGGTCACCGGAGGCACCGACAACCACCTTGTCCTCATCGACGTTGCCACCGGCTTCGGCCTCACCGGTCGTCAGGCCGAGGCCGCTCTGCTTGATGCGGGCGTAGTCACAAATCGCAACTCAGTACCAGGTGACGCCAACGGAGCCTGGTACACCTCCGGGATCCGACTCGGCACACCGGCATTGACCACACTCGGATTCGGGGAAGACGAACTCGACGAGGTCGCTGACATCCTAGTGAATGCGCTACGAGCCACGACCCCCGCTACGTTCACCGCCAAGGCGAAGTACGAGATCGATCCTGTTGTTGCCCAGGCCTGCCGGGCGCGGTGCGCCGATCTGCTCGCCCACCACCACCTCTATCTGGAGATCAAACTGTGAAGCCGCACGAATAGGTGCGAAGACGATCCCGTAGCGGCTCAGTTCCAACGTTCGTGGCTTTCCTGGCGGTGTCGCGCATTTGATTCGGCCAGTCTCATGTACGGGTCGCATTGCACGAGCATTGGGGACAGGAGCAAGACCCGCCCAAACCATATTTTGGCAGGCGGACCGTTAGGTGCCCCATAATGCTCACGTTCCCGCGATCGCGTTGCGCCCCCAATCGCCGGTTATGCACCCGGCCACGGCTGGATTCGCCAGTCGGGGAGTGGTGACGACGGTCCTCCGACACCCCCTCCGACACGATCCAGCTCCACGCCCTGTTGTGGACCTGGGCGTCTGCGGAACTCGCCGATTCACCGACATGCTCCAGCTCCACACTTTGCAACGAAGTCATGATCGTGACTTGTTCTGAGTTGCCGACTCGGCGATAGGTCACTGTCAGTCCGAAGGCTCGGTACAGAGCCGCCCGGTTAGCCGGGTCAACGCCTGCGAGGAGCACCAGCACCGAACGCAGCGACGAGAGAGTCTCGATCACCTCCTCGACCCTGAGGGAGGCTGGAGCCCTTGGGGCCAGCTTCAGTAACGTCTTGGCGGCCTCCATCTCTCGTTGGGTAGCTGCGATCCGGGGAGCGATGACATCGGCCGGGATGCCCGCTTCCAGGCCGTCCAGGTGCTTGGCCAGCTTGCGTTCGCACTGCGCCAGGGTGACCCGGGCCGCCATTCGAAACTGGCTCCTTCGAGATATCTCCCCTCGGGGTATCGGGCACGGCTACAGACTGCCCAACTCGTGCCGGAGTGCCCCACCGTATTAGGTGTACGGAGACACTTGAGCGGATAATCCGGCGAGGATACGACGGAATCAGCCCGACGCGCATTATGGGCTCGGAGGCGCTCTCCTGAAGCACTTCATGCTCAATGCCCTCGAGGTAGCCCAATCTGTCGGGGTTCGGATCCTGCTCCCCCACGCCAAGGACGACGAAGCCAAGAGCTTCTACCACCACTACGGATTCGAAGAATCTCCCTTCGATCCGCTCGCCTTGATGATCCTTCTTCCAGATCTCTGACGGACGGCCGAAATTTGGGATGAAGTACTTACGGCAACAAGGGCATGTCCGGTTTCGCGTTGAAACTTATGACTCCAGGCCGGCGGTAGACTGCACCCTCAATGGGATGTTGGTCGCGCGTAATGGGGCACTTTGCCCACTCACGATCTGTCTAGTGGGCCAAGTCGCGAGATCCCGCAGCATCGAGTGCGCCATCAGGAGTAGCTTGAGAGCGTTCACCTTCGACAGTGAGGGTTCTGTGGGGACAGCCTAAGTTGTCTCACTGCCCCGAACGTGCAGAGTCGCCGCCGCCGTGCTTGCGTATCTGCTCGCCTGCGGGAGCGTGGCTCCGAAGTTCGCCGCCCAGAGCCTCGGCGGATCAACCCAAGGCCCAACAGACATGGAGGCTGAAGATGTCGGCAACTCTCAAGCTGACACATAAGGCGATCGGAGTGGAGGTCCGTCGTGGCACGTTCGATGTCGTGGTCGACGGTGAGCGTGTCGGGTCCCTCGAAATGAACGACACGATCGAGATACCAATCGAAGCTGGAGATCACACCCTGCAGGTCCGCAACGGCCGAAACTTGAGCCGCACCCTGACCTTCGATGCGGCCGAAGGCCAGGTCGTCGCCTTTCGATGTACCGGAAAGAGGTTCTTGCCGATGTTTCTCGTTTCGTTCGTCGTGCCGCGCCTGGCACTCTCGCTCCGTCCGGAGTAGCAGGGGCCCTCAGAATCGAAAGGTTGCTAAGCCACTCGAACCTGGAGAGCACTCGTGCAAACCGACGCTACGCGCACATGCGCGCTGCTGGTGGGCTTGCGCGACGTGACCGTGCTCGGCGTCGACGAGAGGCTCCGGCAGCCCCTTTAGGTCTGTGTCGACCCTCAGCACCCTGGATCCATCGCTCTATCGCGATCCCAGAAGGTTCGGGTGTTCCCTCTTCGACGCGGTCACATCACAGTGGGGCTGGCTCGTCGTTGCCGACGGGGGAGTATTTTCGTTCGGCGACACGCCATACTGCGGATCAGCAGTTGGCCAGATTGGGCCTGCCCCAGTCGTGGGCATCGTCAGTACCTTCACTCTCCCGCATGCCAACCCCGGTCAAGGCGCATGACGTCCCAATCGTCCTGAGGAAATGCGGCGTACGGGACGAAATATCGCTCCGCAGCGACCAACCTCCTCAAAATCAAAGAGTCGGACTCCATGAGTCCCAAGGCTGCAGTCGCCAGTCGGGGTTCTCGATACTCCGCCCTCCGACACACTCACCAGTAGGGGCCGGAGAGGTCGAGAGTGGCGAAACTGACCTGGTCACCCGCCGGGAGTGAAGGTGCTGGGCGCAAGCGGGCGGCAGATCATCCGAAATCCGTTGGCGGCCATGAACACGGTCGGGGAAAACGGACGATCGGCAGCCAGACGGTCGAACGTGGTGTTCACGGTGGTGAGGAATGCCTCAGTGATATCCGACCCACAGCACTGGTGGGCGACGAGACTCTCCCGGGTGGCCTGGCTGAAGCACTTCCTCCGGTAACTCACCGGGCCATCATGCCGCGATCGAACCGGCTCGACCCGGATTGCGGTGGCAGCGGATCGACGGCCGGCAATTGATCTTCTGATAGACACCTGAGGATGTCGGCGAACCGTAGGCCAAGACGGGCGATAGTCACCGGGGCTTCACGCGGAATCGGAAAGGCAACTGCTCTGTCGCTGGCCGACGCCGGATGGGACGTCGCCATCACCGGGCGCACCCGGCGGGCCGGGGAGGGCCGCGACGACTCCGACACCGGGGCCGGGCGCACCCTGCCCGGCAGTCTCGATGAGACCGCGGCGCGGGTCCGGGAGTCGGGACGGAACTGCTTGGAGCTGGTCGCTGACCTCCATGACCACGAGGCGCTTCGTGGCGCGGCCAGCCGGGTCATTGCCGAGTGGGGAGGAGTGGATCTCTTGGTGAACAACGCCGTCGACACCGGCCCCGGGAGCATGGTCGGCCTGCAAGAGTTGACCATCGGTCAGATGGAATCGAAGCTGGCGGCCAACGTGGTCGCCCAGCTGGTGCTGGTCCAGGCCGTCCTCCCGGGCATGCTGGACCAGGGCGGCGGAATCGTGGTGGACGTGACGTCACACGTGGCCACTGCCGACCCCCCGGGTCCGGTCGGCCAAGGTGGCTGGGGCCTGGCCTATGCCGCCTCCAAGGCGGCCTTTCACCGATTTGCCCCCCTCCTGGCGGTGGAATTCGGAGAGCGGGGCGTCCGGGCCTACAACCTGGATCCCGGTTATGTCGAGACCGAGCGTCAGAAAGTCAATGCCGCCGCGTTGGGGCTCGTCGGTCGGTACACCGGAGCACCACCGTCGGTCCCGGCGGCCGCTATCGTGTGGCTGGCCGATCACTCCGACGAGGTCGAGAACGGCCAGACGGTCCGGGCCCAGAAGCTGGCCTTGACCCACATGCTGCATCCCGATTGGCGTCCGGGCGCGGAGTAGCCGACTGGCCGCTGGCACTTCTCGAGGCACCAGGTGTCAGTAGCCGGGAAGCACCCGGCGGAGCTCGTCGAGAATGGAGTCCCGGTCATCGAAGGCCGGGGAGTGAACGGTATCGAGCCGACCATCGACCAGTCGGATCAGCACTTCGGCCGGAAGTTCGAGGTCGGCTGCCCCCGTCGGGCCACGGTGCGAGGGCGTCACGGCGGCGTCGGAGGAGACCGTGGCCCTTGTGTCCCTTCCTTCCCCGGGCCCCGTCCAACCCTGGCCGTTGTGGCCGTGAGTCGGCGTCCTGTCGGGGACCCCGTATTACCAGAGCGGTGACCAGCTACTTGTACGCAGCAGTTTGCTTTCCCATTGATCACGGAGTTCGAGGCCTTTCGCCATATAGGAGCCCGGCCAGGTCGAGGGGTCGTACTCCTCCACACTGGTGAGCAGGTGCCCCAAGGTCGAGTAGTTCATGATCTTCTGCATCAGGATCGCCTCGGGGCGCACACCGGCACCGTGCGCCACCTGGAAGCAGGCCTGGATGTCGAGGAGCTTCTTCTCCGGCGGGATCTTGCGCATGAACTGCCAGTAGTCGTGGTCCCACAACTCGATGTAGTCATCGAGGGGGGCATAAGGCCAACCGGTGTCTTGCATGTACACCGAGAGGTCGTGCTCCCGCCCGTCGGTGGGGATCTCCTTGAGGTCCACGTGCTGCAGGGCCGACCAGTAGACCGGGGTGATCAACTTCCCCTCGACCTGGTATCGGCAATGGTCGAGCTCGGAATTCAACGCCTGCAGATCCCCGGTGAGCATCCGCCGGGCCAGAGCCTCCCAGCCGGAACCGTCGGACACCGCGGTGATGGTCACCACCTGATAGGCAGGCCCGCTTCCCATGGCGTGGTTCAAATACCACACCAGCCGCGCATCGTCGCTCCCACCGAGTGCACCCATCCACTCGTTCCGGTACAGCTCCTCGAACGTCGAAGCGTGCCGTCCGATCACCTGGTGGGTCTCATGCATGAACAGCATTCGGTCAACTCACTCTCTCGGTCGCGAAGCGGTGGCCACATCCTCGGCATCCGTCCCCTGGCTCCCCGCATTACCACGTTCACGACGAATCCTCGGGGCATCCTGGAGAAGGGAGCGGAGGGCCTTGCGATCCAGTTTGCCGAGCGCACTGAACGGCAGTTCCGGCGCGAACACCAGGTACTCGGGCACTTTGTAGCTGGCCAACCGGAAAGCGCAATGGGCGAGGAGCGTCTCGGCAGCCATCGGCTCGGAGGCCACCACCACCGCGCCGACCCGCTCACCAAGATCGGTGTCGTGCACGCCGACCACCCCGACGTCGATGACGCCGGGATAGGCCCGCATGGCGTCCTCGACCTCGACCGGGCCGAACTTCTCGCCGCCGCGGTTGATGGTGTCGGAGAGCCGACCCGAAACGAACAGGTAGCCCTCATCGTCCCGCCACCCGGAGTCACCGGTGTGCAGCCACTCCGAGGTCGTGTTTTGGGTGGCTCGCACCAGAAACTCGCCGACACCTCCCGGTGCCACCGGCTCCAGGGAGCTCGGGTCGACGATCCTCATCTCGACGCCGGGGAACGGTCGGCCGACCGAGCCCAGTCGATCGCCCCGACGATGGTCCGCCGGGGTCAGGGCGGCGTAGGCGCCGAGGGTCTCGGTCTGGCCGAACGTATTGGTGAAGTCCACATGAGGGAGCGCGGCCAGGGCCCGGCGGACCAGGTCCTGCGGCGCCGCCGCCGCTCCGTAGCTCAAGGCCTGGAGCGAGCTCAGATCCGTGGTGGCGAACCGGGGATGGTCGAGGATGCGGCGGAGCATGGCCGGGACGACGAACGTCTGCGCCACCCGGTACCGCTCGACCAGCTCCAACCACTCGCCGGCGTCGAACTTGGGCAGCAGGACGGTCTGCTTGCCCGAACGCAACGAGATGAGGAGTCCGAGCGTGCCGCCGATGTGGAAGATGGGCGCTGACATCATGTCGACCTGCTGGGGGGCGTCGGGGTCGATGGGCTTGGCGTAGTACGCCAGCCGGTCGGTGACCACGTCGTGGCTGATGAAGATGGGCTTCGGCAGCCCGGTGGTCCCACTGGTGAACAACACCAAGGCGGTGTCCTGGCCGCCTCCGACCGCCGCAGCACTGCTGGAGTTGGCCACCCCGGCCAGGACCTCCGCTTCACCCAGCACCGTTCCGTCCAGGGCGGCACGCAGGTTCGCCTCGTACCGGGAGCCGGCCACGCCGACCCGGGCGCCAACCAGATCGGCCAGCTGGGTGAGCTCGCCGGGGGTCAGGTAGGCGTTCATCTGGGCACTGGCCGCCCCCAGTCGGGCGGCGGCGTAGATGGTGGCGACCGACAGCGCGCTCCCGAGGTCCACCAGGGCAACCCGGTCACCGGGGCCGACACCGGACGCGGCGAGGGCGGAGGCGACTTTGCCGATGAGAGCTTCGAGCTGGCGGTACGTGATCGGCGTGCCGTCGACCACGATCGCAACTCGGTCGGGGACACTCTCCAACGAGGCGTCGGTGGCGTGCCCGATGTTCACCGATCGGCTCATCGCACCGGGACACTCGAGCTTGCCGACATGCCCGTCAGGAAGTGGGTCACTGGAGCGGGGACCACACCGCGGTACGCAGCAGCTTGCTCTGCCACTGGTCCCGCAGCTCGAGGGCGTCATGCATCCAGGAGCCGGGTCGGGTGATCTCCGGGGGGATGTCGGTGGTGAGCAGCCGGATCAGCGGGGGCAGGCTCGAGAGCTTCTGCATCAAGGTCACCTCGGGATACCTTCCCGCTCCCGGCATCGACTGCAAGGCGAGCTCGATGTGCATCTGCATCTGGGAGCCCTCGGCCCCGAGGGCTCGCGTGTAGATGTCGCCGGCAGCCTGGATGTAGTCATGGATCTTTCCCGGAAACGGCCACATGGTGTCTTCCATGTACATGGTCGGCTCGTGATCAACCGGGTCGGTCGGGATCTCCTCCAGGGAGCCAACGGCCGGCGACCACGGCAGAGGGGTCATGATCCGGGCCCGAGATTCGTGCTGAAGCCCGTCGCGGTGCCGGGCCCAGGACTGGAGGTCGCCGCTGGCCAGCCGTTCTGCGGTCCTTGCCCACGCCGCGCCGTCTTCCACCGCCGTCACCGTCACCACCCGGTAGGCCAGTCCACTGCCGTGAGCCAGGTTGAAGTACCACAGCAGCCGGGCGTCGGAGCCCTTGGCCAACATCGGCATCCAGCCGTCCCGGTAGGCGTCCTCGAAGCTGGCCGCGCGCTTTCCCACCACCTTGTGGACTTCGTGGACGAAGAGCACGGCCCCCCTCTCGAAACGCACATCTCCCGGCTCTGACTCGTCTGGCGATGGACGCGCCGCCGTGAGCCTCGCAGGTCTCCGCATGGTAATTCTCGCCCACTCAAGGGTCAAAGCCGAGAGCAAAGACGAACCGCAGCCATGCGAACGCTGCGATGAAATATCTTGAGCCCCGATACTGTTTTTACGAGGCGCAACTTGGTTACGTGCCCGTTCCGAGCTTGCCGTTGAAAGGCGATGTGTATGTCCGTTCCCCTCTCCATCCTTGATCTGGCCATCATCGGCAAAGCGGAGTCGGCGAGGGACAGCCTGCAGGGGAGTGTGGCTCTGGCCCAGCGGGCGGAGAAAATGGGGTACCGGCGGGTCTGGTATGCCGAGCATCACAACAATTCGGCAATCGCCTCTTCGGCTACCAGTGTGCTGATTGCCCACATCGCCGCCCACACCCAGACGATCCGGCTGGGGGCGGGAGGCATCATGCTCCCCAACCACTCCCCACTGGTCATCGCCGAACAATTCGGCACCCTCGAGACGCTGCATCCGGGGCGAATCGACCTCGGGTTGGGGCGGGCCCCGGGGACCGATCAGAAGACCATGCGGGCCATGCGCCACGACGGGAGCGAATCGGACAGGTTCCCCCAGGACGTGCTGGAGCTCCAGGGGTACCTGTCCGAGCACACCCGCATCCCCGGCGTGGAGGCCACCCCGGGCAAGGGTACCCAGGTGCCGCTGTACATCCTCGGCTCCTCCCTCTTCGGGGCCACGCTGGCCGCGGCTCTCGGGCTGCCGTACTCGTTCGCATCGCACTTCGCCCCCGACGCGCTGCAGAGCGCGGTCGCCGTCTACCGGCGGGAGTTCCAACCCTCGGAACAGCTGGCCCGGCCCTACGTGATCGCCGGGGTCAACGCCATCGTGGCCGAGTCCGAAGAGGAGGCCCAGTTGCAGTACCGGGTGTCGAGACGCCAGCGGGTGGCCCGGCTGCTGGGTCGGGAGCGCCACTACACCGACGATGAGGCCGACGCCATCCTCGAGTCCCCGCAGGGCCAGCAGCTCGCCCAGATGATGAAGTACTCCGCGGTGGGAACCCCGGCGACCGTCCGGGCCTACCTGGAAGACTTTGCACGACACGCCGACGCCGATGAGTTGATCGTGGCTCACCTGGCGTCATCGGTGGAGAGCCGCCTGGGTTCGGTCGACCTCTTGGCCGACGTGAGCACGCCGGTACCCGCGTAGCCCTGGGCACCTCCGACTCCCCGTCGGTGGGGGGCGGGATGGAGGCCGGTCAGTGCAAGCGGACTCTCGGGTCGAGCACCGCGTAAAAGGTGTCCACCAGGATGTTGGCCACGACCACGGCTGCGGAGGCCACGATCACGACGCCGATGATCACCGGCAGGTCCTGGTCCTGGATGGCATGGACGGCGGTGTAACCGAGGCCGGGCATCCCAAACACCGTCTCGGTGATCACCGCTCCGCCGGCCAGCACACCCAGGTCGATGCCGAACTGGCTGACCACCGGGGTGAGGGCCGAGCGGAGCGCGTGCCGGTAGATCACCCGGTTCTCGGACAGGCCCTTTGAGCGGGCGGTGCGGACATAGTCCTCGTTGAGCACATCGAGCATCGAGCCGCGGGTGAGCCGCGTATAGGCGGCGGCCGACACCAGAGCCAGGGTGATCCAGGGGAGCACCAGGCCCTCGAACCACTTCAACGGGTCAGCGGTCAGGTAGGTGTAGCCGGCGCCCGGGAACACGTGAATCCCGTGCAGGGCGAACTGGTAGTAGAAGACGTAGAGCAGCAGCAGACCGAGCACGAACGACGGCATCGAGTAGAAGAACAGCGCCAGCACGGTGACGATCCGGTCCCAGATGGACCGGCTGCGGACCGCCGAGAGCACGCCGGAGAGAACCCCGATGACCAGCCAGAGGACGGCGGCGCCGAGGGCCAGCGACAGGGTGATCGGGAATGCCTCTTTGAGGATGGTGGTGACCGCCTGTCCGTGGTAGTAGGAGTAGCCCAGGTTGCCGTGGAGCAGACCGTCGAGGAAGTGCCAGTACTGGGTGGTCAGCGGCCGATCGAGCAGTAGTCGGTGGGAGACCAGGGCCACCGTCTTCGGGGTCGCCTCCCTCCCGGCCAGGGTGCGAGCCACGTCGGCACGCCCGGGACCGACGAAGAAGATGAGGAAGACCACGATGGTGACGACGAACATCACGAACACTCCGAGCAGCACACGTCGGATGAGGAAGCGGATCACAGCTCCTCCTACTCGTAGAGTTGCTCGGCGCGGGGATCGAGGGCATCTCGTAGCCCGTCACCGAAGATATTGAACGCCACCGTGGTGATCAGCAGAGCGAGACTGGGGAAGAGCAGGTACCACCAGGCCTGCTGGTAGATCTGTTGGGCCCCGGAGATCATCGTCCCCCAGTCGGCCGTCGGCGGGGGCACCCCGACGCCCAGAAATGACAGCGATGCCTCGATCACGATCGTCACCGGGATCAGCAGGGTGGCGTAGACGATGATCGGGGCGACGATGTTGGGCAGGATGTCGATGAACATGATCCGCCAGGGGCCGGCACCCAGTGCCCGAGCGGCCTCGACGTACTCCTTCTCCCGCAAGGACAACACCTGCCCGCGCACCACCCGGGCGACCGCCGCCCACCCGAAGACGGCGATGACCACGATCACGATGGTCAAGCTCGGGTGGCTGATCGACACCAGGGAAATGGCGAAGAGCAGGAAGGGGATCGACAGCACGATGTCGATGATGCGGGCGATGACCGTATCGACCACCTTGCCGAAATAGCCGGCCGCCAACCCGAGCACGGTGCCGAGGACGACTTCGGCCAGGGTGGCGACCACCCCGACGATCAGCGAGATCCGGGCGCCGTAGGCGATGCGGACCAGGATGTCCCGGCCCTGGTCGTCGGTGCCCAGGAGGAACTGGCTGTTGGGGCCCACCGGAAGTCCGTCCGGGGTCAGCCCGGTACTGCGGAATTGCTCATAGACCCCGTGCCCGGTGAGGGCGGCGATCACCGGTGCGAAGATCGCCACCAGGATGATCACCACCACCACTCCGAGGGCGACCAGGGAGGCCCGATCCCGCCGAAGACGCTCGTAGGCCAGACGCCACGGACTGCGACCCTCGATGATGCTGGCGGCAGCGCCCTCCGGCGGGGGAGTGCCGGATGCGACCTGGGCATCCTCGATGGCGACGCTGTCGCTGGGGCTCAGGGACACGTCCCGGTCCTTTCGATCATGCGGCTGGCGCTCCCTCTCCAGCGATGACCCCGGGGCGGGACTCCATGACCTCTCCCGTCTCCACGGGGAAGTGGCAGGCGGTGACGTGCCCCGGCGGGTCGCCCAGGACCGGGATCAGGGCCGGATCATCGACAGAGCACTTCGCTTGGGCCTTGGGGCATCGGGGGTGGAACCGGCAGCCCGACGGCGGGTTGATCGGTGAGGGAACGTCGCCGCTCAGAATGATCTGATGGCTGTCCACTTTCTGGTTGGGATCCGGCATCGGCACCGCCGACAGCAGGGCATTGGAGTAGGGATGACGGGGCACCTGGTAGACGTCCTCCACCGGGGCCAGCTCGACGATCTTTCCCAGGTACATCACCGCCACCCGGTCGCTCACGTGCCGGACGACCGACAGGTCGTGGGCGATGAAGATATAGGTCAGGTTGAACTCGGACTGGAGGTCGGCCAGCAGGTTGATGATCTGGGCCTGGATCGACACATCGAGCGCGGAGACCGGCTCGTCGCAAATGATGAGTTTGGGCCGGAGCGCCAGGGCCCGGGCCACGCCGATCCGTTGGCGCTGGCCACCGGAGAACTCGGCCGGGAACCGGTTGAAGTGCTCCGGCTTCAACCCCACCAGCTCCATCACCTCTTGGACCCTCCTCTTTCTCTCGGCCCCGTCGGCGACACCGTGGAGGGCGAAAGGGTCTCCGATGATCGAGCCCACCCGTCGGCGAGGATTGAGCGACCCGTAGGGATCCTGGAAGATGATCTGCATCTCGCGGCGGAGCGGTCGCATCTGCCGAGCCGACAGGTTGGTGATATCCCGCCCGTCGAAGTCGACGTGGCCCTCGGATAGATCCAACAGGCGGGCAATGCAGCGGGCCAGTGTCGACTTTCCACATCCGGTCTCACCCACCAGGCCGAGGGTTTCGCCCCGGAAGACCTCCAGGTCCACCCCGTCCACCGCGTGCACCTGCTCGTGGCTCCGTCGAAACGCGGAAGTGGACTGCACCGGGAAGTACTTCTTGAGCCCCTGGACCCTGACCAGCACGTCGCCGCCGGCAGCATCTGCCGGCACGCCGTTCTCGGTCATGGCTGGGCCCTCATGGCC
>Ga0307373_10010952_pt1 | contig 13240 bp, 15 predicted proteins | sample OX2MG_FD_202534 | JGI IMG/M metagenome (GOLD analysis project Ga0307373, IMG submission 202534) | Soil microbial communities from Risofladan, Vaasa, Finland - OX-2 | ecosystem: Environmental > Terrestrial > Soil > Coastal area > Acid sulfate soil | place: Finland: Risofladan, Vaasa | collected... | reverse complement strand
CTCCCGGCTCGACGGCCGCGCGACGGCGCCGCGCATCGAGGCGATGCTCGCCGAGCACCTCGAGGGCGCGGTTGCTTAGGCCTGCAGCCGGGCGATGACCGCGAGGCCGAAGTCGGCCGCGCGCTTCCCGTCGATGACGCGGTGGTCGAACGTCACGGAGACGTTCCCCATCGGCCGTGCGACGACCTCGCCCTCGCGGACGACCGCGCGCTCGTCGATCCGGTGGATCCCGAGGATCGCGACCTCGGGATGGTTGATGAGCGGCGTGACGAAGAGGCCGGCGGCCTTGCCGGCGCTCGTGATCGTGAACGTCCCGCCGCGAAGCTCCTCCGGCTTCAGCGTGCCGGCGTGCGCGGCCTCGGCGAGGCGCCGCACCTCGGCGTCGAGCTCGTCGAGGGAGAGCGTGTCTACGCCGTGAACGACCGGGACGACGAGGCCTTGCTCCGTCTGGACGGCGATGCCGAGGTCGTAACGGTCGAGCAGCACGAGCTCGCCGTCCTCGACGCGGGCGTTGAGCTCCGGGAACTCCTTCAGCGACTCGGCGACGGCCCGGATCACGAGCGGCACGAGCCGCTTGAGGTCGACGCCGGAGAAGTCGCACTCCTCCACCCACGTCACGGCCGGGATCTCGTGCGCCCGCGTCAGGTGCTCGAACATCTGGCGCTTCACGCCGCGCAGCTGAACGCGTGTCCCTTCGGGACCAGTCCTGGCGTCTGACGCCTGGACATGTCCCCCAGAGCCCGCCGCTGCCCGGACATCCTCCTCGGTGATCCGGCCCTGAGGCCCTGTCCCTGTCACCTCCACGAGCTCGATCCCGAGTTCCTGAGCCACTTTGCGGACAAGGGGCGTCGTGCGCACTTTCGCTTCGTCGACCGAGCGCCCGGATGGACGTGTCGGTTCGGGACGCGTTCTGGCGTCTGACGCCGGGACGTGTCCCGTTTCGCCAGTGTCGCCGTCCCCGCCGATCACGACGAGCACCGTGCCGACCGGGACGACGGCGCCCTCCTCGACGAGGATCCGCGAGACAACGCCGGCCGCGGGCGATGGGATCTCGACCGTCGTCTTGTCGGTCGCGATCTCGACGAGCGGCGCGTCTTCGGCGATCTCCTGGCCCTCCTCGACGAGCCAGCGGGCGATCTCGCCCTCGGTCAGACCCTCGCCGAGATCCGGCAGCTTGAACTCGTACGCCACGGCCGCGGAGCCTAGCGAGCGGCCACGATGCGCGCGCGCTCTCGGGACGCCTCGACCTCGTCCTCCGGCAGCGGCTCGCCGGGCTCAAACATCGCCCGGAAGCGGTTCGCGGCCGGCGGTGAGGCCGCAGGCGATACAGCCGGGAACGTCGCCGCTCAAAACTCCAGGAGCTTCCGCACCGCCGCCGTCACGCGCTCGACCGACGGCATGTACGAGTCCTCGATCTTCCAGTACGGATACGGGACGTCGAAGCCCGTCACGCGGAGCACGGGCCCGCGGAGGTCGAGGATCGCCTTCTCCGCGAGGATTGCCGCAAGCTCGGCGCCGAAGCCGGCGGTGCGTGGCGCCTCCTGCACGATCACGACGCGACCCGTCTTCGCCGCCGAGGCGAGCAGCGCGTCCTCGTCGAGCGGGCGGAGCGAGCGGAGGTCGAGCACCTCGACCGACGCCGCTCCGGCGAGCGCGTCGGCCGTCTTCTCGCAGACCGGCACCATCGCGCCGTACGCGACCAGCGTGACGTCCGTTCCCTCGCGCGCGAGCCGCGCCTGCCCAAGCGGGACGACGTGCTCGCCCTCGGGGACGTCCTGCTTCTCTGCGCGGTAGATGAGCTTCGGCTCGAGGATCACGACGGGATCGGGGTCGCGGATCGCCGCGGCGAGGAGCCCCTTCGCGTCGGCCGGCGTCGACGGAATCGCAACCTTCACGCCCGGCGTGTGGACGTAGTACGCCTCGGGGGAATCGTCGTGGAGCTCGGGCGCGCGCACGCCGCCGCCGTACGGCATGCGCACGACGAGCGGGAACTCCATCTTCCCGCCGGTGCGCCAGCGGTAGCGGCCGACATGCGTGATGAGCTGGTCGAGGCAGGGATACGAGAACGCGTCGTACTGCATCTCGCAGACCGGCTTCCAGCCGGCCATGCAGAGGCCGATCGCACTGCCGAGGATGCCCGCCTCGGCGAGCGGCGTGTCGACGCACCGGTTCTCGCCGAACCGGTCGCGCAGCCCGGCGGTCGCGCGGAAGACGCCGCCGGCGCGCCCGACGTCCTCGCCCATGACCATCACCGAGTCGTCGCGCGCGAGCTCGACATGGAAGCCGTCGTTGATCGCCTCCACCATGAAGAGCTCCGCCATCAGCCGTCCCACCCTTCGCGCAGGTTCGGCGGTGGCACGACGTACGCGTTGTCGAAGACGAGCTCGGGGTCGGCGTCGGGCTCGGCCTCGGCCTCGGCGATCCCGGCGCGCATCAGCTCGAGCGCCTCGGTGCGGATCTCCTCCTCCGTCTTCGCGTCGAGGACGCCGAGATTCCGGAGGTACCGCTCATAGCGGCCGACACATTCGTTCGCCCGCTCCTGCTCGACGCGATCCATATCGATGTACGCGCGCGGGTCGTCGGCAGTCGCGTGCGGCGCTGCGCGATAGGAGAGCGCCTCGATCATCGTCGGCCCGCCGCCCGAGCGCGCGCGCTCGACTGCCTCGCGCGTCGCCTCGTACACCGCGAGCACGTCACCGCCGTCGACCCGCACACCGGGCATCCCGTAGCCGGCGGCCTTCGCCGCGATCGTCTCGGCGCGCGTCTGTGCGGAGAGGGGCGTCGAGATCGCCCACTGGTTGTTGTTGCAGAAGAGAATCGCCGGCGCCTGCATCACGCCCGCGAAGTTCGCGCCCTCGTGGAACGCGCCCTCGCTCGTAGCGCCGTCGCCGAAGTAGGCGATCGAGACGGTCGAGTTCCCCTTCAGCTTCTCCCCCCACGCCAGGCCGACCGCGTGCGGGACATGCGTCGCGATCGGCACGCAGATCGAGGCGACGCGGTAGTCGGCCGGGTTCCACCAGCCGGCGGGATGGCCGCGCCACCAGTGGAGCACGGTGCTGACCGGCAGGCCGCGAAGCAGGCCGATCGCCGACTCGCGGTAGCTCGGGAAGATCCAGTCGCCGTCGTCGAGCGCGTGCACCGAGCCCGCCTGCATCGCCTCGTGGTTCCAGAAGATCGCGTACGTCCCGATCCGGCCCTGGCTATGGAAGACGACCGAGCGCTCGTCGTACGTGCGCAGGAGGATGAGCGAGCGGTAGATCGCAAGTAGGTCGTCGGGCCCGAGGCCGTCGACCTCCCGCTCCTCGTCGAGCACCCGCCGCAGCTCGAACTCATCTGGCGCCACCTTCGCCACGGCCGCGAAGCCTACTTAGACGAGCACGGATACAGCCGACCGCTCCGCCTCGAACACGGCTTCCTCGACGTCGCCGAGATCCTCGCCGTCGACCTGGAGCGGTAGCGGTCGGTCGCACCGGACCTCGATCCGGTCGAGGTCGTGGCCGACGAGAAAGTTCGCCGCGCGCGGGTGTCCGCGCAGCAGTGCGTACGCCGTCCAGAGGAGCGAGCGGCGACGGATACGAGTGGGCGCGACGAAGTCGAGGCCCAGCTCGAAGTCCGCGTCCGGCACGAGCTGCACGGCGACGTTCTTCGCGTACGAGTACGGGGATCCGTTCGCGACGAACGCGAACGCCGCGCGACCGAGACCGGCGATCTCGAGAGTCGGCTCCACATGGCCGCGGTTCGCCGCGATCGACGCGACGATCGCACGCGCGAAGGCAAGATCGCCGGGCCGCTTCCCGTCGTGCTCGCGTCCCATCTCGTCGACGCGCCGGACGGCCTCCGCGTCGATACCCACACCTGCGGCGAAGGAGAAGCGCCGGCCGTTGACGCGGCCGAGGGAGATGCGGCGGGTGCGCCCCGCGACGATCGCGGCGGACACCTGCTGCGCTGCCGCGACCGGATCGTGCGGCACGCCGAGCGCGCGGGGCAGGACGCTCGTCCCGCCGCCGGGAAGGAACCCGATCGGGACGTTGCCTTCGAGCCCGTTCAGCGCCTCGTTGAAACCGCCGTCCCCGGAGAAGACGACGACCGCGTCGACGTTCCGGCCGCACGCGTCTCTCACGAGCTCGGTCGCGTGGCCGGGGTGCTCGGTGAGGAAGACGTCGAGCTCGCCCGCCTTCATCAGCTCCTCGCGAACCGCGGTCAACCGCTCCTCGCCGACACGGGTCGCGAACGGGTTTACGACGAGCGCGATCTTCACCGCGACGCGTATCCCCGCATCCCGTCCAGCAACAGCGCCGTGAAGCGGTCGGCGAGCGCGTCGGTCTCACCGCCCGGCTTCAGCCACGTGTACGCCCAGTTGACGGAGGAGAGCGCGAGCAGCGCGGCCGTCGCGTCGTCGAGATCGGTGCGCAGCTCGCCGAGCTCCCGTCCCTCGCGGAAGAGCGCGCGAAACCGCTCCTCGTAGCGGCGGCGCTCGGCGACGAACTCCGCGCGACGCTCGCCCTCGAGGTAGCGCCATTCGCGCACGAAGACGGTCGCGACGTCGAGCTGCTCGGCGACAACGTGGAGGTGCGCGCGCAGCGCGGCGCGAATCCGCTCGACGACCGGCCCCTCGTCGGGCACGGAGTCGAGCGCGTTATGGAACGCCTCGGAGCCCTCGTGCGCGACCTCCCACAGCAGGTCGGCCTTCGACTCGATGTGCGCGTAGACCGATCCCTTCTGCACGCCCATCGCCTCGGCGAGGTCGCCGATCGACGTGCCGTGGTAGCCCTTCTCCGCAAAGAGGCGGGCTGCGGCGCGCGTTAGCTCGTTCCGTCTCGCGGACATCTACAATCGGAAAACTAACGATCGTTCGGAAGGTGGTGCTGCGTGGCAGCCGTCGAAGTTCCCCGCAACGAGCAGGCATTTCTCGAGTACGTCCAGTCGGGCGGGCAGGTCGAGACGACCGATTGGATGCCCGACGACTACCGGGCGAAGCTCATCAAGTTCATCGAGATGCACGGCAACTCGGAGCTTATGGGCGTCCTGCCCGAGCGCGAGTGGATCCTCCGCGCGCCGACCCTCCAGCGCAAGCTCGCGCTGACGGCGAAGGTGCAGGACGAGGTCGGCCACGCGCAGCTCATCTACCGCGTCGCAGAGGATCTCGGCAAGCCGCGCGAGCAGATGCTCGCGGATCTCATCTCGGGCAAGGCGAAGTTCCACAACGTCTTCCATTACCCGACGTACACGTGGGGAGACGTCGGCGTCATCGCGTGGCTCGTCGATGCGGCGGCGATCATCAGCCAGAAGGCGCTCCTCAAGTGCTCGTACGCGCCGTACGCGCGGATCATGAAGAAGATCTGCTGGGAGGAGTCGTTCCACATCCTCCACGGCCGCGACGTCATCCTCGCGATGGTGACGGGGACGGAGGAGCAGTTCGGTCTCGTGCAGGAGGCGCTCGACCGCTGGTGGGGGCCGCTCATGCAGTTCCACGGCAACCCGATCCCGAAGGGCGAGGATCCGATGTACCTGTGGCGGATCAAGTCGCAGGGCAACGAGGAGGCACGTCAGCAATTCCTCGACGGCTACGTGCCGCAGATCCTCGAGCTCGGCCTCGAGCTCCACGACCCGAAGCTCCGCAAGCGTGACGACGGGGTCTGGGAGTACAGCGAGCCCGACTGGGACGAGCTCAAGCACGTCGTCACGGGCCATGGCCCGAAGACGCAGGAGCGGCTCGCCTTCCGCAAGCACTTCCTCGACCAGGAGCAGTGGGTGCGCGACATCGTTCTCGCTGCATGAACGAGTGGGAGGTCTTCCGGCGCGAGCGGAAAGGCCAGCCGTTCGAGCATGCCGGCTCGGTCGTCGCGCCCGACGCGGACTTCGCGGAGGCGTGGGCGCGCGAGCAGTACGGCCGCCGCGGCGAGTCGGTCGCGCTGTGGCTCGTCCCGCGCGAGGCGATCCGCGACGTCGAGGACTGGGCCGACGAGTTCGACCTCAAGTACCGCCGCGTCGACGGCTACTCGATCAAGGCGCGACTGAAGGAGGCACGCGAGCGTGCGGGAACAGCTCCTGGCGATAGCTGACGACGAGCTCTTCCTCGGCTGGCGCGAGTCGGAATGGACCGGCATCGCGCCGATGCTCGAGGAGGACGTCGCCTTCTCCTCGATCGCGCAGAACGAGATCGGCCACGCACGTGCGATCTACCAGCTGCTGGTCGGTGAGGACGGCGACGCCGACGCACTCGCCTTCGACCGGCCGCTCGAGGAGTACCGGTGCGCACCGTTCGTCGAGCTCCACCTGTTGGATTGGGCGCACACGATCGCGCGGCGCTGGCTGTACGAGACCGCCGACGAGATCCGGATCGCCGCGCTGAAGGCCGACGCGGATCCCGCGGTCGCCGGCCTGGCGGCGAAGATCGACCGCGAGGAGACGTACCACCGCATGCACGCCGAGATGTGGCATGAGCACCTGAAGGACGAGCCGCGGTTCCGCGACGCCGTCGAGGAGCTGTGGCCGTACGCCATCGGGATGCTCCCCGAGGAGCTGCGCGCCGATCTCGCCGGTCGAATCGGCCTAACCCTTCCAAGTGACAACTTGTCACAAGCGCATGAGCGCGGCACGCACACGGACGAGCTCGCGCCGATGTGGGAGGAGATGACCGAGGTGCGCCGCTCCGCCCCCGCGGGGGCGCAGTGGTAGAGGCCGAGGTCTGGGGGCTCCTCGAGGAGATCCCCGACCCGGAGATCCCCGTCATCTCGCTCGTCGACCTCGGAGTAATCCGCTCGGTCGATGTCTCCAACGGACATGTCCGCATCGAGTTCACGCCGACCTTCCTCGGCTGTCCCGCCCTCGAGTACATGAAGCGCGCGATCGAGGAGAAAGTCCCCGGCGCCGAGGTGCAGGTGATCCAGGACGACTCGTGGTCGACCGACAAGATCACCGCGGCCGGCCGCGAGAAGCTCCGCGAGGCCGGCTTCGCGCCGCCCGCGCCGCGTCTGATTCAGCTCCAGTCGCAGGTGCACAAGTGCCCGTACTGCGGTTCGACGGAGACGCGCCTCGAGAACATCTTCGGCCCGACGCCGTGCCGGTCGCTTCGCTACTGCGACAGCTGCCGGCAGCCGTTCGAGCAGTTCAAGACGATCTAGCCTTCCTCGATTTCAGCGCCAGAGGCCCCGAGCTTCCGAAGATCGCCTTCGTTCTGGCTACGCTCCCGCTGTGGCCGTCGAGATCCTTTACTGCCCCGTCTGAAGCGGGTACGACGAACGGGCCGCGAGTCTCGCGGCCGAGCTGAAGGACACCGGATTCGACGCCTCGATCCGCGAGGGGCAGAAGTCGCAGTTCGACGTCTTCGCCGACGGCGAGCTCGTCTTCTCGAAGCTGAGCGAGCGGCGCTGGCCGGCCGACGGCGAAGTTCTCGCGCTGCTCACGAACCGCTGAAGCGAACCTCGCGCTTCTCGACGAACGCAGCGACGCCCTCCCGGAAGTCCGCCGTCTGGGCCGCCTCGGTCTGGAGATCGGCCTCGAGCTCGAGCTGCTCCCCGAGGGTGTTCGTGCCGGCTTCGTCGAACAGACGCTTCGTCAGCGCGATCGCCCGCGTCGGCCCGGCCGCGAGCTCGGCCGCGCGCACCGCGACGCGCGCCTCGAACGCGTCCGCCTCGACGACCTCGGAGACGAGTCCCCATGCATGCGCCTCGCCCGCGGTCAGCCGCCGGTTCGACGTCATCCACTCGAACGCGCGCGGAGTCCCAAGCAGGCGCTGGATGAAGTACGTCCCACCGGAGTCGGGGATGAGCCCGATGCCGACGAAGCCGGGCACGAAGAACGCGTCGTCGCGCGCGATGCGGATGTCGCACGCGCACGCGAGCGAGAGCCCGGCGCCCGCGCACACGCCGTTCACCGCAGCGATCACCGGCTTCTCGAGCGAGCGGATGAGGTTGACGTTCACGTGGTACGTCGCGCGCAACAGCGACCCGACGTCGCCGCCCTCGCCGAACTCGGTCAGGTCCTGTCCGGCCGAGAACCCGCGGCCGGCGCCGGTGATCACGACCGCGCGCACGTCCGGCGACGCCGCCGCCTCGAGCGCCTCGCGCAGGCCGTCCTGCACGGCGCGCGTGAACGCGTTGAGCTTCTCGGGACGGTTGAGCGTGATCGTCTGAACCGCGCCGTCCCGGCTGAATTCGACCTCCGCCATCGCGGCGGACACTAACGGCGCGCTAGTGCCCGAGCAGCGGGAAGCGGCGATGGTGCTTTTGCTGGTGCTGCTCGCGGCGCTGCTCCCGCAGCCGCCGGACGAACGGCACGAGGAGGAGGACGGAACCGACGGCCACACAGCGGCCGCAGAATGCGAGCTTGCGCCCCCGCTTCGGGGTGTCCTCCAGCTTCTCCTTACCCATGAGGAACCTCCTTTCGCCGGGAGCGTGCCTCCGTCGCGGGCCGAGGCGAATCGGGGATTCCGCCGATCCTGCCGGTTCAGTCCGCGAACGCGACGAACTGGACGGTCGGCTTCGGCAGCCCACGCTTGTACGCGTCCTTGCCGGTCGCCATGAACTCGTCGCTCCGCACGGCCGCGTCGAAGGCTTCCTTGTCCGCGAACTCCCACTCGGCGTAATACGCGTGCGGTGCGTCGCCCATCGGTGAGCCGGTCACCTTCCCGTGCCGGAACACGCTGTTGGGCACGCAGCGGCAAAACTCGGCGTGCGCGGCGTACTCCTGCGGATCCGGCTCCTGCTCGTAGAGGACGGTGACGCGGTACATGCGCGGTCCTTTCGGTAGACGACGAGGGGGAGCGTACGGCAATGGCCGACAGAGTTGTTCACTGCCCACGACGACGCGGGCGGTTAGAGAACGCCGAACCGCGCCGAGCGGTTACGTATGGTTGCGCTCGTGTCGGGAAGCGCAGCGGCAGCCACGCTCGCGGTCGCAGCCGGGCTCGCCGGGTCGATCCAGGTCGCGCTCATGTCGCGGCTCGGTGAGCGGATCGGCGTGCTCGAGGCGCTCGGCTTCTCGGCGACGCTGACCGCTGCGCTCGCCGTCGTCATCCTCCTGCTCTTCCGCCACAGCCTCGGCGGATTCGGGCGGGCCGTTCACCAGCCGTGGTGGATGCTGCTCGGCGGCGTGATGGGACTGCTCATCGTCTTCACCGTCACGTTCGCCGGCCCGCGGATCGGCGTCGCCGCGACCGTCGGGATCCTCATCGCCGGGCAGCTCGCAATGGGGGCGGCGATCGACCGCTGGGGACTGTTCGGCACCGATCGGATCGCCCTCCACTGGCCGCGCCTCGTCGGCCTCGCGCTCCTCGCGGGCGGCGCCGCGCTCTCGCTGAAGAGGTAGCTACGACCGGTGTGAGTGCCAGGGCACCCAGAACGGCGCGACGACGAACACCCAGAGCGCCAGAAGGACGACTGCCACGACGACGAGCGTGACCAGCACGGTGAAGAAGGTTCCCATTGAGGAAGTGTCCAGCCGCCGCCCGCTCGCAGCATCGGGGGAGTCGCTGAGAGGCGCTGCCTACAGGCCGAACGGGTTGAAGGGCTTCGAGCCTGTCGAGAACAGGACGCCCTTCGTCTCGAGATAGAGCTCGAGCGTGTCGATCGACAGCTCGCGGCCGAAGCCCGACTGCTTGTAGCCGCCAAACGGGATTCCCGGGAACGCCGTGAACGGCATGTTGATCCCGACCATCCCCGACTTGATCGCCTTGGCGACGCGGTGCCCGCGCGCGGGGTCGCCCGTCCAGACCGTCGCGAAAAGGCCGTAGCGGACGTCGTTCGCGATCCGGATCGCGTCCTTCTCGTCCTCGAACGGGATCACCGTGACGACCGGGCCGAAGATCTCCTCCTGCGCGACGGTCATCGAGTTGTCGACGCCCGCGAGGACGGTCGGGAGATAGAAGGCACCCGCTCCGTCGCCCGGCGCGCCGCCCGCGACGACCTCGGCTCCCTCCGCGATGCCCTTCTCGACGAGGCCGTGGACGCGGTCGCGGTGCGCGGTGGAGATGAGCGAGCCAACCTGCGTCTCGGTGTCGAGCGGGTCGCCGACCTTGAGGCTCTTCGCAGCCTCGGCGAAGCGTGCGACGAAGTCGTCGTAGATCGACGCCTCGACGAGCACGCGCGAGCGCGCCTCGCAGCTCTGGCCGGCGGCGTAGTAGATCGACCAGACCGAGCTCGGGATCGCGTCGTCGAGGTTCGCGTCGGCGAAGACGAGGTTCGGGGACTTGCCGCCGAGCTCGAGCGTCAGCCGCTTGATCCCGTCGGCGGCGAGCTTCATGATCGCGCTCCCCGTCGCCGTCGAGCCGGTGAACGCAACCTTGTCCACGCCCGGATGCCGGACGAGGTACGAGCCCGTCGTCGGCCCGTCGGCCGGAACGATGTTGATCGCGCCGGCGGGGAAGCCGACCTCGCTCGCAAGCCCGGCGATGCGGAGGACGCTGAGCGGCGTCTGCGGATCGGGCTTGAGGACGACGGCGCAGCCCGCGGCGAGCGCGGGCGAAAGCTTCCAGACGGACATGAGCAGCGGGTAGTTCCACGGGACGATCTGCGCGCAGACGCCAACCGGCTCCTTCAGCGTGTAGCTCATGAGCGAGCCGCCGAACGGTTGCGAGCGGCCCGAGATCGAGCCGACGACCGAGGCGAAGAAGCGGAAGTTCTCGACGGCGCCGGCGACCTCGGCCTTGACCGAGGAGATCGCCTTGCCGACGTTCCGCGACTCGAGCTCCGCGAGCTCCTTGCGGTTCGCGGCGATCGCGTCGGCGAGCGCGTGGAGGAGACGGGCGCGCTCGTTCGCCGGCGTCCGACCCCACGGGCCGTCGAGCGCCTCGCGCGCGGCGGCGACGGCGCGGTCGATGTCCGCCTCGCCGGCCATCGCGGCGCGCGCGAGCGGAGCGCCGGTCGCAGGCTCCGCGAGGTCGCGGATCTCGCCGGACGCCGGCTCGACGACCTCGCCGCCGATGAAGAGCCCGTACTCCTGTCCTGCGGTCACCGCCATGTCTGCGGAAACTAACGGTCCGGCCTAGGGCCTGCGCAGCCGACAGTTCTACTTGCGCGAGGTTGGCCCGCCCGATCCCGCTCGGTGTGCGGCGCCGCCGATGTACGCGAACGTTGCTTTGACGGTCCTCGCGACGGTCATCGTCACGACGCACTTGGCGGTGCCTGAACACGCCCCCGACCAGCCGGTGAACTTCGACCCTGACTTCGCCACGGCGGTCAGCGTCACCACTTTCCCCGCGGCGAAGGAGTGCGTGCACGTCGCCGTGCAGGAGACACCGGCCGGAAGACTCGTGATCCGCCCGCTCCCCTTGCCGAGTTTGAGCACCGTGAGAGGCTTGGTAAGGGCGAACGTCGCAGTCGGGGTGCGCGCAGACGTCATCGAGAGGTGACACGTCGTGCTCGGGCCTGTGCAGGCTCCTGACCATCTGGTGAACACGGAGCCGGATGCGGCACTGGCCGTCAGCGTGACCGACGTTCCGTGGGGGTATGTATGCGAGCAGGTCGATCCACAGCTGAGTCCCGCGGGGCTGCTCGTCACCGTGCCGACGCCGGCGCCCGATCTCGTGACGTTCAGGATCTCGGGAGGCGCGAACGCGGCGATGACGCTGCGGGCTTGGGTCATCGACACGGTGCAGGTGCCGAGGCCGGAGCACCCGCCGCCCGTCCAGCCCGCAAAGGCCGAGCCTGCAGTCGCCGTCGCCGTCAGCTGAACACTCGTCCCCTCGTCATAGGAGGAGGCGCACGTCGAGCCGCAGTCGATGCCCGTCGGGTTGGACGTGACGGTGCCAGTTCCGGCGCCGGCGTCGATGACAGTCAGTTTCTCCGACGGGGCAGTGATCGTCCACGTCTGGCTCGCTCCTACCGGGTCTTCGTCGGACGCCGCCTCGGTGTCTGTGGCTTTGACTTGGAACGTATGAGAGCCCAGGGCGAGGCTTGTGTACGTCGTCGGCGAGGCGCACGCGCTCCATCCGGCCCCATCGAGATTGCACGTGAACGTTGTGATGTCAGAGGCGTCCGAGTAGAACGTGAAGGTCGCGCTCGTGTCGCCTGTCGGATCGCTCGGACCGTTCTTGATCTTGGTGTCCGGCGGAGTGACCGTCCACGTCTCACTCGCTCCTACGGTGTCGACTTCCCCGTTCCAGACGCCTCTCACGTCGAACGTGTGAGAACCGGGACCCACGCCGGTGTAGTTCGCCGGAGAGGTGCAGGGCTGCCAGCCGGCATCGTCGAGGTTGCACTGGAACGTCGCGTCGACGGTAGTCGAAGAGAACCTGAACGACGGCTTCGTCGAGTCCGTCGTCGCCGCAGGGCCACTCGTGAGCTTGGTGTCGGGCGGCGAATCCCGACCGAGAACTTCGAAGCCTAGACCGCCGCCGGCGCCGACAAGCGCGAACACTTTCGTTCCGTCCGGGCTCAGAGCCAGGCCCCGTGGGGCTACTCCGCTTTGTGCCCACGCCCGCCACAGCTGGGCACTGCCGCGTTGGAACACCTCTACGCCCGTATGAATGTACGCCCCGTTCACCCCCACCGCGACGTACTGACCGTCGGCCGACCAGGCGACGGCATCCGGACCGAGCTCCGACGGATACATGAACCTCGTTCCGGACGAGCCCGTCGAGAACAACGCTGCGCACGAATAGGCGGCGAACAGGACGCCTGCGCCCAACGGGTCGACGCTGAAGTCCCGGAAGCTGCCGCACCCACCTCCCGGGAGGCTGGGTGTCCATGGCCCGGGCACCTGAACCGCCGAGCCACTCGAGACGTCGTATTCGGACAGGCCCCCGGACGCCTGCGCGGTCACGAGGATGTCATTGTTCGCGCCGCCCGAGGCGAGTTCCACGGATAAAAAGAGCGCAGGTGGTATGCCGCCGAGCTGCTGCTGGGCCACCCCGCTGCCATCGAAGTTCATAGTCGCGACGTAGCCGGAGCCGTAGCCGTTGTTGTCGGAGAACCAAAGCTCTCCGCCAGCGACGACGACGCTGTACGGACTCGGGAGGGGCGCGACCGAGAAACGGCTCGTCTCCGTCAACGTCTGGGTGTCGATCTCGCTAATCGCATCGGCGGCATTGAGCGCCACGTAGAGGTCGTGCGTTCCGGGGTTCAGCGCCATCGCCGTTGCCCCCGGCTCGCCCGTGATCGTCTTGACGATGGTGCCGTCGAAGTCGAGAACGACGATCACGGACTGATCCGGCCCGCCCGAGACGAAGATGTGCTGACCGACCGGGTCGACGACCATCGTGGGAGCAGTGATGGTCGATGGCAGCTGCGTCAGGCTGCCA
>Ga0307373_10010951_pt1 | contig 13241 bp, 12 predicted proteins | sample OX2MG_FD_202534 | JGI IMG/M metagenome (GOLD analysis project Ga0307373, IMG submission 202534) | Soil microbial communities from Risofladan, Vaasa, Finland - OX-2 | ecosystem: Environmental > Terrestrial > Soil > Coastal area > Acid sulfate soil | place: Finland: Risofladan, Vaasa | collected... | reverse complement strand
CTCCTCGCCTGGGCGCAGCCGCCACCCCCCGGATAACCGCACGGAAACAGCCACCGCAACGGCGTCACCGCGAACATGGTCACGCCGCCTTTGGCATGCCCAATCACGGGACTTCCGAATACTTACCACTGACCTGCACATTGTCCATTCCTACCAATGGCAAAACGCACCGCCGTCCGCCCGGCGTCCGTGCTCTTCGAATGGTCCTTGTCATCACGGTGAACGCTTCGGATCATGTCCCAGTGCGTTTCACCGAGTTTCACTGCGCCCGTTAACGTATTTCCGAGTGCTTTCGCCTTCTGCGGCCTGGTGCATGCCGACGGCCCGCAGCGCCAGGGGTTTCGTCCAGCACCGGATCCCCGGTCGCCTCCCTGTCATACTGCGCAGGCGCAGGGTCATGCGGGACCTGGCTTGACGACCAGAGGCAGAGGCTGGTCGCTGTCCCGCGCGGTCTCGCACGGCTCGCCAAGTGCCTGGCTGACGTGCCGCCCTTGCGCTCCACGACCATCATCCGGCAGCACGAGCTTCCCGGTCGTTGGCCCGTTGGCTTCCGACCTGCCGTCGACTGCGGCCCGCAACGTCGGTGTGGTGTAGGGAAGCAGGCGAAAGGCCCGCTCGCTGAAGTGAGGAGACGCGAAGAGAGCTGTGAGAATCACTGTCGTAGCGAGCGCGGCCTCAAGGACGACAAGCGCGACCGCGACCGGCGCAGCGATGAGCCACAGCCCTGCGTGGATGCCAACCGCCGCCGTTGGGGCACCGACGCGGACGGGGCGGTGTGGCCGGGGGCTAGAGGCTTGGTATGCAGCGCACATACCTACACGCTGACGGTGCGGACCCCGGGTCCGGGAGAAGGTCCGGACTGGTTCGGACCAGGGCCGCGTGATTGCGCTGGAAGTACGGCCGTGAGGTGATAGTGCCGTACCAGAGGGTCCGGACAGCGTCGGCCCCGCGGGGGATGACTGCAGAGCGGAGGGTACGCCTGAAATGGCTGCGCAGCGACAGGGCGACGAGCAGCAAGATGTTGGGGAGTTCGCTCGCGCGTTCACCTCCCTGCTGCAGGCAGCAAAGCTGAGCCCGGACAAGCTGAGACGTGAACTCGCGCGCCAGCACCAGCCCGGGCTCGTCGCACGGGCGACGTTGTATGACTGGATGAGCGGCCAGCACCTGCCCGAAGACGACGCCGCCTTCCTCGCCGTTGTCCGCACATGCCTTGCGTTCACTGGTGATCGCCGCACTCGTCCGCCGCGGGGCACAGAGCGTGACTGGCTGGCGTTGCTGGATCAAGCTCGGCGGACCAGGGATGCCCCCGGGCAACATCCCACCCGCATGCGCCACACGGCTGCACCGGTGCGCGCAGCACGGGACTGGGATCCGGTCAAGCTGGGTGTCCACAAGGCTATTGGCGGCGACCCACTGCCCGCGTTCGTACGGCGCCAGCACGACGATCTTCTGGACGCTGTCATGAACCCGCGCGTGGCAGCAAACCGGCTGATCGTGCTACGCGGAGGATCATCGACCGGCAAGTCCCGTAGCGCGTACCACGCTGTCAGCCGGGGGGCGCTGGCCGCGTGGCGCCTCGAATACCCGCCCATCCCAGCTGAACTCATCTATCTCCTCGATGGGGAAGTGCCGTCCCGGACCGTACTCTGGCTCAGGGAGTTCAGAGACTATGCAGACGGCGACCGCGGTCAGGAAGCCCTCGCGCGGCTGATCCGGCTTCTGGACGGCCACCGTCACATCATCGTGATCACCACGATGTGGCGGGATTTCTGGGACGCCTACACCGCCGACCCACGCGGCGGACCCGGCACCAGCGACCCCTACACCGCCGCGCGGGCGCTGCTGGCCGGGCTCACCGAGCTGACCAGCACAAGCGACATTGATCCTAGCTGCGGCGGTGTCATTGATGTTCCCGATGTATTCAGCGCGCGCGACCTAGCCTAGGCCCAACAAATCGCCGATCCTGACGTGGCTGAAGCCATCAGGGCGGCCACGCGACAAAACCGCCCCGGGCAGGTCATCCAGTACCTGGCCGGCGTCCCAGACCTGCTCCAGCACTACGAAGGCCGCCCCGCGGACGCGGCAGCCCCCTATGGGCGCGCCGTGATCACGGCGGCTATGGACCTCGCCCGCCTAACGGATATCGCCCAATGCTCGCCGGCGTTCCTCCACGAGGCCGCTATCGGTTACCTGCCCCATGAGGGCCGGGTCAAGGCCGCCGACACCTGGCGTAACGCGGCACTGGGCTACGCCACGCGGGAACTGCGAGGCGCCGTGCGGGCGCTGACGCCTCACCCACCCGCGCAGGGCACGGGTGTCGCAAGTTACCAGCTCGCCGACTACCTCGACCAGCACGGCCGCAAGACCCTCGCCGAGACAATCCCGCCTCCCGCGTTCTGGTCGAGTGCTACGCAGCTCAAGCGACAGACCCAGGCCAGGCTCGCACACGCCGCGCAGGACTATGGCCTGCTGCGAATGGCCGCCCAGCTTTGGAAGAACGCTGCCAGATCCGAAGCATATGCAGCACCTGCCCTCGTCCGCGTGCTGCGTGACCTCTGCCCGGACGACAAACGCCCAGCCCACTGGGCCGCTAGGCATGCCCATCTGGGCGACCCGCGCAGTGCCGCGTCTTTGGTGAAGACACTGCGGGAGATCGGAGCCGAGTCGCAGTTGGACGCGCTTCTCCGGCGCGACCCCGCCACACACGCCGACCTGCGCGACCCGCGCGGTATCGCCTCTCTGCTGGGAGTACTGCGCGAGATGGCGGCAAACGAACAGGTGGCTATTCTTGCCGAGCGAGCCGCCACGCACGCCGACCTCAGCGACCCGTCGGGCGTGGCTGATCTCCTGCATGCCCTGACAGCGGTAAAGGCGGAGACACATGTGCAGGAGATCATAGGGCGCAATCCCGCCAGGCACGCCGCCGTGAGTCAGCTAAGCAGTGCGGGCGACCTGCTAAGACTGCTGCGACAGCTGGGAGCGGACGCCCAGGTAGCCGTTCTTGCCAAGCGCGTGGCCGCGCACGCTGACGTACGGGAGCTATTTTTGGTTGCGCCTCTGCTGCGGACGCTTCGGGCGGTGGGCGCGGACGACCAAGCGGCCGTTCTAAGTGATCGTGCCCTCAAGCACGCCGAGGCGGTCGGCCCAGCCGGAATTGCGAGCTTCCTGAACGGGCTGCGAGTGTTCCTCACGGATGCGCAGGCGGCGTCGCTGATTGAGTGTGGCCCCACCGAGCACGCCAATCTCACCGAGCCGGGCGCGGTTGCTGAGTTGCTGCGCGTTCTGCGACTGGCGGGGCGCAGGACGCAGGCAGATGCGCTCATCAAGCGCGACCCAGCCACACACGCCGACCTGCGCGACCCGCACGGTATCGCCTCCCTGCTGGGAGTACTGCGCGAGATGGCGGCAAACGAACAGGTGGCTATTCTTGCCGAGCGAGCCGCCGCACACGCCGACTTGCGCGACCCGCGCGGTATCGCCTCCCTGCTGGGCCAACTGCGACAGGCAGGGGCGCAGGCGCAGGCGCAGGCGATCATCGAGCGCGACCCAGCCACACACGCCGACCTGCGCGACCCACTTCGTGTCGCGCCGCCGCCAGGCGAACCTCCGGAACCGGAGGACGAGGATCAGGTGGCGCTGCGCAACCGCCTCGCCCGCCGGGGCGCTCTCCGCCTCGGTGTCCCATCCCTGCTGAGTCAACTGCGCGAGATGGGCGCGGAGGCGCAGGCCAGAGCGCTAGTAAACCGGCTGCCAGCCGCCGGCTGGTTCGATCTCTTTGTGGAAGTCCGACAGCTCGGTGACGTGTTCCGGTTCGGCTTGGAGAACAATCGGTCTCCCGCTGGCCTTTGGGGATGGGACGATCTGATTTAGTCATTCTCCTCTCAATCTCAAATGACCCCGATGTCAGCTACTGATAGATCGACCCGCCGGATGAACGCGATCTGCGAGCGCCTCGTCGGCACGCTGCGTCGTGAGGTCCTCAACCGGACCCTGATCCTGAACTAGGCGCACCTGCGCGCGGTCCTGGCCGAGCACCAGGAGCATTACAACACCGCCCGGCCCCACCAGGGCATCGGCCAGCGCTGCTCCTGCCGAAATCCTCATCCATGCTGGTGGGAGCCGATGCATGGGTGAGGCCGATGTTGTGCGCGCTGGCGGCTGGTGGGGCGCTCGTGCGACAGGGGGACGCTGTGGCATGGTGATCGACCGTGGTGCTGCGACTGGCCTACCTCGGTGTGACGAACGTGTTCGCGTTGCTGCGGCTGCTGCCGGTGAGCAGCCGGGACAAAGACGCGGAGATCCTCGTGCTGCGCCACCAGCTCTCGGTCCTGCAGCGGCAGCTCGGTCCGGACAGGGTGCGGTTCACCCCGGGTGACCGGGCGTTGCTGGCGGCGCTGCTGCACCGGCTCCCCAGGGACGTGCTCAAGAGACTGCACCTGGTGGTGCGCCCGGATACTGTGCTCCGCTGGCACCGCGATCTGGTCGCACGCCGGCACGCCCAGCAGTCCCGGCCCCGGCGCCCGGGCCGGCCGCGCACCGTGCACTCGGTTCGTATCCTGGTGTTGCGGCTGGCCCGCGAGAATCCCGGGTGACAGGGGTATCGCCGGATGCACGGCGAGCTGCTGGTGCTCGGGGTAAAAGTCGCCGCTTCCACCGTCTGGGAGATCCTGCACGACGCCGGGATCGACCCGGCGCCCGAGCGCAGCTCCACCACATGGGCCGATTTCCTGCGCTCCCAGGCCGAGGCCCTGCTGGCCTGTGACTTCTTCGAGGCGGTCACCCTGTCCGGCGCGCGGCTGCACGTGCTCGCAGTGATCGAGCATGCCAGCCGGAGAATCAGGATCCTGGGCGCCACCGCCCACCCCGACGGCGTCCTGGGTGACGCAGGCTGCCAGGAATCTTGTGATGGACCTGGAGGATGCCGGCTGCCGGGCACGGTTCCTGATCAGGGACCGGGACGGGAAGTTCCCGGGCCTGTTCGACGTCATCCTCGCTGACGAGGGCATCGACGTTGTGCTCAGCGGGGCCCGGATGCCGAGGATGAACTCGATCATGGAGCGGTGGGTGCAGACCTGCAAGCGCGAGCTATTGAACCGCACGCTGATCTGGAACCAGTCCCACCTCCTGCACGCCCTACGGGAGTTCGAGCAGTTCTACAACGGGCACCGGCCGCATCAGGGCACCGCGAACGCCCGGCCGCTCCAGCCACTGCCCGTGCCGCTCGTGGTTCCTGACCAAATCGCCAGCCTTGATATACGACGACGCGACCGACTCGGTGGGGTGCTTCACGAATACCAGCATGCCGCATGAGCTGCACGGATGAGGTTTTCGGCAAGGGCAACGTTTGTATGAGTGATTGATGGGCGTGTTCGGCGGCGGCCAGGTACTTTTTATCTCGCAGCTGCATCCGATATGCGAGCTACTGAGAAGTCCGGACTCGCGGTTGGACGGGTGCTGCCGGAGGAGGTTGATTCGTGCGTACATGGCGGCTAGCCGTGGTGGCTATGATGCTGCTGCTGGCTGCTGTCGCGACCACGCTCTCTAGCGTGTCCGTGAATGTGGCTACTAGCAGTTCCTGGTTCTCGTCGGTAGCCCGGCACCCGCTTTGGTGGACGGCAGCCTCGACGGCCGCCGTCGCGTGCGCGGGATTGCTGGTGTGGTGGTCCCAGCGATGGTACGGCGACCGCGGGCTACCAGAACTGGTGCCTGCGGCGCAGCAACCCGAGCCGTGGGTGGTCGACCGGCCTGCGGAAGTTGGCAAGGTCGTGACCGCGGTACTGCGCGGGGGGACGGTGGGGATCACGACTGCGGTCCAAGGCGCTGGCGGATTCGGTAAGACTACCGTAGCCAAGATCATCCGCACTGACCGAAGGATTCTGGGCAGGTTCCGAAACCGGATTTACTGGGTGACGGTAGGGCGTGATGTCGATGCCCGCGTGCTCACGGGCTTGGTTAATGGTCTGATCACCCAGATAGAGCCTGGTCGTCCAGTGACCTTTACTCAGGTAAAGCAGGCGAGCGATCACCTTGCCGCAGTGCTTGCTGCTGGTCCCCGGCGGCTGCTGATTCTAGATGACGTGTGGTCAGAGGAGCAGCTTGCTGCATTCCCGGCAGCGGGGAAGTGCGCCCGACTGGTGACTACCCGCAACCCGGCGCTTGTGGTCAGCGCCGACACGCCGGTGAAGGTGGACAGGATGTCGGAAAGACAGGCCGAGCGTGTGCTGCTGGCGGGGTTGCCGCCCCTCTCGCCTGCGGTTACTGCACGGCTGCTCGCCGAGACGGGGCGCTGGCCTCTCGTACTGCGGCTGGTCAACAGGATCCTCACAGATCGGATGCGGCTCAAGCCGGATGTCGCGGCCCACGCCGAGTACACGCTAAGCATGCTTCGTGAGAGCGGGGCGTTGCGCCTTGATGACATATCCGGGGATGGTGGCCGACGGCTTGACGTCAGCGATCCGGACCAGCGACGCAAGACCATCCATGCCACCATACTGGCCAGCACTGGCCTTCTGGACACCGGACAGTATGCCCGCTTCTCCGAGTTGGCAATCTTCGCTAAAGACGAGACGATTCCCGTCTCGCTCATGACCGCTTTCTGGCAGGCAACCGGCGGGCTGGATGAGGCGGCAGCAAGCGCACTGTGCGTACGGCTTGCCGACCTGGCCCTGGTGAACCTGGTTCCGTCCAGTGACGGCGGAGCTGTCACCATGCACGATGTCATCCGGGACTTCCTGCGCGAGGAACTCGGTGAAACCCGCATCCAGCAACTGCACCGGGTACTGCTCGACGTCAGTGCGGAGGGCCTGCCGGTCGTAGCCAGTCGCAGCCGAGTAATCGCCTGGTGGGAACTTCCCGGGCATGCCCGCTACCTGAAAGACCACCTCATCGACCACATGTTGGCCGCAAGCCGGCCGCAGGACGCAGAAACAGTCGCCAGCGACCTGCGATGGGTGGTCGTACGACTGGAGCAGGCCGGCCCGGCCGCGCCGTATGCGGATCTGTCCCTGATCACGACACCTCTGGCCAAGCGCCTGCGGGAAGTGATCAGCCAGGCCTCTCACCTGCTTGCCCCCACGGATCCTGTGTACTCCAGGATCGACATCCTGTGCAGCAGAGTCAGCCACGACCCCCATTGGGGACCACAAGTATGTTCACGGGAGGCTGTCCTCCGGCAGCCTGCGCTCCTTAACCGGGCAACGCTGCCCGATCTGCCCGGCCGGGGACTACGCCGCACGCTCATTGGTCATACCGGCGACCTCCGCGCGGTAGCCATCTCCGCCGAGGGGACCTGGCTCGCCAGCGCCAGTCACGATGCGACAGTGCGGATCTGGGACACGGCCACCGGGACGCAGCGAACTGTCCTGAGGCACCCCCGGCGCGTGCATGGCCTGGTGCTCGCCCCGGACGGGACCTGGCTCGCAACCACCAGTTTCGGCACGGTGCGGATCTGGGACATGGTCACCGGGAAACAGCGCTATGTGTTCACTGCCGGTTCCGGTCGCGTCTATTCGGTCGCGATCGCTCCGGATAGCACATGGCTTGTCGCATCCTCCATGAGTGGGGACGCGCGGATCTGGGACGCGGCCACCGGCACACAGCGAGCTGTCCTGACCGGACACGCACATTCGGTCTACGCGGCCACAATTGCCCCCGATGGGACATGGATTGCTACCGCTGGTCACGACAAGACAGCGCGGATTTGGGACGCGGCTACGGGGGCGGCACGGGCCGTTCTCACCGGGCACACCAGTGAGGTAGTCGGGGTCTCGATATCGCCCGATGGCACCTGGCTCGCCACCGCCAGTTACGACAAGACAGCGCGGATCTGGGACGCGGCCACCGGGGCGGCACGGGCCGTTCTCACTGGGCACAGCGACGAGGTCATGCAGCTGTCGATATCGCCCGATGGCACCTGGCTCGCCACCACCAGCAACGATATGACCGTGCGGATCTGGGATGTAGCCACCGGAGCTGAGCGGGCGGTCCTCGCTGGCCACACCGACGGGGTGACGGGGCTGTCCATTTCCCCGGACGGGATCCGGCTCGCCACTGTCAGCTATGACAGGACGGTACGGATCTGGGATGCGGCCACCGGGGCTCAGCAGTCCGTATTCACTGGGCATACCGATGATGTGCGGACGGTAGCCACGTCCCCGGACGGGACCTGGCTCGCCACCTGCAGTGCCGATAGGACGGTGCGGATCTGGGATGCGGCCACCGGGACGGAGCAGGCCGTCCTGACAGGGCACGCCGAAGATGCACGCGCAGCTGCGATCGCCGCAGGCGGCGCCTGGCTCGCCGCCGCCGATTCTGAGGGAAAACTTCGGATCTGGGATACAGCCACTGGGATGCAGCGGGTCCTTCTCACCGGGCATGCTGCTGACGTGCGGGCGGTAGCCATCTCTCCGGACGGGACCTGGCTCGCCACCAAAAGCGAGGACACCGTGGATCTCTGGGACGGGACTACAGGTCGCCGTCGTGCGGTCCTTACCGGCCACGTCAGCGATATTCATGTGCACGCGATCACTTCGCATGCCGAGTTGCATGAGCTTGTTGGTGACGTGATAACCCAGGTTCTCGACCCGACTGCTGTCCGGAAACATATCGCCCCTGCCGAGCATGCCGGACATGTAGCCGGGATGGCGATCGCCCCGGACGGCGCGTGGCTCGCCACCGTAAGTTTCAGCTTGGTGCGGATCTGGGACGCCGCCAGTGGGGAGAAGCGTGCCGTTCTCGCTGGGCATACTGATGACGTGCGGGCGGTAGCCGTCTCTCCGGACGGGACCTGGCTCGCCACTGCCAGTTACGACAAGACGGTACGGACCTGGAATATAGCCACCGGTCGACGGCGGGCCGTTCTTGCAGGCAAGGTGGTCGCGATGTTGGATTCGCTGAAGGGAACCCGTTTTGACCCTGTTACTGATTTGCTCATGCGCATCTGGGACGCGGCTACAGATAACCAGCACAGTAACGTCACGCAGGGCGGCTTGATCCGTACGCTAGCGATCGCCCCGGATGGCTCCTGGATCGCCTGCGCCGCCAGCGAGACGGTGCGGATCTGGGACGCCGCCAACGGGGAGAAGCGTGCCGTTCTCGCTGGGCATACTGATGACGTGCGGGCGGTAACCATCTCTCCGGACGGGACCTGGCTCGCCACTGCCAGTTACGACAAGACGGTACGGATCTGGGACGCCGCCAGCGGCCAGCAGCGCGCAGTCCTGCCACATGCGCAAGTGCTTCCTGCGGAGGTAAGCGCCCCCAAGGTCTCTTGGACCGCCGCCGTGAGCCATGCGGTGGATCGGATGTTGACCCTTGCAGAACGGATATGGGGCGCGGTCACCAACGATAGTCCGACCACGCGCGATCGATCCGCCGATGAGGTGGTCCGGGTCTCGATCTCCCCGGATGGCTCCTGGCTCGCCACGGCGACCTCCAGTGGAACGTTGTGCGTCTGGGATCCGATGACGGGTAACATCCGCGCGGTCATGCGGGTTGACGGCCGACTTCAAGACTGTGAATGGGGCCCCGACAGTCGGTCGTTCGCCGCCGTCGGTGAGTCTGGACTGTATCACTTCATATTCAGATCGTGACATCGTCAGGAGTCCGCGTTCATGGGACAGACGCGAGCACGACTGGTACCGCGCGGGGCAGGAGAGACCCGCACTCCGTTGCCCCAACGAGATCGGCCATGTTGCGCCAGACTTCGTGGCGGACGACATCCGGGCTCATGCCGTAAGCGCGGCTAATCGCGTGCTCGGCGGCGGTGACTTTGCCGAACTTCCCGCCTTAGCCGGAAGGCCAGTCGCCGAATGGATGATCGGTCTCGGGAGGATTCGTCCGAGCGGGATGTAGCGCAAGGTCCGGGGGTTCCGGACCATAGCCGAGTTGACCGAGAAATAACAGCCGAGCCTGAGGACGCGCATGGTCTGCCCTTCGCTGCCAAACCACAAGCCACCAGTACAGCACCATGCGTGGGCTTGGCCTGGATGCCAAGTGCTCAAGGTGTCCGCAGCCGCCGACTGGCTATGAATGACCCCACCCCTGGTTGCGGCACCCACGCCAGACGCGACGCTGCCGCAACCAGCCCAACCCAACCCAGGCACACGCTCAACACGCATGAGCGTGCGTCCGAGGACAATCCCATGCCTGGCCAGCTCGCCCGCGCCTGCGAACGCGACTCCGGCGGGTCCATTATCTGGCACTGCGATCGCGTAACATCATCGGCGCGTAGCATGCCACCTGCGTGCGCCATGGCCAAGGCCCCCGGGCACCCTGGCCGGGAGGGCACCCGGCCCACCGCCGGCACCCGGCCCGGGCGGCGATCCAGCCCGGGCTCCTCAGCCACCTCGCGGTGGCACGCAGCATGGCGGGCTCCTCACGCGCCCAGCAGGTCCCAGGGGCCGCAAACCGGATCTGCCCGCAGCACCCTGCCTGCCACGCCGGCAAGCAACCTTCCCGCCGCCACGCTTACGCGCCAGCGATGCCACGCACGCCCAGCTGGCGATATCCCCGGCCGGCCAGCATCCACCTGCCAGGCAGGACCGGCGGGATCCGCGTTGCGGCAGGAAGATGCCGTCGCCGCCTATGCCCGCGAAGGCCCCGCGGATCTAGGCCATCGGCGGCGCGGGCCTGCAGACGGATGCCATGGGGGTCCAAGTCGGTTCCATGGGGGTCGAAGTCGGCCCGGAAGGCCGGCCAGGTGACTGGACGCGCGACCGCGGATCGCCCGCGAGCCCTGACTCAGCCACGTCCCTTCGCAGGCCAGGGCGCCCCGGGGACCAGATCGCTGACGCCACGGGGCACCGCGCTGTGCCCCGCATGGCAATGGCCAGCCATAGGCGAAACCATGCCATCCAGGAAAGCGGATTACCCGCCCGCGCGTCGCGGTGCGGCAGAACCGGCTTGACGTACACAGGCATCAGCCCGCTATCCTGGGTGCATGATTTCCCCGAATTGGGGAAATCGCACTCGAACGTGTGTTCAAGTCCCCCCGCCGACATCAACCCCCATCCGGGTCTGGTGTCGCGCGTGTCACCCCGATCCGGCCGGCACTGCAGCCGTCGGCGGCCATCATGGTGTTCATGGCTCTGTACCCCGGCGTCAGCGCCCCACTGAACCGGGCGGTTTCGCGGGGCGTGGAGCTGGCCTTTGCGGCACCAGTTGTGTCAGCAGGACTGCGCAGGTAATGGGGCCTTTTGACCTCTCGTAAGTATTCGGAATTCGTGTGATGGGGTGTTGGCGTCCGCGAGGGCCGTGGGCTGCGACACGCTGGCACGGGGTGCGTGATTTGCGGCTGGTGAGGATGTTTGCTGTGCTGCGTGACGGTTGCGGCGTGCGTTGTCCCGGATTCGGAGGATGCTGAGGCATCGCTGCGGGATGTGCTGGCTGCGGCGCTGGATGCGAACCGGGAGCTGGCGCGGCTGGCGGCGGAGTTGCGCGAGGAGAACGAACGGCTGCGGGCGGAGAACGCGGAGCAGGCTGCCGAGCTGGGGAAGCTCCGCGCTGACCTGGCGGTTCTGCAGCGGATGGTGTTCGGGCGGTCGTCGGAGCGGTCGCGCCCGGAGCCGCCGGGCGGTGCCGGCGATGCCGCCGGCGGGCAGGGTGCCGGGACCGGCACGGGGAGGAAGCGCGGCCCGGGGGCACGGGCAGGGCGGCGGGATTACTCGCACCTGCCCCGGTTCGAGGTGTTCTGGGATTTTCCCGGGGGCGGGTACTGCTGCCCGGAATGCGGGGAGCCGTTCACGCCGCTGGGCGATCACTGGTCCGGGGAGCAGCTGGACTGGCAGGTGATCGTGCGGCTGGCGGCGCACTGCCGCCGCCGCTATAAGCGGGCCTGCGATTGCCGGGTGCCGGTGACGGTGACGGCGCCCGGCCCGCCGAAGGCGGTCGGCAAGGGCCTGTTCACGAACGCGTTCATCGCGATGCTCCTAGTGGAGCGGTTCACGGCGGGGCGGAGCCAGAACTCGCTGGTGAAGGGCCTGGCCCGGCAGGGAGCGGATATCTCGCCCGCCACCCTGGCCGGGACGTGCGCGCAGGCCGGGGCGCTGCTGGCCCCGGTCGCGGAGGCGGTCACGGAGCGGTCGCGGGGCTCCTGGCACCTGCACGCGGACGAGACGACGTGGCGGGTCTTCGCGCCGCGGGACGGGAGCGGGCCGGCGAAGTGGCGGCTGTGGGTGTCCCCGGCCCGGACACCGTGTGCTTCGTCATGGACCCGGCGAGGTCCGGGAAGGTGCTGGCCCGCCACGCCGGCATCGACGAGGACACCGGCCAGCTCACCGCGGACGAGGACGGCGGGCCGCGGCGCCTGGTGATCTCCAGCGACTTCTACTCCGTTTACCAGTCTGCCGGGAAGAAGGCCGACGGCCTGGTGAACCTGTACTGCTGGGCGCATATCCGCAGGTATTTCGTGCGGGCCGGGGACGCGAACCCCGCCCGGCTGGCGTACTGGACCGCTGCGTGGCTGGAGCGGATCAAGGGCCTGTACGCCGCCCGCGAGGAGCTCACGGCCGCGTGGAACGCCGCCGCCCCCGCGCCGCGGGACAAGACGGCCGCCGCCGCGCGACTGGACGACGCCCGGGCCGCGTGGAATGCCGCGCTCACCGCGATCGACGAGACACGCAAGAAGCAGATGGCCGCCCCCGGCCTGCAGGAGCCGGCGAAGAAAGCGCTCGCCACCCTGGACCGCGAATGGGACGGCCTCGCCGCGCATCGCGACTACCCGATGATCGGCCTCGATAACAACCCCGCCGAGAGAATGATCCGCGGCCCCGTCGTGACCAGGAAGAACGCCGGCGGCTCCCGCAACGGGGACACCGCCCGGAACGCCGCCGTGATCTGGACCGTCACCGCCACCGCCCAGATGGCCGGCCTGAACCTCCTGACCTGGCTCACCGCCTACCTCGACGAATGCGGCCGCAACAGCGGAAAACCCCTCGCCGGCCCGGCACTGGAACGGTTCCTGCCCTGGAACGCCAGCCCCGACGACCTCCGCACCCGGGCACAGCCGCCGCCATCGCCCGGATAACCCGCAACGAACACGCCCGCACCGGCGTGGCTGCCGAACCGGCCACGCCGGCTATCAGCATGCCATTTCACAGGACTTCCGAATACTTACGATGATCAGCTGCCCGAGCGCGTCCACGGCTAGGTGCCCTTGAACTGGTTAAGGAAGCTCACGCATGTGCCGACGTTCGCGAAGTAGCCGAGCGGAACGAAGTCGGTCTTGCAGAAGTACACATCAG
>Ga0307373_10010948_pt1 | contig 13246 bp, 7 predicted proteins | sample OX2MG_FD_202534 | JGI IMG/M metagenome (GOLD analysis project Ga0307373, IMG submission 202534) | Soil microbial communities from Risofladan, Vaasa, Finland - OX-2 | ecosystem: Environmental > Terrestrial > Soil > Coastal area > Acid sulfate soil | place: Finland: Risofladan, Vaasa | collected... | reverse complement strand
GCAACCAGCTTTTGCGCACGGCTCGGCTTTTCTATGCTTACGTTAGACGCTTACATCTGGCTCCCAGTACTTTTTCTATATTTACACTGGGCAGTTTGATTTTTCTCGACTTACGTTAGATTCCACATTGAGCAATGCGATCTGGTGCGACGTGTTTCAACGTATAATATTTCCTATAGCCATTTACTCTACTACACAGCATAACCTGCAAGCAAGAAACATCCGTGTCAGTGATCTTGTGTTATCTGAGCGTTGGCTCATCTTCCCATTCCCACACCGACCCTATGTGAGCACCGCTGACAACCGGGTTGTCAGCGTCCAGGTGGCAGGCCGCACGCGGCCGAACGGTTGGTCGTCTGCATCCTCACACCAACCGTTCGGCCGCGTGCGCACAGCCGGTCGGTGGTTTCCGGCGTTGCGGGACCTGTGCCATCCTCAGCGCGAGGGCTTGCTTTTGGCCCGTTTGTGTGGTACAAATAGGGTGTGATAGCTCCTAACTATCACACCCTATTGTTGCGGACAGCAGGCAGGCAACGCGGAGGGCTACACACATGACCGACGAGATGAACGACACCCGTGGAGTGGACTCGACCAGTGAGATGGCACTGCTCAGCCAAGTCACCGCGGTCGACATCGCGCCTGCCGATCGCGATCGTCTGCTGCGTGCCCAGCAGGAGCTGCTCGCACGAGCCGCGTTGGCGGCAGACGAGGTGGCCCGCCGCGATCTCTTCTTCCGCTATCGTGCGGGCAAGGCGCACCACACGCTCCGCATGCAGACGGCTGCCCTCAGCTGTTTCATGTCCTACCTGGCGGGGGCCGGCGTCCACCTCACCTCCCACCTGGCCGACGAGCCCCGGCTCTGGCAGGCAATCAGTTACGGCCTGGCCGAGGGCTTCAAGCACTGGCTGCTGCGCGAGGGCTACAGTACCAAGACGGTCAACGACTACCTGGGCGTGGTGAAGCTCTATGCGAAGCTCGCGCACCGGGGCGAACTCATGGAGGACCACACCTACCTCGCCATCGCTGGCATCGAGACCATCCGCGGGGCTGAGGCACAGCGCATCGACGAGCGGCGCGAAAAGACGCGGCGCAGGGATTCCGCGGGCGGGGAAAAGCGCGGTAAGAAGCCAGATGCCACTTATCTCAAGACGCACGAGGTCCATGCGCTGCTCGCGCAGCCGGACGTCGAGACGCCGCAGGGACTGCGCGATCTGGTCGCCCTCTGTCTGCTATACGAACACGGCCTGCGTCCTTCCGAGGCCGTAGCCCTGCGCCTGTCTGACCTGGACATGGAGGAGGGGACCCTGCATGTCTACCGGCGCAAGACGCACCTCGACCAGCGACTGCGGCTCACACCGCCAACGTCCCAGGCGCTCAGAAGCTATCTTGCGCTGCGCCGGGACTGGTACTTCTACCGGCAGGCACCCGCCACCGAGCGCGATGCGCCGTTGCTGGTGCAGAGTCGCAAGAGCAAGCAGCTCGTCGAGCAGCTGGACCTGCGCCGGGCGGGCAAGTCTGGCTCCGCCGACTGGAGCACGCAGAACCTGTGGGAGCGCGTCCACCTGCTGGGCGCGGCGCTCGGGGTCAACCTGGCCTCCTACGATGGCCGACACCAGTGGGCACGCGACGCCGCCGACGACGGGACCGACTACCTCAAGCTCATTAAGGCCGGGGGCTGGAAGGCCGGCTCGCGCATGGTCGAGCGCTACTACGGCGACAAGGAGATTGCCAACGAAGGCGTCCACCTCAAACGCTAAACGGCACCAGTTCATTGCAGCACTTCCGGGGTGACGATATCCGCTGGCTCACCATGGAGAAACACCACCAGGACTGCCTGGTTCCCCAGGGTCCTGACAGTATGCGAAGGAGTGTGCAAGGTGTCACTCCCCTTGCCAGTTGTGGTGGAGTGGAATATTCAATGGCTATAGGAAATACCAATCTACAGCCATCCCTTCCAATGAAGCTGTGTACGCGGCTTCTTTGAATGCGGTCATCAGGCGCTATGTGGAAAGAAGCTGCAAAACCGTCATTTAAAGGGACAGTTAAAATGGGAGATAAAATTCTTTGAGGATATTTAATCACTTACAGGCCAAATGCACTTTTTACGAAATCATAACCAAAGCTTAACAAAATCATAACCCTCTTCTTCTTCCCTCCCACCCTGTACTTATGTAATAATTATTAAGGGTTTTGTATTGAGGTATCTGTATGTTTTATTCACGCTTCAAACTGAGGTAAGACTAGGTTTCGTGTAAAACACACATAACGTTGTTAAGCCACTCCATATGTCTGTTCCTTCGATAGGTATGAATGTCCAACATGCAGAGCAAAGTGCAAAAGACTCTATCGTTTTCTTTTATAAAACACTTTTCAACAGCTTTTCAAATACCGGAGCGCTGTAATCAATTTTATAAGGTCCTAGTCCTACTTCTAAGTGTCATGCAAGTGCTATAGCAGGTTTGCATGTTATCTGTCTAGATATGAGGTCTGGCAAGAAGGGAACACATGAGTACTTTTCAGAACGAAATCACTTTCGAGGCTTTGGTGAACAGGTTGGCAAAGTTAGAAGAAGAGCATTCGTGCTTGAAGCAAGCGAATGCACATTTGACTGAGCAACTGGCAGCACTACGAACAGAGCAACCACTCACTCTTGAACAGACAGTCACTCAGGTGAAGAATGTAGTAATCCCAGAAAGATCCAAGAGCCTGAGACGACAGGCATCGTCCAATAAACGAAGAAGCCGACGAGGAATGCTGCGTAACGGACTTGGGGCTGCCGCGGCAATAGTTGGAGCAGGAACCCTGTTGCATTCGCATAGCGGAACTGTATATGCAAACGGCAATGAGGGACCAACTGTTTTCACCGCCGCAGGTAGTCAAATCGCGGTGACTGCTCAAAGCGCCAGTGGGAGTGCCGTCTCCGCTACCAATTACGGGAAGCACCCAGCTGTGTATGCATCGAGTGACATTGGCTATGGTGTGACCGCTCTCAGTAAGAGTACAACTGGCGTCTACGCTCAAAGTGATAGCGGCGCGGGTATTGTAACCATTAGTAAGACCGGCGATGGCCTCTACTCTTCGAGCGACAGTAGTTATGGGGTTTTTGCCAAAAGTAACAGTGGCACAGGTGTCTATGCACAAAGTAGTGGTCAAAATGCCTATCAGTATGCCCTCCACGCTGTGACCGGAACCAGCAGCGGCTCCGGCCCTAGTGCCGCTGCTGTGTATGCTGAAGGAGGTTCTGGCAGTGGCGTCTACGGTACCACCACCAGTCTCAATACCAACGATGCCGGCATCGTTGGCAATAGCGATGCCAGTAGCGGCGTCTCCGGTACCAGCAATAGCTGGGCAGGCGTCTCCGGTACCAGCAATAGCTGGGCAGGCGTCTCCGGTACCAGCAATAGCTTCGCTGGTGTCTACGGCGAAGATAGCAGTAGCAATGGTATCGGTGTCTACGGTTTTAGCAACGGCGGTAGTAATAATGGCAAGGGTGTCTATGGCTTTAGCAGCGGCAACGGTGTCTATGGCTTCAGCCCTAATGGTATCGGCGTTCATGGCGGCAGTACTAGCGGCCTTGCAGGACAATTTGATGGTAATGTTAGCGTGTCAGGTTCATTGAACAAAGGCGGAGGAAGTTTCCGCATTGACCATCCCTTGGATCCCGCGCACAAGTATCTGTTCCATTCCTTTGTGGAATCGCCGGATATGATGAATATCTATAATGGCATGGTGATGCTGGATGCCCAAGGAGAAGCTGAAGTAACTTTGCCTTCGTGGTTTAATGCACTTAACTTCAACTTTCGCTATCAACTAACCGCGATTGGGATGGCAGCACCAGATCTCTATATCGCTGAGAAAATCAGTGCTGATCGCTTCATGATTGCTGGCGGAAAGCCGGGCATGGAAGTCTCGTGGATGGTAACAGGCATCCGGCATGATGCTTGGGCCAATGCATATCGCATTCCGGTGGAACAGAATAAGCCGATGAAGGAACAGGGTATCTATCTTCATCCAGAACTCTATGGGGAGTCAGACCTGAAGGACTGTCAGAGCGAAACTGACGAAAAAGTATCACATAGCATATAGGGGTAGGACTGGGATCCATACAAAAATCGCTTATGGCGGATATGAAATCCCTTCTCAGGCCCGTCTAGACAATTTAAAAATAGGTGAAACTGGGTGAAAGAATGGATGAAAGATAGGCTAAAGCCGGTTTTATGATAGAATTTCGGCCAGTTTTCAGACAAAAATCTCGAACGTTCTTACACTATAATAGGTTATTACAGTGATCCTAGTCCTACCTCTAATAAATGCACTTCATTCGCCGATAAATCGTTCGATCAATAGCGGTCATAGTCAAATTTCTTTGCCACAATATCTGTATACTTTCATCTTTCGATGTGATATACTGCCGCTAACTTACCTTAGCAGATACCAGGCTGGCAAGAGCCGTAGGAAAAATGTCTGCTAATGGTGCCAAAAACCTCCTCGGTGGATGTCTGCTAACGTTTTTGTGAAGGAAAGGGCATGAGGCGAACTGGACTGCCAGCGCTGTCAGCAACGGGACAGCAGGCCTTAGGCGACTATGAACGGACTCTTCGTACTGAAGAAGATCTCAGTGCTGTCACCATTCGGAATTATCTCAGTGACTTGCGCCACTTTGCTGCCTGGTGCGAATCCATCTGGAAGCAAGGGCAGGAGGAAGAGCGGCCCTTTGTTGCCAGTGCAGTAACAACTCCAACCATCACCGACTACCGCGCCTATCTGCAGCATACGCTTCGTCTCAAGCCTGCCTCGGTGAATCGGTCTCTCATCAGCCTCAAGCGGTATTTCACCTGGGCAACTGACACTAGACAGATCAAGCGAAACCCAGCGAAGGTGGTGAAATTAGTCGAGCAAGAGGTCCCTCCACCTCGTCATCTCAATGACCAGGAAGAACAGGCACTGGTGGCAGCCGTCACAGAGACCGGAAGTCTCCGAGATCGAACCATTCTCCTCCTCATGCTCCATACCGGTTTGCGTGCGAGAGAAGTCTGCACCCTTACTCGTTCACAGGTCAAGCTCGGCAAGCGCAGTGGAACCCTCCAGGTGTTTGGGAAACGCAACAAGTATCGTGAGGTTCCCTTGAATGTAACTGCCCGCGCCGCGCTTGAGGAGTATGACTCATTACTACAAAAAGGCTCACCTGATAGCACCCCACTCTTTCTTTCAGAGAAGACGCATACCCGTTTGACTGAGCGAGGGTTAGGATATCTCATCACGAAATATGCTGAAAGAGCGAAGATCCACGATGTCAGTCCGCATGATTTGCGCCACCGCTTCGGCTATCGCATGGCAATGTCTGTCCCCCTACATCGATTGGCTCAAATCATGGGACACGACTCGTTAGATACCACCATCCTCTATACACAAGGAACTAAACAGGATTTACAGCAAGAAGTGGAGAAGATTGCTTGGGTTTGAGAGCATATCAGCCAGAGAGCGCAGCCTCGCTCTGACAGTATTCTCTCTGAATACTGAGGAATATCTGGACATGGACAGCGTTGGATCGCTATCCAATGGACTAACGAAGTTAAGGAGAAAAGGAACGTGGCGATTCCCCTTGCTATTCTCGAACCAGCTGCTAAATGGCTCTTAGCGCAAGCTGGTGGAAGCATGTTTAACTCGATCAAGCAGCGTTTGTTGGAGCAAATGGGACTCAGTTCTCCTCCACTCACAGCATCCAATGTGAAAGTATTGCTGGACAACTACTACCAACGCTTTGTAGAAGCGTCAACGAAACCTTTAAGAGATAGACTAGATGAGGATCGTCTGGCAAAGCTCAAGAGTGCAATCGAGCAGTTGAAGAGGGCATCAAAAACGGGACTTAAACAAGGAGTTTTGATCAGCGCCCTTAACGATTTTTCTCATATTGCTAATCTTCCTGAGCAGGGAGAAACAGGAGGATTTCCGAATGGACAGCTCCGTTGCCTTGCATTCCTGGGCATAGCTGCTATTCACGCAGCGGTAAATGATCCTCCAAATCTTATCGCAGAGAACATAGCGGCAGCCGTCTCTGTTGACTTATCTACTGCTACTTTGTGGTTTGGTACAGATATTATCCGAGAAATTCTGGTCCACAACCCGAACCTCACATCATCTCGCCCTTCACCGATACGATCTCCTGGTACTGTTCTGCTCACCTACACCGGACACGCGTATGAGGTATCCTCTGTGGCCTGGTCACCCGATGGCAAGTATATCGCTTCAGCAGGAAGCTATGATCACACGGTTCAGGTCTGGGAGGCAATGACCGGAAAGAAGTGGATTGACAAAAAAGAAGCCTCAGCAGCCTACATACCTTTTGTGGCCTGGTCACCCGATGGCAAGTATATCGCTTCAGCAGGAGATAATCACACGGCTCAGGTTTGGGAAGCTCTGACCGGAAAACTGCGTCTCACCTCCACCGGCCTCAATCGAGGAGGATGGTCTATTTTTTCTGCAGCCTGGTCGCCTGATGGCAAGTATATCGCTTCAAAAAGCAGTTATCATGTGATCCTCGTTTGGGAAGCTCTCACCGAAAAACTGCGTCTCACCTATCACGGCCACAAGGGGGCAGTACACTGTGTGGCCTGGTCGCCCGATGGCAAGTATATCGCCTCTGGAGGAGGACTGGGAAATTACGCGGTTCAGGTCTGGGAGGCAATGACCGGAAAACAGCGTCTCGCCTATACTACCGATCACAAGCAGGCAGTACGCCGTGTGGCCTGGTCGCCCGATGGCAAGTATATCGCTTCAGCAGAAGAGTATAATCACACGGTTCAGGTCTGGGAAGCTCTCACCGGAAAACAGCGTCTCACCTATACCGGTCACAAGCAAGGACATCCTATTTGTTCTGCTGCCTGGTCACCCGATGGCAAGTATATTGCCTCTGGAGGCTATGATCACACGGTTCAGGTCTGGGAAGCTCTCACCGGAAAACAGCGTCTCACCTATACCGGTCACAAGGGGACAGTATGCTCTGTGGCCTGGTCACCCGATGGCAAGTATATCGCTTCAGGAGGACTAGAAGATCACACGGTTCAGGTCTGGGAGGCTCCCGATTAATCCATTTTGTTGCCTCCATATGACAGTAGCATTATTCTCATCCATCTCTAGAGCCTGTTATGAACTTTATGATACAATAGAGATATGAAAAGACAAATCTATCCCAGTGATGTAAGTGATGATGAATGGGGCTTTGTGGTGCCTTACCTGACGTTGATGACGGAAGAGGCACCACAACGAGAACACAGTCTGCGCGAAGTGTTCAATGGACTGCGCTGGATCGTGCGAACAGGTGCGCAGTGGCGCATGATGCCTCATGACCTGCCCCCATGGGCAGCCGTCTATCAGCAAACGCAGCGCTGGTTGAAAGCAGGCGTCTTTGAGGCCATCGTCAACGACTTGCGGGTTCTGTTGCGCCTGGCTCAAGGGCGCAATCCGGTCCCGTCGGCCACCATTTTTGACAGTCGCACGCTGCAATCGAGCCCGGAAAGCGGACATCGAGCGGGCTACGACGGAGGCAAGCGGCGTAAAGGCAGCAAAGTGCATGTGGCAGTTGATACCCTGGGCAACCTGCTGACCTTGCTGGTCACTCCTGCCGATGAGCAGGACCGGGCTCAAGTCGGCGCACTGGCGGCGGCTGTTCAAGAAGTGACAAGTTCGCATGTCGAGGTAGCTTTCGTGGATCAAGGGTACACGGGCGACAAGCCAGCACAGGCAGCTAAAGCAGAAGGGATACGGTTGCATGTGGTCAAATTGCCAGAGGCCAAACGCGGCTTCGTGTTGTTGCCGCGCAGATGGGTCGTGGAGCGCAGTTTTGCCTGGACGACCCGTTTTCGGCGCCTGGCTCGCGACTATGAGCGCTGGCCAGAAACGTTGGCCGGTCTTCACTTGTTGGCTTTTACTGTCCTTATGCTTCATCGTTTTACCCTTGTCATGGCTCATTACCCGTAAAGTTCATAACAGGCTCTAGAGCTTCGGGACATTTTTATATGGCAGAAGATGATGTCCCTCTCGAAGCGGCTCCTGATGGATGTTGGCCATTTTATATATATTCTGGCTAGCTGCTCTCTACTGATACATATGCTTCGGGGGCGAATTTATTTGTTGGATTACAATTGGAGAAGAGAATCAATTGAGCATTATAGAACTGAGGGGACCGCGCTAGCGTACAGTTTCGTTCCGCTGTTCCTCAGAGGCCTAAAACACTCATAGCGGTTAAGAGATGTAAAAGCGGGATAAATGGCCCGAATTTTATGAATCGTTGTCACATTCCAGTAAGAGGGAAGAGAGGATAAGGCAACCGACCCACAAATTCCTTATGTCCTATTTTTACACGTATCTCGGTGCTGGGTCAATTACGTGAGCGAACACAGGAGCTGCTGGTTCGGAATGAAAAGTTGTTCCCTGGCTTGTAAGGCTATTCGAGAGACACAGGCAAGGAGCGGAAGGAACCAATCTTCGTCCACATAATTATCCGATTTTCGCTCACCGAATCCCAACATTTACAGGCAAGTACTCACCCTTCAGGTCATTTACCATCGAACAGGAAGCATATGTTTCCTGTTCGTAGAAATAGCATTACCAGCAAGCAGAGACTATATTTCAAGAACGTAAATGTTGACTTATTTGTTTTTTATGTGTATGATTTGGGTGTTTCGGTTCATGAATAGGAGAGGATGTACTACTGATGAGTAGCCCTGTTGAAGAAGCTGCAAAAAAACTAAGAGACTTTCTCGCTACTAGCGTTATAGACAGAGAGAAGTTGAATGAAGCTGAAACAAGGCTACTCATCATAGATGAAATTCTAGGCATTCTAGGATGGTCCAAGTCCGAGTATAATCCAGAAATACCTGCTTCGGAGCCAAGTGGCTATACGGATTATCGTTTATCCATTGATGGTCAATCTCGGCTCGTTGTAGAGGCAAAAAGAAGAGGACTTCTTCAACCACTCCCTAAACCCATTCGGAATCCTCAGTATGAGAATTCTTTCCTCTATAATCACTGTAGTCCAGAAATGAAGTCTCTTTTGGAGCAGTGCAGAAGATACTGTGCAAGTCTCGGATTACTCCACGCTGTTGCTACAACAGGGGATATTTGGATTATTTTACTTACTTTCAAGCGTGGCGTGGAGTGGGGGGATCTCAAGGCCCTTGTTTTCCATTCCCTTGAGGATGTTCTTGCCCGATTTAGCGAATTTTATGGATTGATTTCCCGTGAGGCAGTAAGAAACAACAGCCTTGAAGAGAAGTTTGGCTCAATGTTTATTATAAAACCGCCCAGTGCAATACGGCCAGGTGAAGGCATCATTCATTCTTCTAACATTGAGCAGGTTCCTTACAGACAAACTATTAGCACCTTTTTTGACTATTTCATGACTGATATCACTCGTCCTAGTCAAAAAGATATGCTAGAGCATTGTTACGTGGGCAATACTGAAACGAATGATTTCTCTCGTGATCTGCAACAGATATTACGATATGATGCAATACTTGAGCATGCCGAGGTCGAGAGTCAAGAAGTCAGTGCGTTAAAGACATCCTCAGAAGAATTGGAGTCTCAGGCTTTTTCAGGGAGTCCGAGAACCATTCTCCTAATTGGGAATATTGGCGCTGGCAAAAGTACCTTTATTCATAAATTTGTTCAAGAAGAGACGGAGAGTAACAAAACACGTTCCGAGCAGCGTTTATGCGTCCTTGTTGATCTTATAGATGAAGTGACGACTATTTCACTCGATCGAGAGGAGGAACAGCATATCGCGGAACTCGTGTTGGACAGGCTTTTCGAACTGCTAAAAGAAAAACCACAATTTGAAGATAAACTTGATCCTTATTCATCTAATGTACAACGAGTCTGCTTTGAAAATCTGCTTGCTCGTTTTCGGAAAAGGAAGCAACTGCTTTATCAAGAAGATCGGAAACAGTATGATATCGAGGCAGAGGAGCATCTCTATCAATTATGCGAGGAAAAGAAATATGACTATCTCGTGAGGTATATTCAGTATCTACGCAAGAAACGATACAAGATCTGGATAGCATTTGACAACGTAGATCGCGGTACCTATTCCTATCAACAGTTTATATATGGGTTTGCGCATCGGCTAGCGAAAGGGGCCTATTGCATGGCTCTTCTCACTCTCCGGCAAGATACGTTTAAGGAAGCTCAGGAAGCTGGCTTTTTAGATGTTCGTGGGACAGATACCGTCTTTCAGTTGCATGCTCCTGAATTTCGTCAAGTTGTTTCCAGGCGTCGTAAGTATATTGATCGAACGATTGAAAAAAATGAAATTTCAAAGCAGTTCAAGGGAAATCTTCCGCTTGTAACCTTGTTGAATGAGCATCTTAAATATTTGGTTCTCCAACAGGAAAGTTCTATCCGGCTTCTTATTACGACCTTTAGTATGAATAACGTGCGTTATGCTCTTGCTATGCTTGCAAATTATTACACCTCACCACACTCCACTTTTCATGAATTCTATCAGCGTTCTAGTGACAACGCGATATCTACCCTTATTACGCAGTTTAACTACGAGATAGAGCAGACGCGCTTTCTTCAAGCTCTTATGCTGAGAAACAAGTGGAATTACGAAGGAAAAAGATCAGATATCTTCAACCTCTTTTCGGTTGATCCTTTCGAAAAAGTCAGTCATTTTCTCATGCTACGAATACTTGCATATCTCCATTTAAAACTCAATTCGGTCACTTCAAAATATTCTGTTAAGTACGCGAATATTTACAACGATTTCATTTTCCTTGGGTATCAAGGACGGCATGTGAATAATGCGACATTGCATTTAAAATCGGCAGGACTCCTTATTTCTCCAAATCTCCCTACGGAGGCTGAAATACTTGATCCGCTGCCCCCAGAAACCAAGCTCATACTTTCTCCAAAGGGCTACTATTATCTCCTGCATTTGGTATCACAACCATATTATCAGACTCGGGTTGGAGAAGATACCATTTGGTATAACGAGCAGCCGGCAAAAGATTATATCGCTTGCTTGGAAGAAACTGGCAACGCACAAAAACCTGGGACAGATGATGCTCTACAAGCAACTGAAGCAAGAAATATCTTTGTAAAATATCTTCGGCTGTCTCTCCTCGAAGAGGTTCAGGATAGTAGTATCCATCATACGTCAAAGGAATGGGTACAGCTCATGAATAGGTTAATAGAGGAAAAAGTATTTGGGGCAGCTATAACAACTTCTGACCAGGCTGTACCTCTAGAATATGCTACCGTAAAAGAGGGGCCGCATTCATGGAGCAAAAAGTTGAAAGAGGTCGAGAGTGAGATAGAAGACTTTTATGATAATTACCATAAATACTCCATAGAACCGCAAAGAAAGAGAGAAAAGAGCCATTCACAGCAACTGCGCCTTTTTGGGGAAGAGTCGATTGAGTATGAGCCTACCGTTCATGATGAAGTTCTCCTTCAGGATGCCGTTGCTTCTTTAGGTCTTCTACCCAATGGTCCAAAGACGAGCGAACGCTCTTATGCTCTTATCGTTCTTTGGGACCTTGAAGTTGCTTTTCGTGCAGGTCTTGGTCCTCTCAGGCCAAAGGAGATTGCTGAAATTGCGAATGTTTATGGTAGCAGCCGTGTTGCAGCATCAAGAATCAGTTCCTTCCTACGACAACAAAAATATAATGATGGTGAATTTAAGCATTTATGGGATGAGGAGCCATCAGGATTTTATGTGATTAATTCCTTCGGGAGAAATTTTTTAGAAGGAGAAATCGGAAAGAAAGAACTGTAAGATTTTTGAAGATCTGAAGGCCATCATTTACCAGCCGGACCACTTTCAACGACTCCGATTAGGGGTCCCGACATTTTTTCCTCCTATTTTCCCCGCTAAAGTATAGGCGAAATATGTGGTTTAAGCAGCATTTTTATAGAAAAGCTGCTCCTCCCAGAAGCCTTACGTGGTCTAGGAGGCAGAAAAAAAAAGGTTTCCCCTGAAAAATGGAGCATCTGCGTCAGTTTTTTGAAAAAGCCTTCGCACTGATGCTTCTTTTCCATCTCTTGCATGCATTCCCTGTTGCTTAGCGGGGATTTTGGGGGGTAAAAATGTCGGGACCCCACAAGCGGCTTCACCAAAGTCGCGGAAGACCCGCAGAATGTTGGGATTTACGCTGATCGTGCGCAGTCTCTTGTCGGTAGGACTTGTGCGCTAGTGCATATCCTACAGTGAATGTTGTTCGTTTCAATAGTGGAGAAAAGTTCACGCAAAGAGACAGGAAAAGCCATGAGCAAGCAGAAGCAGCGGAACAAGAGAAAGCAAGGACTCACGGTGAAGCAGCATGGAAGCAGACGTGCGTTCAACTATCAGATTCCACCTGAAGTGGCCGACCACCTTCCACCCGGAGCGATGGTCACCATGGTTTCTCTGACCAGAGCAGAGATCTACGATCTGGCGCAGCGCGTAGAACCGGAGGTCACGCGCTGGCTTGCTGAGCAGCCACCAAAGAATCCGCTGGAAGCGTTGCTGCTCATGGCGCATGCCATCTATGCCTTTTTGCAGCCGCCGACGTTGCCTATTCCCCATAAAGAGATGCTGGAAATCGCACACACACTGGCGCAAGGTTACGATTGCTCCCGAAATGAAATGGCCTCTTATATTTGAGTTCGTCTCATGACCAGACTCATTTTCTTAATGTATATTTTACCTGAATAATCTAGTGACCCCTAGAAGGTTGGCGGGACGCTCACTGTTCGTCGGCTTGTATCTTACGCTATTTGGTTGTTTATACAAAAAGTTTTGTCGCAAATGATACGATCTATCGGCAAAAAGCCAGCTCCGGGTGCAGACTCGAGCGCGTTTCGTATCCTCCTCCCCGCCAGAGGAGAACGAGTGTACAGAGTCAATGGCTATAGGAAATACTTTAGCGTCTACGGACGACTGAAAGGAAACACGCTCCTCCCTCCACGAAAACTGCATCCGCCTGCGTTCATTGTTAGTACATTCGTCCCACAGTTGGACAACATAAACATTGACTGTTTGCTTTTCTTCCGTGTATACTTCCTCTACATAGTACATACGTTCTATTTATTTTTCTTGCTACAATTATGTACGGACATCAGTACCATTAGCGGTAGTTCATGCGTACTGTGTCACGGTATATCAACGGAAGAGGGAGTCGCGATGAAGATACCATTCATGTTTTTGCATGCACAGGCTGGATTTCCGTCTCCAGCCACAGACTGGGTGGAACGCGATCTGAAT
>Ga0307373_10010947_pt1 | contig 13248 bp, 9 predicted proteins | sample OX2MG_FD_202534 | JGI IMG/M metagenome (GOLD analysis project Ga0307373, IMG submission 202534) | Soil microbial communities from Risofladan, Vaasa, Finland - OX-2 | ecosystem: Environmental > Terrestrial > Soil > Coastal area > Acid sulfate soil | place: Finland: Risofladan, Vaasa | collected... | reverse complement strand
CCACCCCGTCGGCCTCCCGGATCTCGATCGCCTTCTGGCCGGAGGGGTCCCCGCCGGAACGCTGATCGCCCTCGAGGGCGGCGGGGCCTGGAGCCTGGCCGCCGTGCTTCTGGCCGGGGCCACGGCCCGCGGTCTGGCCGCCGCCGTGGATGACGGCAGCCTCTACCCGCCGGCGCTCGCCGCCGCCGGGGTCGACCTCGGCCGCCTGCTGGTGATCCATCCGCCGCGCGAGGCGCTGGCCCAGGCACGGGCGGCCGATCTCCTCGTGCGTCCCGGCAGCTTCGCGCTGGTGGCGCTGGCGGCCCAACCGGTGGCGCACTCCCTTTGGCAGCGCCTCGCCGCCCTCTGCGAGAGCTCCGGCTCCTCGCTGCTGGTGGTCGATGCCGCCTCGGCGGGGCCGCAGGCGGCATCGCCGGCCGGCATGCGCCTGCGCTGCGAGATCGAGGAGGGGCTCTGGGAGGGACCGCCGGGTCATCTCTGCCGCCTGGCCGGCTATCGCGTCCGCGTGGTGCTGCGCAAGCACCGGCAGGGGCGCATCGGCGCCGAGGCGCTGATCGAGGTGCGTTGCGAGGGAGTCTCCGATGGCGATAGCCTGCGTCCTCATCCCATCCTTTCCGGTGGTGGTCGCCTGGGAGACGCGCGCCGCGAGCAGCGGCGAGCCGTTGCCGCCGCCGGCGCAAGCGGCGCTGTTGGTGGTGGATAAGCCGCAGCGCGGCCGCGTGGTGGCGCTCTCGCCGGGGGCGCATGCGCTGGGCGTGCGCGTGGGCATGAGCCACGTGCAGGCGGCGGCCGCCGCGCCCGAGGCCGAGATCCTGGTGCACGACGCCGCCGCCGTGCAACGCCGCTGGGAGGAGGTGCTCGAGCGCCTCGATGCCGCCAGTCCCGCCATCGAGAGCCCGCGCGCCGGCCTGGCCTACATGGATTTGCGCGGCATTCCGCTCACCCTCGAGGAGCAGCGCGTGCGGATCGCGAGGCTGGCGTCGACGCCGCCGGAGAGGCTGCCCGCGCGCGTGGGGATCGCCTCGACGCGGCTGGCGGCCTTCGCCGCCGCGCGCGAGCAGTGCATCGTGGAGCCGCGCGAGGAGGCGGCCTTCCTCGGCGCGCAGACGCTGCGCCTCTTAGGTCTTCCGCGCGAAGAGCACGAGCGCTTGACGGTGCTGGGCATCCGCCGGCTGGGCGAGCTGACGGCGCTCCCAGCGGGGGCGTTGGCGCGCCGCTTCGGCACGCCGGCGCTGCGCTGGCACGCGCTCGCGCGCGGCGAGGATCGCGAGCCGCTGCGTCCCCGCCCGCGGCGCGCGGCGATCGCGGCGAGCGCGCAGGCGGAGGCGCCCACCGAGCACGTGGAGGCGATCCTCTTCGCCGTGCGCGGCTTGATCGACCGGCTTGCCGCCGATCTCCAGCGCGCCGGGCGGCGCTGCGCGCGCGTGGAGCTGACGCTGGAGCACGAGCGCGGCGGCGAGCGGCGCCTGCGCTGCGAGGTGGCCTCGCCCACGGCGCGTGCCGAGGTGCTCTTCGCGCTGGTGCGCGCGCGCTTGGAAGGGGCCGTAGAAGCGGAAGCGCGCGAAGGGAGCGATGCGCCGCCTCTCGGCGAGGCGGTGAGCGGCGTGCGGCTCGAGGCGACGCGCGTGGAGGGCGGCGGCATTCCGCTCTCGCTGCTGTCGGAGCCGGGCCCCGATCCCGAGGCGCTGCAGACGGCGCTGGCGCGCGTGGCCGGAGCCTTCGGCGAAGCCAGCCTCCACCGCGCCGAGGTGCGCGAAGCCTTTCGCCCCGAGGGGCGCTTCGCGTACGCGCCGTTCGACGCGGGAGGGGCGCTGGAGTCGGCGGGGCGGCGGCGGGGTGCCTCTGCGCGCGCGGACGATCGCGCGTTGCGCCCGGCTCCCCACTTGCGCCTGCTGCGCGAGCCGCGCGAGGCGGCGGTGCGCCTGCGCCGCGGCGTGCCGTGCGCGGTCGACGGCGAGGAGCTCGTGGAGGTGGCCGGACCGTGGCGCACCGACGAGCGTTGGTGGAGCGGCGGCGCGGAGCGCGACGACTACGACGTGCAGACCGGCGCCGGAGAGATCCTGCGCATCGCGCGCGCCGGCGCGCGCTGGTACGTGCTGGGGAGCTATGCGTGAGTACGCGGAGCTGCACGCGTGGTCGAACTTCTCGTTCCTGCAAGCGGCGGCGCATCCGGAGGAACTGGCCGAGCGCGCCGCGGCGCTGGGCCTGCGTGCGATCGCGCTCACCGACCGCGACGGACTCTACGGGACCGTGCGCTTCTGCCGCGCGGCGCGCGCCGCCGGCGTGAAGGCGATCGTGGGTGCCGAGCTCACGCTGGAAGAGGGTGGGCGCGTGGTCCTGCTGGCGCAGACGCGCGCCGGCTACACCAACCTCTGCCGTGCCGTCTCGACGGCCCAACTGCGCGGCAAGAAGGGCGACGCGCGCCTGCGTTGGAGCGATCTCGAAGGGCGCAGCGCGGACCTGATCGCGCTCTCCGGCTGGCCGCCGCCGGAGGATCCGGAGGAGCGCGCCGAGCGCCTGCGCGCGATCTTCGGCGAGCGTGCCTACCTGGAGATCCAGCACCATCTGTGCCCCGAGGACGCCGTGCAGGTGCGCCGCACGGTGGCGCTGGCGCGCCGCCTGCGCATGCCCTACGTGGCCGCCAACGGCGTGCGCTACGCCGTGCGCGAGGACCGCCGGCTCTGCGACGTGCTGACCTGCGTGCGCGCGAAGACCACTCTCGCCGCCGCGGACACGCTGCTCGGTCCGAACGCCGAGGCGCATCTCAAGGACGCGGCGGCGATGGCGCGCCTCTTTGAGCCCTACCCCGAGGCGCTCGCCGCCACGCTCGAGATCGCCGATGCCTGCGACTTCACGCTCGAGCGCCTGGAGGGTCAGTTTCCGCTCTATGCGGTGCCCGAGGGCTTCGAGAGCGCGCAGACGTATCTCCGCCATCTCGTCTTCGCCGGCGCGCGCGAACGCTACGGCACGCCGCTGCCGCGCGAGGTGGAGCGGCAGATCGACTACGAGCTTGGCGTCGTCGCCAAGTTCGACCTCGCCGGCTACTTCTTGGTGGTCTGGGACGTGGTGCAGGCGGCGCGGCGCCTCGACGTGCTCTGCCAAGGGCGCGGCAGTGCGGCCAACTCGGCGGTCTGCTACTGCCTGGGCATCACCGCGGTCGACCCCATCGGCCACGGCCTGCTCTTCGAGCGCTTTCTCTCCGAGGAGCGCGCCGAGGTCCCCGACATCGACATCGACTTCGCCCACCAAGACCGCGAGAAGGTGATCCAGTACGTCTACGAGCGCTATGGACGCGCCCACGCCGCGATGGTGGCGGAGGTCATCACGTACCGCACCCGCAGCGCGATCCGCGACGTGGGGAAAGCCATCGGCCTCTCGCTCGCGCAGGTCGATGCGATCGCCAAGGAGTTCGACGCGCGCGAGTCGCTCACGGATGTCGTTCGTCCGGAGGGTGATATCCTCTCGGGGACGCCCGTCGCGGCACATCCCTGTGCCGCTCCTGCTACACTTCGCGCGTCCTCTCGCCATCCTGGCTCCGGACGCGCCTCAGAGTCCCCTCGAGGACATCGCCCTCCGTCCGAATCTGATTTCACGAAGTCCACGGGGACGCGCGCGCTGGTGGGGGGAGAGGCAGGCGAGATGCTGCTGGAGCTCTGCCGGCGCATCGACGGCTATCCGCGCCACCTGGGTATCCACTCGGGCGGCATGCTGCTCACGCGCGATCCGTTGATCGAGGTGGCGCCGGTGGAGTGGGCCACGATGCGCGACCGCAGCGTGGTGCAGTGGGACAAGGACGATCTCGCCGACCTGGGCCTGGTGAAGATCGACCTGCTGGGCTTGGGAATGCTCTCGCTTCTGCGTGACGCGCTGGCGATGCACAACTGCATCCACCCCGAGCGGCCGCTCGCACTGCGCACGATCCCTCCGGGCGACGCGCCGACGTACGACATGCTCTGCGCGGCCGACTCGGTGGGCGTCTTCCAAGTGGAGAGCCGCGCGCAGATGGCGATGCTCCCGCGCCTGCGCCCGCGCTGCTTCTACGATCTGGTGATGCAGGTGGCGATCATCCGTCCCGGACCGATCCAAGGCGAGATGATCCATCCGTTCCTCCGCCGGCGCGGCGGCATGGAGCCGGTCACCTATCCGCACCCCAAGCTCAAGCCCGTGCTCGAGCGCACGCTGGGCGTGCCGCTCTTTCAGGAGCAGGGGATGCGTTTGGCCATCGAGGCGGCGGGGTTCACCGCGGGACAGGCCGACCAGCTCCGCCGCGCGATGGGCAACAAGCGCTCGCGCGAGCGCATGGCCGAGCTCCACCCCAAGCTGGTCGAGGGCATGGCGCGCAACGGCATCGACCGCGAGGCCGCCGATCGCCTCTTTCAGATGCTCCAAGGCTTCGCCGACTACGGCTTCCCCGAGTCGCACGCGGCCAGCTTCGCGCTCCTGGTCTACGCCTCGGCGTATCTGAAGTGCCACTATCCCGCCGTCTTCACCGCGGCGCTGCTCAACGCGCAGCCGATGGGCTTCTACAGCGTCAGCAGCATCGTCAACGACGCCAAGCGCCACGGCATCGTCATCCACCCGCCTTGCGTGAACGCCAGCGCGTGGTGGACGCGCGTGCAGGGCGACGGTGCGGTGCGCTTGGGGTATCATCTGGTGCGCACGCTGGGCGGGCGTCAGCGCGAGCGTTTGGAGGCGGCGCTGGCGGAGGAGCGCCCCTTCACCGATCTGGTGGACTTCGCGCGCCGTTCGCGCCTGCCGCGCGAGGCCTTGGAGAGCCTGGCCTCCGTGGGGGCCTTCGCGCCGTGGCACGGCGACCGCCGCCGCGCGCTCTGGGAGGTGGCGGCGCTGGTGGAGCGGGAGAGCCGCGGAGACCTGGGGCGACTCATGGAGGTGGAGGAAGAAGGCGCGCCGCTGGTGCCGCCCAGCGCTCCGGAGGAGACGGCGCTCGACTTCTGGGGGCTCGGTCTCACCACGCGCCGTCATCCCATCTCCTACGTGCGCGCCCACCTCCAGCGCAAGCGCGTGGTCGCCGCGGAGACGTTGGCTCGCCGCACCGACGGCGAGCGCGCGCGCGTGGGAGGGCTGGTCATCACGCGCCAGCGCCCCGGCACGGCCAAGGGCTTCGTCTTCCTCACGCTGGAGGACGAGACGGGCATGGTCAACGTGGTGGTGAAGCCGAAGATCTACGAGCGCTTCCGGCGCGTGGTGCGTCAATCGGCGGCGCTAGTGGTGGACGGCGTGCTCCAGATCGAGCAGGGCGTGATCCACGTGGTCGCCGAGGAGCTCGCTCCGCTCGACGTCGACGCGCTGGCGCGCGGCACCAGCGCGCGCGACTTCCACTAGCGGCCGCCGGTCTTGACACGCCCTGAAAAATTGTATATACAAATATCTACCGTGAGCGAAAAGACGAAGAGGCGAGCCTCCTCCTCCGCCCGACCGGCCGAGCTGCCCTGCGCCTGCGCCAACCTGCGCCGCGCCGCGCGCGCCGTGACTCAGCTCTACGACGAGGAGCTGCGCCCCTCGGGGCTGCGCACGACACAGTTCACGCTGCTCCAGGTATTGGCGAGCACGGGAAGCATCACGCAAGGGGGTCTGGGAGCGATGCTCTCGCTGGACAGCACGACACTCACGCGCACGTTGCGGCTGCCGTTGGAGAAGGGCTGGATCAAGAGCGTGACGGGCGAGGACCGGCGGGAGCGCTACCTCCAGCTGACCGCTGCCGGCCGCAGGGAGCTGGAGCGCGTCCGCCCCCATTGGGAGCGGGCGCAGCAGCGGCTGAGGAGCGTTCTCGGCGACCGCGATTGGGAGCGTATCCAGGCTGCTCTCGTGCTCTTGACCGCGGCGGCCGGCGCCTGACCTCGGCGCACATTTTTTTCGCTCAAATAGTTGTATCTACAGATAACGAAAGGTGCTCGGCCATGGCGAGACTCGAGGAGCATCCCACCGTCCAAAGGCGTCGTGAGCGCGCCGCCTCCGCCCCGCGGCTCGAGCCCGGCGAGGGCATCGTCCTGGAGGCGGCATGGCTCCGGCGGATCGCGCTCGACGCCGGCGCCGACGACGTCGGCTTCGTCGAGATCGATCGCCCGGAGATCGCCGACCAGCGCACGGACATCCTGCGGGCCTTCCCGCACGCGAGGACGCTGGTGAGCTTCGTCCGGCGCATGAACCGCGAGAGCCTGCGCACGCCGCAGCGCTCCGTGGCCAACGTCGAGTTCCACCACACCACCGACGAGGTCGACGAGATCGGGCGCCGCCTCGTGGAGACGTTGGAGCGCCGCGGGGTGCGGGCGCTGAACCCTGCGGCGGGCTTCCCCATGGAGATGGAGCGCTTTCCGGGCAAGGTGTGGGTCGTCTCGCACAAGCCGGTCGCCGCCGCCGCAGGGTTGGGCCGCATCGGAATCCACCGCAACCTCATCCATCCCACGTTCGGCAGCTTCGTGATCTTGGGGACGGTGCTCGTGGACGCGTCCGTCGACGCCTACTCGACCCCCGTCGACTACAACCCGTGCCTGGAGTGCAAGCTCTGCGTGGCGGCCTGTCCGACGGGGGCCATCGAGCCCGACGGGCACTTCAACTTCTCGTCCTGCTACACGCACAACTACCGCGAGTTCATGGGCGGCTTCACGGATTGGGTCGAGGGCGTCGCGCAGAGCGGGAGCGCCGTGGAGTATCGCAAGCGCACCAGCGACGCCGAGTCGGCCTCGATGTGGCAGAGCCTCTCGTTCGGGGCGAACTACAAGGCAGCGTACTGCTTGGCGGTCTGCCCCGCGGGGGAGGACGTCATCGGGCCGTTCCTCGGCGACCGCAAGCGCTTCCTCAAGGAGGTCGTCCGGCCGTTGCAGGGTCGCCGCGAGACCATCTACGTCGTGCCGGGCTCCGACGCCGAGGAGTACGTGACGCGGCGCCTCCCGCACAAGGCGGTGAAGCGCGTCGGGAACGGGTTGCGCCCAAGCTCCATCGCCGGCTTTCTGGGCGCGCTGCCGATCGCGTTCCAGCGCCATCGGGCACGCGGGCTCGCCGCCACCTACCATTTCACCTTCACCGGCGAGGAAGAGCGCACGGCGACGGTCGTCATCCGCGACGAGACGATCCACGTGCAAGACGGCCACGAAGGCACCCCCGACATTCGCATCACCGCCGAGAGCCGCAGCTGGATCGCCTATCTCGCCAAGGAGCGCCACATCGCCTGGCTCCTGCTGAGCCGGCGGCTGCGCATCAAGGGGCCGCCGCGCCTGTTGGTGGCCTTCGGGCGCTGCTTTCCTTAGGGCGGCGGGAGGTGTCTAGGGTTGATGCGCGCCGTCAGCACGTGATCGCGCCACGCGCCGTTGATGAAGAGGTAGTCGCGCGCGTAGCCCTCCACGGCGAAGTTCAGCCGGCGCAAGAGGTTGCCGCTGCGCTCGTTGGTGGGCTGATAATTGGCCATGATGCGGTGCAGGCCCAGGTCGTCGAAGACGTAGGCGATGGCTGCCTCCAGCGCTTCGCGCATCAGTCCGCGACCCTCGTACGCACCGTCGACGCTGTAGCCCAGGCGGCAGGCATCGAAGACGCCGCGCTCGATGGCCGTGAAGTTGATCCGTCCCGCGAGCGCGCCCGAGAGGTCGGCGCGGTCGGTCATCACCAGGCTCAGCGCCCGCCCTTCGGCGATCTCGAATTGGATGTACTCGCACCGTTCCACCCAGAACGACTCCGTGAAGTAGCCCTCCGGCGGCGTGGGATCCCACGGCACGAAGCGCGGGCGATTGCGCGTGACGTACGCCAGCAGCCGCGCGCCGTCCGAGAGCAGGGGCGTGCGCACGACCAGCCGCGGCGTCACCAAGCGGACGGCGCCGGCGCTGCTCATAGGCGGGGAAGCACCCGGCGCGCCGACGGCCAGCGAGCGATGCCCGGCTCGCCGCGGGCCAAGGAGACCACCGCGGGGAGCGCCTCGCAGACGTCGCCGGCGATCACTCCGCCCGTGTGCCAGGACTCCGCGACGCGCCCCGCCATGGCGTGCCAGAAGGCGCCGACGCGGGCCGCCTCGAGCGGCGCGAGGCCGCGTGCGAGCAGCGCGGCGATCGTTCCCGTCAGCACGTCGCCGGTGCCGGCGGTGGCCAGCGCGCTGGTACCCGCCCATCCCAGATGGATCCCCGTGTGGTCGGCGATGATCACCGTCGGCGATCCCTTGAGCAAGAGCACCGGTCCCTCGGGATGCTCCCGCGCGAAGGTGCAGGCGGCGTCGACGCAGTCGCGCTCCACGTCCGCGCGCTCGCGCCCCACCAGGCGCGCGAACTCTCCCGCGTGCGGCGTGATCACGGCGGTGCAGCCCGCGAGCATCTCGACTCGGCCGCTCAGCGCGAAGAGCCCGTCGGCATCGATCACCATCGGGCGATCGACGGACTGCACCACCATGCGCACGAGCTCTTGCGTCGTGGGCTCACGCCCGAGGCCGGGGCCGATCGCCACGGCGCTCGCGCCGTGCAGCGCGCGCAGCAGGGGGTCGGGATCGATCGGCAGCGGGCGCACGACCTGCTCCACCACATGCGCCCGCACGGACGCCACGGCCTCGCGGGGCGTGAAGAGCGTGACGTAGCCGGCCCCCGCGCGCGCGGCTGCCCGCGTGCAGAGCACGGCCGCCCCGGGATACTCCTCGCTTCCGGCGATGATGACCACGTGGCCGGCGGCGTATTTGTCGACGCGCTCCTCGCGCTTGGGCAGCTCCCGCGCGAAGCTCTCGAACTCGCAGGCGCGATACGTTCTCTCGTACGTGTCAAGGAGCCGTTCCGGAAATCCGATCTCCGCGATCCAGAGCTCGCCGGCATGGGAGCGTCCCGGCTCGATCAGCAGCCCGCTCTTCATCGCGCCCAGAGCCAGCGTGGCCGCGGCGCGCAGCGCGACGGACGCGACCTCGCCCGTGGTTGGATCGACGCCGGCGGGGACGTCGCAGGCGACGACCGGCACGGGCGCGACGCCGAGCGCGGCGACGCATTGCGCGAGGCGCTCGTCGAGCGGAAGATGCGCTCCGGTTCCGACCAGAGCCTCCACGGCCAGATCCGCGCCGCGCAGAGCCTCCAGCGGCTCGCGAGGCATCGGGTAGACGGCGACGCCGTGCTCGGCGGCGCGCTCGACGGCGCTGCGGGCGGAAGCCGAGAGCTCCTCGACGGCATGGGTCAGGTAGAGAGCGCAGCGGCGGTCCGCCGCGAGCTCGGCGAGCGCCAAGGCTCCGTCTCCGCCGTTGTTTCCGCGCCCGGCGAAGCAGACCACGTAGGCTCCGGGGGGCGCGTAGGCGCGGCACACGTCGGCCAGCGCGGCGCCCGCGGCGGCCATCAGCGCCGTCTCGCCGCCTGGCAGGAGCTTCACGGCGGCGGCATCGGCCTCGCGCATCTCGTCTCGAGTCAACACGTGCATGGCGAATCATCCCTCCAGCACGACGACGGCGCAGGCATTTCCCTTCGTGTGCGTGATGGCCAGGTGAAGAGAGCGCGCACCCCAGCGCTCCATGAGCGAGGCGCTCGTGCCGGTGAGCTCCAGCGTCGGCTTTCCGCTGCGCAGGTGGACGACGCCCGCCTCGCGCCACGGGATCCAGAAGCCGAATGCCTTGCGCGCGGCTTCCTTCGCGGCGAAGAATCCCGCCAGCCGTTCCTCTGGAAGCCGCTTGCGGTATGCATACTCCACCTCGTACGGCGTGTAGATCCGCCGGGCGAACCATTCCAGGCGGCGCTCGTCGAATCGGTAGCGATCAACTTCCGCCAGGTCGATCCCCACGCCGAGGATCACGCCGGGCGTCCCGAGAACCCCGCCCTTGCGAGGTGATGCGTGAGCCGAATCCACGTCGTCCCGATCAACGAGATCGATCCTACCTTTCTCTCCCGGCTCGCCCTCTGTCTGGAGGAGCGTTTTCTCTACGAGTTCGCGGTCGAGAAGAGTCTAGCGCTCTCGCCCGGCTCCATCAATCCTACCCGTAAACAGTTCTTCCTTAATACGATCGTCTCGAAGGTCCAGGCCGCCCGCCCGGGTCCCGGCCACGTCTTGGCGCTCACGCACTTCGACCTCTACAAGACGTCCCACAACTTCATCTTCGGCGACGCCAACGAGCAGGAGCGGATCGCGGTGGTCTCGATGCACCGCCTCCGAACCGACTTCTACGGTGAGAAGCCCGACGATAACGTCCTCTTCCAGCGCGCCCTCAAGGAGGCCGTCCACGAGCTGGGACACGCCTTCGGCCTGAAGCACTGCTACAACGCGCGCTGCGTGATGTACTTCTCCAACTCGATCTACGACACGGACAACAAGCTCTCGCACTTCTGCGAGAGCTGCGATCGCCGCTCCCGGGCCAAGACCCAGTGACGGCCGCCTCTCGCGCCCGCATGCCGCTGGCTCTCCGCGCGGCCGCCGTCGCCGCGGCCATCGCCGTGGCCGCCGCCGTCTACCGGCTTACGGCGCTGCCGGACGGCGGCATGCTCCTGGTAGCCGCGGCGGCCCTCGCCGGGGGCCTCTTGGGCTGGAGGGTGGGCACCATCGCGGCGCTGGTGTGCGCGGCGATCGATTGGCTGGTGGCGGGGCCGCTGCTGGGAGGCGGCTCAGCCGCAGCCGGCGCGGGGCTGGCGGCGCTGGCCGGCGTTGGCGCGGCGCTCGCCGCGGGGCTCCCGCGGACGGGTGCGGCGGAGGGTGAAGGGCGCGGCGACTCGGCGGCCTCGGCAGCCAGGCCCGCCCTGCAAACCGGCCTGGCGGCGCTGACATCCGGCGTGCGCGACGTGGCCGCGGGCGATTTCACGAAGAACCTGGCCGTCCACGATTCCGGGCTCGCCGAGCTCTCCGTGGCGCTCAACAAGCTCATCTTCGGCATGCGCGAGTTCCTGGGGCGCCTGCGCGGCACCGTCGCCGAAGTCGGGAAGACCGGCGAGGAGCTCCACGGCTCCAGCAGCCACGCGCTCTCGATCATCGAGGCCGGGCACGTCTCGCACGCGCAGTTGGAGGCGGGGATCCGCGAGCAGGTGGAGATCGTCGGGGCATCCGCGCGGAAGGTGGAGTCGCTGGTCGACGTGGTGCGCGGCATCGCCGCCGGCGCCGAGGAGCAGCGCCGCGACGTGGACCGTGCCATGGGGGCGTTGACGAACATGGCCGCCTCAATCGAGCAGGTCTCCGCTCAGGTGCAGAGCCTCTCGACGACCGCGTCGGCGACCTCCGGGATCGCCGAGAGCGGCGGAACCTCGATCCACGGCATCGTGGAAGGCATGCAGGCGATTCGCGCGACGATCGCCGCGATCGCCGCGGACATCGAGCAGCTCGGGCGCAATTCCGCGCAGATCGGCGAGATCATCGAGGTCATCGACGCCATCGCCGACCAGACGAACCTGTTGGCGCTGAACGCCGCGATCGAGGCGGCTCGTGCCGGCGAGCACGGGCGCGGATTCGCCGTGGTGGCCGACGAGATCCGCAAGCTGGCCGATCGCAGCTCCTCGGCCACCAAGGAGATCGCCGGCCACATCGGCTCCACGCAGAAGCTCATCGGCGGGGTGGTCGACTCGATGGGGCAGCTCACGCATCGCGCGGAGGAGGGGGTCGCCGGAACGCGCGCCGCGTCGGGAGCGCTGCGCGAGATCGTGGACGTGGTCATCGACGCCGGCCGCCAGATCCAAGCGATCTCCGGCGTTGCCCACCAGATGAGCGAGAACTCGTACGAGGTCATCCGCTCCTTGGAGCGCATCACCAAGGTGGTCGCGGAGAACGGCGAGCAACTGCATGCCATCGCCGGACGCGCCGACGAAGTCTCGGGCGCCTTCTCCGAGATCGCCCAGATCGCGCAGAAGAACGCCGGCTCGGTGGAGGTCATCTCGTACGTCAACGCCGAGATCTCCGGCGCGGGGAAGCAGATTCTGGCGTCCTCCGAGCGCATGAAGCGGCTTGGCGAGGAGAGCGCCGCGATGCTCGACCGCTACACCCTCACCGACCTGCGGGAGGCCTAGCCCGGGTCGGCATTCTCGGACCCTTCCCCCAAAATTCTCAGGGGCGCGGTATCTCTCAGCAATGAAGCCCCGCATCGTCGTCCTGGGTGCCGGTTTCGCCGGCCACACCGCGGCCCTTCACCTCTCGCGCATCCTCAAGGGACGCGCCGACCTCACCGTGGTGGCACCGGGCGATCGGTTCACGTGGTTTCCCAGCTTGATCTGGGTCGGCACGGGGACGATGTCGCCGGAGGAGACGCACTTCGAGCTCGCTCCCGTCTACGAGCGCGTCGGTGCCGACTACGTGAACGGCCGCGCCGTCGAGATCCATCCGGATGTCGCCAAGGTCGTGGTCGAGCGCGCCGACGGCACGCGCAGCGACCTCTCGTACGACTACTGCCTCAACGCCACCGGCCCATATCTGAACTTTGCCGGCACGCCCGGCCTGGGGCCATCCACGGGCAACTCGCTGAGCGTCTGCTCGGTGGAGCACGCCGTCCAGACGCGCGAGCAGTATCTGCGGATCGTCGAGGACCTCAAGCTGGGCAAGCGGCGCCGGCTGCTGATCGGCATCGGCCATCCGGCAGCGACGTGCGAGGGCGCGGCGTTCGAGTATCTGATGAACGTCGATGCCGACCTGCGCCTGCGCGGGTTGCGCGACCATGCAGAGTTGACGTGGCTGACCAACGAGCCGGAGCCGGGCGACTTCGGTGTCGACGGGATCGAGGTGATGAAGCACGGATCCCTCTCCACCGGCGCGAGTTTGGTGCGCGGGCTTCTCGACGAGTCCGACGTGCGCATCCTGATGTCGGCCGGCATCACCAAAGTGGAGTCGGGGCGGGCCGACTACGAGCAGGCGGGATCGGATCCGTCATCGGTGGACTTCGACTTCGCGATGCTCATCCCGCAGTTCCGCGGCATCCCCATCAAGTACGTGGCCGCCGACGGCTCGGACATCACCAAGGAGATGACGCAGCCCAACGGCTTCATGAACGTGGACGCCGACTACGCACCCAAACCCTACGACAAGTACCGGGGAACCGACTGGCCTGCCACCTACCGCTCGCCCAAGTACGCCAACCTCTACGCGGCGGGCATCGCGTTCGCGCCGCCCCACCCGCTCTCGAAGCCGAAGAAGACGCCCAGCGGCAACGTGATCGTGGCTACCGTGCCGCGCACGGGCATGGCCGCCGGCATCATGGGACGCACCGTCGCCTACAACATCCTCGACCAGATCGAGGGGCGCGAGCCGAGCCACCACGCGCGCATGTCGGAGATCCCCGCCGCCTGCATCGCCTCGATGGGCAACTCGTTCTGGAAGGGCTCG
>Ga0307373_10010945_pt1 | contig 13250 bp, 18 predicted proteins | sample OX2MG_FD_202534 | JGI IMG/M metagenome (GOLD analysis project Ga0307373, IMG submission 202534) | Soil microbial communities from Risofladan, Vaasa, Finland - OX-2 | ecosystem: Environmental > Terrestrial > Soil > Coastal area > Acid sulfate soil | place: Finland: Risofladan, Vaasa | collected... | reverse complement strand
GAGGACGCCGAGTAGGCGGCGCTGCTCGCCCGCGGCGCCACGGCGCGCGAGGTCGCGGCGCGGCTGGCCGAGTCGAAGGCCCTGCGGGTCTCGTCCCGGCGCCCGCACGCCCTGGTCATCGGCGCCGACCAGACGCTGGAACTCGACGGGGCGCTCCACGACAAGGCCGCAAGTCTCGACGAGGCGCGCCGGCGGCTGCAGGCCCTGCGCGGCCGCCGCCACGCCCTGCACGCCGCCGTGGCGATCGCCAGGGGCGGAACGCTGATCTGGGCGATGATGGAGAGCCCGAGCCTGCTGATGCGGGATTTCTCCGACGGCTTCCTCGACGCCTATCTGGCGCAGGAAGGCGAGGCGCTGCTGGGATCGGTCGGCTGCTATCGGCTGGAGAGCCGCGGCGCGCAGTTGTTCGAGGCCGTGGACGGCGACTATTTCGCGATCCTGGGCCTGCCGCTCGTGCCCTTGCTGGGACTGCTCAGGCGCGAAGGGGCGCTGGCGGCGTGAACCTCGTCTCCGGCGCAACCGTGGTGGCGGGAGTGGTCGGCGCGCCGGTGGCGCACTCGCTCAGCCCGCTGATCCACAACGCCTGGCTGGATGCCGCGGGCCTCGACGCCGTCTACGTGGCCTTCGCCCCGCCGCCGCACCGATTCACCGCCTTCGCCGAGGGACTGCGTGGCGGCGCCGTACGCGGCCTCAACGTCACCGTGCCGTTCAAGGAGGCTGCGCTCGCCATCGCCGACGAGGCGAGCCCGTTCGCCCGCCGCGCCGGGGCCGCCAATCTGCTCCTCTTCAGCGCGGACGGGCGCATCGCCGCGGACAACACCGACGGGGCGGGGCTCGCCGCCGCCCTCGCCGAGCAGGCGCCGCTGTTCGAGCCGGGCGCCGGTCCGGTGCTGATCCTGGGCGCCGGCGGCGCGGCGCGCGGCGCCGCGGCGGCCCTGCTGGAGGCGGGCGCGCCGGAAATCCGCCTCCTCAACCGCACGCGTGCACGTGCGCAGGCCCTGGCCGCGGCCCTGGGCGCACCGGTCCGGGTCGCCGCCGCCGAGCGCGCCATCGCCGGTGCGCGCCTGGTCGTCAACGCCACCAGCCTGGGCCTGGACGGCGGGGCCGGGCCGGAGCTCGACCTCGAGGACGCCGCGCCGGGCGCGGTCGTCATGGACATGATCTATCGCCCCCTGGAGACGCCGCTGCTGCGCGCCGCGCGCCGCCGCGGGCTCGCGGTGGTCGACGGCCTCGCCATGCTGATCGGCCAGGCGGCGCCGTCGTTCGAGGCCTTGTTCGGCGCCCCGCCGCCCCCGCTCGACGTGCGCCGGCTCTGCGTGCGCGCCCTGGAGGCCGGGCCATGATCACCGTCGGACTCACCGGCTCCATCGGCATGGGCAAGTCGGCGACCGGCGCGATGTTCGAAGCCGAGGGCTGCCCCGTCTACGACGCCGACGCCGAGGTGCATCGGCTCTACATGGCTGGGGGCGGCGCGGCGGCCCCGCTCGGCGAGGCCTTTCCCGGCGTGGTCGGCGCCGACGGCGCGGTGGATCGAGCCGCCCTGAGCGCCCGCGTGGTGGGCGACCACGGCGCGATGGATCGGCTGAACCGCATCGTTCATCCACTACTGGGGGCGAGCCGGCGCGAGTTCTTCCGCAAGGCCGAGGCGCTGGCAGCCGAGATCGTGGTTCTCGACATCCCGCTGCTCTTCGAAACCGGCGGCGAGCGCAACGTCGACGCGGTGGTCGTCGTCTCGGCGCCGGCGCAGACCCAGCGCCAGCGCGTGCTGGCGCGCCAAGGCATGAGCGCGGCCAAACTCGACGCCATCCTGGCGCGGCAGATCGCGGACGTGGACAAGCGCGCCCGCGCCGATTTCGTCATCGACACCAGCGCCGGCTTCGAGGAGGCCCGCCGCCAGGTCCGCGACGTCATCGCCGCCCTGAAGGATCCGACCTGGCGCAAGCGTCGGCTTGAAGGGGCTGGCGAACCGGGCCATTGAACGGCGATGGCGCGCGAGATCGTCCTCGATACCGAGACCACCGGGCTGAACTTCGGGAACGGCCACCGGCTGGTGGAGATCGCCTGCATCGAGCTCGACGACCTGGTCCCGACCGGGCGCTCCTTCCATCGCTACGTCGATCCCGAACGCGACATCGATACCGAGGCCGAGCGGGTGCACGGCCTTTCCGCCGCCTTCCTGGCCGGCAAGCCGCGCTTCGCCGCGCCCGAGGTCGCCGACGCCTTGCTGGATTTTGTCGCGGGCGACCCGCTGGTGGCGCACAACGCCGGCTTCGACCGCGGCTTCGTCAACGGCGAACTCGAGCGCGCCGGCCGCGCCACCCTCGAGACGGCGCGCTGGATCGACACCCTGGCGCTGGCCCAGAAGCGGTTTCCGGGCATGTACAATTCGCTCGACGCGCTTTGCAAACGCTTCAAGATCTCGCTCTCCGAGCGCGAGAAGCACGGCGCCATGGTCGACGCCAGACTGCTGGCGGGCGTCTATCTGGAGCTGAAAGGCGGACGCGAGCGGGCGCTCGACCTGAGGCTGGCGACGGAGCGGCCGGCCGCGGCGGGGGCCGTCCGGAAGGGCTACGGTCCGCGTCCGCGTCCGCTGGCGCCGCGTGCGGGCGACCTGGAGCGCGCCCGCCACGCCGCCTTCATCCGCGAGGCGCTCGAAGGCGACGTCGTCTGGTCGCAGTTCGAAGACTGAAAGCCGCCCGCCGTCCGGGGCGCGATCGAGGCTCAGGCGGAGCCGGCCGGCGCCTCCGCCTGGGCCCGGCGGGCGGCGTAGATGCCGGCGAAGTCCATCGGCTCCAGAAGGAACGGCGGGAAGCCGCCCTCGCCGCTAAGGTCGGCGATGATGCGCCGGGCGAAGGGGAACAGATGCCGCGGGCACTCGATCATCAGCACCGGCTCCAGATCCGGTTCGGCGACGCCGGCGATCTGGAACAGGCCAGCGTACACGAGTTCGATGACGAACACCGCCTCGCTCTCGCGCATCGCCTGGGCCTTCAGCTTCAGCTCCACCTCGAAGAGGCCGTCGGGCCGGCCGCGGGCGTTCAGCTCCACCCCCAGATCCACCTGCGGCTGAGCCGCGCCGCCGCGCAGGGATTCGGGCGCGTGTGGACTCTCGAACGAGAGATCGCGGATGTACTGGGCCAGGATGCGAATGCCCGGCTGATCGTCGCGATTGGCCGCGTCCGGAACGGGAAGGTCGGTCATCGGCCGAAAGCGCCTCGTTGGTGTCTGGAGGATAGCGCGGGTCCTTCGGGGCCGGCGCGGCTCGCTAACACGCGGACATGCGGCCGGGCAAGCGGGCGCCCGGCGCGCGTTCCACGGCGACGCCAGGGACCTGACGGGCGGCGAAGGCGTTCCTATATTAGGAACCCGTTCGCAGAAATGCTCTAAGGCCGCTGCTCGTGCAGGTCGTTGAAATGATCATACTGGCCCTGGTGGCGGCGGTGGTGCTGTTCCAGCTCTACGCCGTGCTGGGCCGCCGCGTCGGCCGGCAAGCCGAGGACACGGCGCACGCCAGGCCAGGTCCGGCGGTTCCGGAAGGCGCGCGACCGCCGCCGGCGGCGGTGACCGACCCGGCCGCCCTGACCGGGCTGGCGCAGCTTCGCACCCGCGATCCGGGCTTCGACACGGCGAGGTTCATGCAGGGCGCGCGACAGGCGTTCCAGATCATCGTCAAATCGTTCGCGCTCGGGGACCGCAAGGCCCTGGAGCCGTTGCTCGCGCCCGAAGTGATGCGAACCTTCGAGAACGCCATGGCCAGCCGCGAACACGAGGGCCGCTCCGAACAGGTGGAGTTCCTCCAGGAGCCGCGCGCCGACCTGGAAAGCGTCAATCTGGTCGGCGATCTCGTCAAGGCGTCCGTCCGTTTCCTGGCCGAGTTCCGCAGCCGCTCCAAGGGTCCGGAGGGCGAGGCGGTGGACGATCGCCGCACCGCCGAGGTGTGGACGTTCCAGCGCAGCCTGGCCAGCCGCGACCCCAACTGGACCCTCGTCAACGTCGATCCCGCGGAGGCCTGAGCCTTGCGGGCGGGGGGCTGGGCCGCGGCGCTCGCCGCGGCCGTGCTGGCAGGCTGCGCGACGATGCCGACGCCGGCGGTCCGGCGTCTGCCGCTCGCCCGGCTGCCCGGCTGGGAGGCGGAGAACCACGCCGCCGCCTTCGCCGCGATCCGGGCGGCGTGCGTGCAGGCGCGCCGGCCCCTGGCGGTCTGCCGCGGCGTCCTCGCCCAGGGCGTTCTGGACGAGCCGCGGGCCAAGGCGTTCCTGGAGCGGCGCTTCCGCGCCGAGCCGGTGGCCGGCGAGGGCCTGCTGACCGGCTATTTCGCGCCGCTCTATCCGGCGCGCCACGCGCCGGACGCCCGCTTCGACGCTCCGGTCCGCCCCGCGCCCGCCGATCCGCATGCCGCGGGCGATCGCGCCGCCATCGAGAGCAGGCCGGCGCCGGACGCCCTGGCCTGGATGCGGCCAGAGGATCTGTTCTTCCTGCAGATCCAGGGCTCGGGCGAGCTGAGATTTCGCGACGGCGCCATGTGGCGCGCGGCCTACGCCGCCGACAACGGCCGCGCCTACGCCTCCATCGCCGCGGCCCTGGCGAGGCGCGGGCGCAGCTTCGGGCGCGACACCTCGGGCGGCGCGCTGCACGCCTGGCTGGCCCGGCATCGCGGACCGGCGGCCGACGAGGCGATGCGGCTCGACCCGCGGTACATCTTCTTCCGGCTTTCGCCCGACGACGGCGCCCAGCCGATCGGGGCGGCCGGGGCGCCGCTGATCGCCGGCCGCAGCGTCGCCGTCGATCCGGCGCATCACCCCTATGACGAGATTCTCTGGATCGACGCCGGGGCGCCGAGCCTGCCGGGCGCGCGCTCCAGCTATCGGCGCCTGGTCGTGGCGCTCGACGCGGGCGCGGCGATCAAGGGCGAGGTGCGCGCCGATCTCTATCTCGGCCAGGGCGCGGCGGCCGGCCGTGAAGCCGGGCGCGTGAGCCACCGGCTGCGCCTCTATCGCATCGTTCCCTCCCGGGGGTCGCGCCGATGAAGCGCGCCGCGGAGGCCGAGGATCTGCGCCTTTGGGCCGTGATCGCCGCGACCGTGCGGCCGCTGAAGGCGAACCGGGCCGCCCCGGCGGCCAAGGCGGGCGCCGCGGTCTTGCCGCTCGCTCCGCCCGGCGCCGCTGCCGCGCCCAGGCCGCGCCCCGGGGGTCGCCCAGGCGCGCCGCGCCCGATCCAGGCGGCGAGCCCGAGGCCCATCCAGGGCGTGGAAACCGCCCTGCATCGGCGCCTGGCGCGCGGGCGCGAACGCCTCGTGGCCCGCATCGATCTGCACGGCCTTGGCCAGGACGCGGCCAAGGCGGCGCTCGGCGCTTTCATCGCCCGCTCGGCGGACGAGGGCTGGCGCGCGGTGCTGGTGATCACCGGCAAGGGCGCCCAGGGCGATGGCGTCCTGCGCCGCCGCGCCCCCGACTGGCTCTCCGAGCCGTCCCTCGCCCGGCATGTCGCCGGCTTCTCCGAGGCCCATCGCCGCCATGGCGGCGAGGGCGCGCTGTACGTGGCGCTGAAGCGGCCGCGCTGAGGCGAGGCCTCAGACCGGCGTGCGGCCCCGTTTCTCGGCCAAGCCGGACGCGCCCTCGCGCGCCTCGAGCCTGGCGGCGACATCGTCCAGGCTGACGCCGGCGAGAGCGAGCACCACCAGCCAATGGTAGACGAGGTCGGCGCTCTCGGCCGCGAGCGCGTCGGCGTCGCCCTTCACCGCCTCCAGCGCCGCCTCCAGCGCCTCTTCGGCGAGCTTCTTGGCCGCGAGCGGCGGATCGGCCAGCAGCCGCGCCGACCAGCTCTGCTGCGGATCGCCGCCGCGGCGGGCCTCGATCACCGCGACCAGGCGCTCGAGGGCGTCGGCGAACCGGCTCATGGCGCCGCCGCCGGATCGGGCAGGCGCACCGGAACCCCGGCGGCGGCCATGGCGGCCTTCACCTGCGCGATGGAAAGCTCGCCGAAGTGGAACACCGAAGCGGCGAGCACGGCGTCGGCGCCGCCGGCCTGCACCGCCTCGATCATGTGCCTGGCCGATCCCGCCCCGCCGCTGGCGATCACCGGCACGGCCACGGCCGAGGAGACGGATTTCAGCAGCGCCACGTCATAGCCGCGGCGGGCGCCGTCCCGGTCCATGGAGGTGAGCAGAATCTCGCCGGCGCCATGCGCCACGGCGGCTTTGGCATATTCGACCACGTCGAGCCCGGTGGCCCTGCGCCCGCCATAGGTGAACACCTGCCAGCCGTCATTGCGGCGACCGCCCGCCGAACGGGCCGGACCATGCCGGGCGTCGATGGCCACCACCACCGCCTGAGAGCCGAAGGCGTCGGCGCAGCGGCTGACGAGGTCCGGCGCCTCCACCGCGGCCGTGTTGATCGAGACCTTGTCGGCGCCGGCGCGCAGCAGGGCGCGGGCGCTCTCCACCGAGCCGACGCCGCCGCCCACGCAGAGCGGCATGAAACAGACGTCGGCGGTGCGCGCCACCACCTCGAGAATGGCGTCGCGGCCTTCGTGGCTGGCGGTGATGTCGAGGAACATCAGTTCGTCCGCGCCGGCGGCGTCATAGGCGCTGGCCTGCTCCACCGGGTCGCCGGCGTCGCGCAGCTGCAGAAACTGCACCCCCTTGACCACGCGGCCGTCCTTCACGTCCAGGCAGGGGATGACGCGGACCTTCAGCATCACGCCGCCGCCAGGGCTTCGGCCGGGCGGATCGCGCCGGCGTAGAGGGCGCGGCCCAGCACCGCCCCGGCGATCGGCGCGCCCGGCCAGGCCTTCAGGCGCTGGATGTCCTCCACGCCCGCCAGGCCGCCGGCCGCGATGACCGGGATGTGCACGGCGTCGGCCACCGCGCCGAAAACCTCGACGTTGAAGCCCATCAGCGCCCCATCCCGGTCGATGTCGGTGACGACGAGGGCGGCGACGCCGGCGTCCTCGAAGCGCCGCGCCACCGACAGGGCGTCCAGGCCCGAATCCTCCAGCCATCCTCGCACCGCGACTTGGCCGTTGCGGATATCGACGCTGACCGCGATCTGCTCTGGCCAGTCGCGGGCCGCGCCCCTGACCAGCTCGGGGTCGCGCACCGCGGCGGTGCCGAGGATCACCCGGCTGACGCCGGCCTCGATCCAGGCCTCGATGGCGGCGCGCGAACGCACGCCGCCGCCCAGCTGCACGGGGATGGAGACCGCCTTCAGGATCGACTCCACCGCCGCCGCGTTGACCGCCCGGCCCTCGGCCGAGCCGTCGAGGTCGACCACGTGCAGCCACTCGAACCCCGCCTCGGCCCAGGCCGTGGCCTGGTCGGCGGGATCCTCGTTGAACACCGTGGCGGTGGCGAAGTCGCCGCGCACCACCCGCACGCAGCGGCCTTCCTTCAGGTCGATGGCCGGATAGAGGATCACGGACGCCACGCGAGGAAGCCGGCGAGCAGCCTCGCTCCCTGGGCCTGGGATTTTTCCGGGTGGAACTGCGATCCGGCGAGGTTGCCGCGCTCAACCGCGGCGGGGAAGCGTCCGCCGTGGTCCGTCCAGGCGCTGACGTCGGTCTCGTCGGCGGGAAAGAGGGCGAAGGAGTGGGTGAAATACATGTGCGCCCCCTGCGGCAGGCAGGCCAGAACCGCGGCCCCGTCGGCGATCTCCAGCGCGTTCCAGCCCATGTGCGGCACCTTGCAGGCCGGATCGGCCGGGTCGAGCCGCCTCACTTCGCCGGCGATCCAGCCGAGGCCGGCGGTCTCGCCGAACTCGAGGCCGCGGCTCGCCAGCAGCTGCATGCCGACGCAGATGCCGAAGAACGGCGCGCCGCGGCGGCGCACCGCCTCGGTCATGGCCTCGACGACGCCGTCGCGCGCGGCGAGGGCGGCCATGCAGGCGGCGAAGGCGCCGACGCCCGGCAGCACGATGCGGTCGGCGCGGGCGATCTCGTCGGCATCGCCGGTGGTGACGATCCGCATCGAGGTCGCGAGGCTCGCGGCGGCGCGCTGCAGCGCCTTCTCGGCCGAGCGCAGATTGCCCGACCCGTAGTCGATCAGGGCGACGCTCTGCATCGAAAAGGGTCCTTTCAGAGCACGCCCTTGGTGGAAGGGGCGCGGCCCAGCGCCTTGGAATCGAGTTCGACGGCCATGCCCAGCGCCCGCGCCAGCGCCTTGAAGCCGCTCTCGGCGATGTGGTGCGAGTTCTCGCCGTAAAGCGTCTCCAGGTGCACGCAGGCCCCGGCGTTCATCGCCAGGGCGTGATGGAACTCCTTGAAGAGTTCGGTGTCCATCTCTCCCACCTTGGCGCGCATGAACTCGACGCGCCAGACCAGATAGGGCCGGTTGGCGAGATCGACGGCGCACCGCGTCAGGGTCTCGTCCATGGGGATATAGGCGTGGCCGAAACGGCGCACCCCGACGAAACCCGCCAGCGCCTGCCGGAACGCCTGGCCGAGCACGATCGCGGTGTCCTCCACCGTGTGGTGCATGTCGATGTGCAGGTCGCCCCTGGTCTGGATCTCCAGGTCGAAGCCGCCGTGCCGGGCGAAGCTCTCCAGCATGTGATCGTAGAAGCCGATGCCGGTGGAAATGCTCGCGGCGCCGGTCCCGTCCACGTCCAGGGCGACGCGGACCTGCGTCTCCTTGGTGTTGCGGCTGATCTCCGCGGTCCGGCTCATGCGGGGGCTATTGGTGGGCGAAGGCGGCGATGTCCAGGGTTTTCCGCCGCCGCCTCACGCCCCCAGGAACAGTTCCCGCGAGGGGCAGAGATCGGCGACGATGCAGTCGGCGCACCTGGGCTTGCGCGCCACGCACACATAGCGGCCGTGCAGGATCAGCCAGTGGTGCGCCCGCGAGCGCGCCTGCGGCGGCGTCAGCCTCATCAGCTCGCGCTCGACCTCGTCCGGCGTCTTGCCGCGGCTGAGCTTCAGGCGGTGGGCGAGGCGGAACACGTGGGTGTCGACGGCGATGGCCGGTTCGACGCCCAGCTCGTTCAGCACCACGCTGGCGGTCTTGCGCCCGACCCCGGGCAGCGCCTGGAGCGCGTCGCGCCGCAACGGGACCTCGCCGCCATGGGCATCGACGAGGATGCGCGACAGGGCGACGACGTTCCTCGCCTTGGTCCTGAAGAGGCCGATCGCGGCGATGTAGGGCATGAGGCCCGCCTCGCCGAGCGCCAGCACCTTGGCAGGCGTGTCGGCGACCGCGAAGAGGCGCTGCGTCGCCTTGTTCACCGACCTGTCGGTCGCCTGGGCCGAGAGCACGACGGCGACGAGGAGGGTGAACGGGGAAGCATGGTCGAGTTCGGTGCGCGGGCGCGGACTGGCGCGTTCGAAACGGGCGAAGATCTCGGCGATGCGGGCGCGCTCGGCCGGCGAGATGCGCCGCGCGCGTGCGGCCTGCTTGGCCATGTCAGAGGATGTATCGCGACAGGTCGGCGTTGCGGGCCAGGGCGTCGACCCGTTCGCGCACATAGTCGGCGTCGATGGTGAGGCTCTCGCCCGAGCGGTCGCAGGCGGTGAAGCTGATCTCCTCGATCACCTTTTCCAGCACCGTCTGCAGCCGCCGCGCGCCGATGTTCTCCACCGCGCCGTTCACCGCCACCGCCGCGTCGGCGAGGGCGTCGATGGCGTCCTCGGTGAAGTGCACCGTGACGTTCTCCGTCGCCAGCAGCGCCTGCTGCTGGCGGATCAGGTTGGCCTCGGGCTCGGTGAGGATGCGGCGCATGTCGTCGCGGCTGAGCGCCTTCAGCTCCACCCGGATCGGCAGGCGCCCCTGCAGCTCGGGCAACAGGTCCGAGGGCTTGGCGACGTGGAAGGCGCCCGAAGCGATGAAGAGGATGTGATCGGTCTTCACCGGCCCGTACTTGGTCGAGACGGTGGTGCCCTCGATCAGCGGCAGCAGGTCGCGCTGCACGCCTTCGCGCGAGATGTCGGCGCCGGCGCGCTCGGATCTGGACGCCACCTTGTCGATCTCGTCGATGAAGACGATGCCGGCGCTCTCGGCCAGGGCCACCGCCTCCGCGGTCGCCGCCTCCTGGTCCACCAGCTTGTCGCCCTCCTCGGCGATCAGCGGCGCCCAGCCGGCCGCCACCGTCGTCTTGTGCGACTTGGTGCGCTGACCGAACGCCTTGCCGACGATCTCCGACAGATTGAGCACGCCCATGGAGGCGCCCGGCTGGCCGGGAATATCGAAGCCCTGGAACGGCGAGGCGGCGTCCGCGAGGGTGAGTTCGACGTCCTTGTCGTCGAGTTCGCCGGCGCGCAATTTGCGGCGGAAGCTGTCGCGGGTCGCGGCGGCGGCGTTCGGGCCCACCAGGGCGTCCAGCAGCCGCTCCTCGGCCGCGGCCTCCGCCTTCGCCTTCACCCCCGCCCTGCGGCGCTCGCGAATCATGGCGACGGCGTTCTCCACCAGGTCGCGCACGATCTGGTCGACGTCGCGCCCGACGTAGCCCACCTCGGTGAATTTGGTCGCCTCCACCTTCAGGAAAGGCGCCTGGGCGAGCCGCGCCAGCCGCCTGGCGATCTCGGTCTTGCCCACGCCGGTGGGTCCGATCATCAGGATGTTCTTCGGCGTCACCTCGTCGCGCAGGGCTTCGGGCACGTGGCTGCGGCGCCAGCGGTTGCGCAGCGCCACCGCGACGGCGCGCTTGGCCTCGGCGTGGCCGACCACGAAGCGGTCGAGCTCGGAGACGATCTCGCGCGGGGAGAACTCCGTCATCGTGCGTCCTTCGGTATGGCCAGGAGTGGTCGCGACGGCGCCTCTCGAACCATGCGGGCCGCGCGGCTCACAGCAGCTCCACCGTCAGCTCCTTGTTGGTGTAGACGCAGATTTCGGCGGCGATGGCCATGGCGCGGCGGGCGATCTCCTCGGCGGAGCGCTCGGAGTCCATCAGCGCCGTCGCCGCGGCCAGGGCGTAGTTGCCGCCTGAACCGATCGCCGCGACGCCGCGGTCCGGCTCCAGCACGTCGCCGACTCCGGTGACGGTGAGCATGGTGGTGCGGTCGGCGACGATCAGCATGGCTTCGAGCCGGCGCAGGTAGCGGTCGGTGCGCCAGTCCTTGGCCAGGTCGACGCAGGCGCGGGCGAGCTGCTCTGGATATTGCTCCAGCTTGGCCTCCAGCCGCTCGATCAGGGTGAAGGCGTCGGCGGTGGCGCCGGCGAAGCCGGCCAGCACCCGGCCGTCGGCGAGGCGGCGAACCTTCCTGGCAGCGCCCTTGACGATGGTCTGGCCCATGGAGACCTGACCGTCGCCGGCGACGACGGTCGATCCGCCCTTGCGCACCGCGAGGATGGTGGTTCCATGCCAGTCGGCAAATGTCGGCATGGCCGCGCATGTGGCGGCGGGCGGGACGCGGGTCAAGGATGAGCTTTTCCGACGAAGAGGTCGAACGCTACGCCCGCCACCTGGTGCTGCGCGAGATCGGCGGTCCGGGGCAGCAGCGGTTGAAGGCCGCCCGGCTCCTCATCGTCGGGGCCGGCGGCCTCGGCGCGCCGGCGGCGCTCTATCTGGCCGCGGCCGGCGCCGGCGCGATCACCCTCGTCGATCCGGACGTGGTGGCGCTCTCGAACCTGCAGCGACAGGTGCTCTACGGCAGTCTCGACGTCGATGCGCCGAAAGTGTCGAAGGCGGCCGAGCGGCTGGCGGATCTCAACCCCAACGTGATCGTGCGCCCGCTCGCCCAGCGGCTGGCGGCCGCCAACGCCCGCGCGCTCGTCGCCGGCCATGATCTGGTGCTGGACGGCACCGACGATTTCGCCACCCGCTTCGCCGTCAACGCCGCCTGCGTCGCCGAGGGCGTGACGCTGGTCTCCGGCGCCATCGGCCGCTGGACCGGCCAGATCGGCGTCTTCGCCGGGCAGCCCTGCTACCGCTGCCTGGTTCCGCAGATTCCGCCCGAGGCGGAGACCTGCTCGGCAGTGGGCGTGGTGGGCGCGCTGGCTGGCGTGATCGGCTCGATGATGGCGCTGGAGGCGGTGAAGCTGCTCGCCGGCGCCGGCGAGCCGCTCGCCGGCCGCCTGATGATCTACGACGCCCTTGCGGCCGAGACGCGGACGGTGCGCATCGGGGCCGATCCGCAATGTCCGGTGTGCGGCGCTCCGCCCCTCGCGGAAGACGGCCGCGGCCAAGTCGGCGGATGAGGGCCGAGCGGCCAGGCGCTACAGCATCGAGGGCACGACCCGGTCGGGCGGTTTATGGCCGTCCATCCAGGTGCGGATGTTGACGATCACCTTCTCGCCCATGTCGACGCGGCCCTCGATAGTGGCCGAACTCATGTGCGGCAGAAGCACGACGTTGGCGAGCTTCAGGAGCTTCGGGTTGACCGTGGGCTCGTGCTCGAAGACGTCGAGCCCGGCGCCGGCCAGTTCGCCGGCCTGCAGCATGCCGGCCAGAGCCGCTTCGTCGATGATCTCGCCGCGGGCGGTGTTGACCAGGATGGCGTGCGGCCGGATCAGCTTCAGGCGCCGGGCCGAGAGCAGGTGATAGGTGCCCGGCGTGTGCGGGCAGTTGACCGAAAGGATGTCCATCCGGGCGAGCATCTGGTCGAGACTCTCCCAATAGGTCGCCTCTAGCGCCTCGGCGATCCTGGGGCTCACCGGCTTGCGGTTGTGATAGTGGATGGACAGGCCGAAGGCGCGCGCCCGCCGCGCCAGCGCCTGGCCGATCCGGCCCATGCCGATGATGCCCAGCCGCTTGCCCGAGATGCGCTGGCCGAGCATCCAGGTGGGCGACCAGCCGTGGAAGTCGCCGGCCTGGATCACGTGGGCGCCCTCCACCACGCGCCGCGACACCGCCATGATGAGGCCCATGGTGAGATCGGCGGTGTCGTCGGTGAGCACGCCGGGCGTATTGGTGACGAAGATGCCGCGTTCGGTCGCGGCGGCCACGTCGATGTGATCGACCCCGACCCCGAAGTTGGCGATCAGCTTCAGCCGCTCGCCGGCCCCGCCGACGACCGAGGCGTCGATCCGGTCGGTGATGGTCGAGACCAGCACGTCGGCGCCGGCCATGGCGCGCGCCAGCCCCTCCGGCCCCAGCGGCCGGTCCTCGACGTTGAGTTCGGTGTCGAACAGTTCGCGCATCCGCGTCTCCACCGGATCGGGGAGCTTGCGGGTGACGACGACTTTCGGCTTGCGAACGGCCATGGGGGACCTGAGAAGGACGGGGTTCGACCTCTAGCAAAGCGCGCGCTGGCGGCCAAGCAAAGGCGGCCGAGCAAGCACGGTTTGGGCGGAGGCGGGCCAGGCCGGGCGTGGACGGGGCGGG
>Ga0307373_10010942_pt1 | contig 13251 bp, 16 predicted proteins | sample OX2MG_FD_202534 | JGI IMG/M metagenome (GOLD analysis project Ga0307373, IMG submission 202534) | Soil microbial communities from Risofladan, Vaasa, Finland - OX-2 | ecosystem: Environmental > Terrestrial > Soil > Coastal area > Acid sulfate soil | place: Finland: Risofladan, Vaasa | collected... | reverse complement strand
TACGAGCGGGCGCTGGCGGAGGCGGTGTGGGAAGAGCGGGACGGCGAGCAGGCGCCGCTTCAGTTGCGAGGCTCCGGCGGCGGCGTGGCGGCGCCCGCCGCGCCCGCGGAATCTTGATAGCTGCGCCAGCGCAGCCAGACCACGCGCAGCGTGGCGATGGCCGGCACCGAGAGGTAGACCCCCACCACGCCTGCCATCTCCGCCCCGGCAAACACGCCGAACAGCACCGCCAGCGGGTGCAACTGCACCTGTCCGCCCATGATGTGTGGCGAGTTGAAATAATCCTGCACCAGCCGCCAGACCGCCAAAAACACCAGCAGGGCCAGCATGGCGGGGTAGTCGAGCAGAAAGGCGGTGGTCAGCACAATCACCGCCGCCGTCACCGGGCCCACCACCGGGATGAACTCGAGCAGCCCCGCCACCACGCCCAGGGCGATGGCATAGGGCAGGCGCATGAGCTCGAAGGCGAGCAGGTAGACGGCCAGCGCCAGCCCCGTCAGCGTGATCTGGGCGCGGATGTAGTTGGCCAGCACGTCATGCACGTCCCGCAGCAACTCGCCGACGAAGGCGCGCTGGCGGCGGCGGTCGAGCTGCTCGAGGATGGCGCGGGAGAAGCGGCCCCCGCTGATCAGAAAAAAGATGGCGAGGATGGGGACCAGCGCCACCCAGGAGGCGTTGGCCGCCAGCCGCCCGACCTCGCTCAGCAGGGCCTGCTCCCAACGGTCAATCGCCAGGCGGTGGGCGGCCATGAAGCTCTCCAGGCGGAGCTGGGTGTCAAGGCTCCAGCCGCGCTGGCCGCCGATCTGGCGCACGATCTGGCCGCTGGCAATGCGGCTGGAGAGCTGGGGGATGAGCTGGGAGAGGCGGTTGGCCTGCTGCACGATCCTGGGTCCCAGAAAAAACAGGAACGTGCCCGCCGCCCCCGCCAGCACCAGGTAGAGCAGCGCCACGGCGGCGGCGCGGCCCAGCCGCAGCCGCGACTGCAGGCGCGAGACCAGCGGCTCCAGCAAATAGGCGAAGAGGATGGCGAACAGAAAGGCGACCAGCGTGCGCCACGCCAAATAAAGGAATGCCAGGGCCAGCCCATAGAGCAAAATGGTGGCCAGGACGCGGGCGGTGCGCGCATCCAAGATCAACACCGCGTGCTCGCCGTCGCGGTAGGATGGGAAACGAAGTCGGCCATGGCCATCAACGCTGAAATGAGTTGGATGCTGCTGCTGTTTGTGGCGGTGAATTTCGCCTTGGCCGGTCTGGGGGCGCAGTTGGGCGAGCGCGGGCCCGACACCGAGGCCTGGTACGCCGGGCTGCGCAAGCCGGCGGGCTATCCGCCGGAGTGGATCTTTGCCCAGGTGTGGGGCGCAGTGGCGATCTGCACCGGCATCGCCGGCTGGCTGATCTGGCGGCAATGGCAAGCCGGCGCCGACGCCATCGCGCTGGTGTTCTACGGCCTGCAGTTGGGGCTCAACGCTTTGTGGCCCGGGGCGGTGTTTGGACTGCGGCGGCTGGGGCTGGCCTTGGCGGTGGGCTGGCTGCTGTGGATCACCATCACCTTGACCGCGCTCTATGCGGCGGCGGCGCCGGGCTGGGCGTGGGCGTGGCTGGGGCCCTATTGGCTGTGGGTGGGCTACGGCGTGCGGCTCAACCAGCAACTATGGGAGTTGAACCAAGTGCTGCCGGCGGTGCCGCCGCCGGCCGCGTCCGATTCCACCCACGTGCACTAGCAGGTATTCTAGAAGGGGAATCATGCCGCCCACCCCGATTTATCTCGACTACCACGCCACCACGCCGGTGGACCCGCGGGTGTGGCGCGTGATGGAACCCTATTTCACCACGCAATTCGGCAACCCCGCCAGCAACAGCCATGCCTTCGGGTGGGCGGCGGCGAAGGCGGTGCAGCGGGCGCGGGCGCAACTGGCGACGCTGATCGGGGCGGAGGCGCGCGAGATCGTGTTCACCAGCGGCGCCACCGAAAGCAACAATTTGGCGATCAAGGGCGTGGGGGAGCGCCATCGCGGCCAGCCGGCGCATGTCATCACCACCGCCATCGAGCACCACGCCGTGCTCGACCCCTGCCAGCGGCTGGAACAAGAGGGCTTTGCCGTGACCCGGCTGGGGGTCGAGCGCGACGGGCGCATCCGGCTGGCGGAACTCGAGGCGGCGCTGCGGCCGGAGACGGTGCTGGTCAGCATCATGGCCGTGAACAACGAGATCGGCGTGGTGCAAGACATGGAGGCGATCGGGGGGCTGGTGCACGCGCGGGGCGTGCTGCTGCACAGCGACGCCACCCAGGCGGTGGGCAAGATCCCGGTGGACGTGCGGCGCTGGCAGGTGGACCTGCTCTCGCTCTCGGGGCATAAGATGTATGGCCCCAAAGGCGTGGGCGCGCTCTACGTGCGCCAGGGCACCAGCCTGAGCTGCCAGCTAGACGGCGGCGGCCACGAGCGCGGCCTGCGCTCGGGCACATTGAACGTGCCGGGCATTGTCGGGCTGGGCGAAGCGGCCGAGGTGGCCGGGCAAGACTTGGCGGAAGAGAGCCAGCGCCTGGCGCGCCTGCGCGACCGGCTGCAAGAGCGAATCCTGGGCCGGCTGGAGGCGGTGACGGTCAACGGCAGCCTCACCCAACGCGTGCCGCACAACCTTCATCTAACCTTCAGCGGGGTGGAGGCGGAGGCGCTGATGATGAGCGTGCAAGAGATTGCGGTGTCGTCGGGCTCGGCCTGCAGCTCGGCGGCGCGCAACGCCTCGCATGTGCTGCTGGCCATTGGGCTGAGCGAGGACGAGGCCCAGAGCTCGCTGCGCTTTGGCCTGGGCCGCTTCACCACCGAGGCGGAGGTGGACCTCGCCTCCGACCGCGTGGTCGAGGCCACGCGGCAGTTGCGCGAGCTGAGCCTGCCCTAGCCGCAGGCGGAAGGACCGGCAAGCCATGGCGGAGGAAACCAGCCTCCCAATTCGCATCGTGGACTATGACTCGGCCTGGGCGGAGCGCTACGCGCGCGAGGCGGACCGCATTCGAGCGGCGCTGGGCGGGCAAGCGATCCTGCTCGAGCACGCCGGCTCGACCTCGGTGCCTGGCCTGGGGGCCAAGCCGGTGGTTGATATTCTTCTGGTGGTGGCCGACTCGATCGAGGAACTCGCCTATGCGCCGCGGCTGGAGGCGGCCGGCTACCGGCTCACCCTGCGCGAGCCGCACTGGCACGAGCACCGCATGTTCGAGGGCGCAGCCGTGAACCTGCACGTGTTCTCCTCCGGATGCCCGGAGATCGAGCGCATGTTGGTATTTCGCGACTGGCTGCGCGCCCAGGCCGCCGACCGCGAGCTCTACTTTCGCACCAAGCGGGCCCTGGCCGAGCAGGAGTGGACGTCGGTGCAAGACTACGCCAACGCCAAAACCGGTGTGGTCGAAGAGATTCTGGCGCGGGCGCAGACCGCCAAGTAGGGACTATGGCCGAAGAGCTGAGCTGGGATGACGCCGACGAGATCGCGCAGGTATTGCGCGGGCGCTTTCCCGACACCGATCCGCAGGAGGTGAGCGAGCTGGAGATTGCCCGCTGGGCGCGGGAGATCCCCACCCTGCTGGAGCCGCCGGGCCCGCAGGAGCGCTTCGCCGCGCAGCTCGAGGCGATCCGCGCCGCCTGGGTTCGGGCCTAGCAGCCCCGCCCGGCTCCGCCGAACCCGTATACTTTCTCTATGGGCCTCAGTGAACGCATTCAGCAAGACTTGGTGGCGGCGATGCGCGAGCGCGCCGAGTTGCGCCTCTCGACGCTGCGCATGATGAAGGCGGCGATCAAGAACCGCGAGATCGAGGCGCGGCGCCCGCTGGAAGAGGCCGAGGTGCAGCAGGTGCTGGGCACGCTCATCAAGCAGCGCGAGGACTCCGCCGCGCAGTTTTTGGCGGGCGGACGGGCGGAGCTGGCGGCCAAGGAAAAAGAAGAGATCGGCATCATTGAGACTTACCTGCCGCGGGCGCTGTCGGCGGAAGAGGTCGAGGCGACGGTGCGGGCGGCCATCGCCGAGTGCGGCGCCAGCTCGGCCAAGGACATGGGCAAGGCGATGAAGGCGGCGATGGCGCGCTTCCAGGCGGCGCAGCAGCGGGTGGATGGCAAGCAGGTGAGCGAGGCGGTGAAGCGATTGCTCCCTTCGGCATGAGCGGGCGTTCCCTTTTTCGGCGGCTGTTGCGCGAGCTGGCCTACGTGGTGGTGCTGGGCACGCCGGTGCTGTTGTTTTTTCTGGTGGCGCTGCCGCGTTCGCATGCGGCGCGGCTGCTGCGGCGGCTCCATGCGGTGCAGGTGAGCCACACCCACTTCCAGCAGGTGGAGCAGCTCGCCACCCAGTTTGGCGCAAATGCGGCGTGCGTGGGCGACAACTGCCTGTTCCAGTTTCAGAACACCTGGCTGCACTGGCTGCGACTGGCGCCGGCGACCCAGTTCAGCGTGATGATGCAGCGGCGGGGCAGCCCCAGCGATCCGGGCGGGGGCGAGGTGGGCGCGGTGGACATGGCGATGCTGGTGAGCCGCGATGCCGAAGCGGGCGGAGCGATCGCGAGCGCCTTAGTCTTCGACCGGGCTGATGGATCGGGGCCTTACCGCGCCAGCATCACCTTCGGCACCGATGGCAAGCCGGGGAGGACGGTGGTCACGCTGGCGCCGGGCGCCACCGCGGCGGAGCGGGAGCGGGCGCGGGCCTTCAACCTCGGGTGCCTGACCCGGATCGGCGGCTGCCGCACCAGCCGCGACCTGCTGCCGGAGGTGTGGCAGGGGGCGCAGCGCATTCAGAGCGCGGTGGCCGCCGCGCCCAGCAGGTGGCTGGCGGCGTTGGCGATGTCCGGCGCCAGGAACTGACAGCCGATCGCGCTCATGCTGCGCTCGAGCTGGGCGCGGTGATCCACCGCGGGGGCAACGATGCCAATGAATGGCAGCGGGACGGCGGCGGCGCAGCGGGCATCGTCCACGGTGTCGCCGATGTAGGCGGCGAGCGGGCCGTGCTCGCGCTGCAAGCGCAGCAACCCCTCGGGGTCGGGCTTTTGCGCGGCCACGTCTTCCAGCGCCAGCATCGGGTCGAAGGCGCTCTCCACGCCAAAATGGCGCAGGGTGAATTCGGCATCGGCGCGGGGGCGACCGGTGAAGATGGCGAGGCGATGGCGCCGCCGCAGCTCGCGCAGCAAGGGCAGCGGCAGCAGCCAGTGCTCCTCGAAGATGAGGCCGTCCTTTTGGCCGGGGGTGCCGAGGTAAAAGCGGTTGAAGACCTCGATCACTTGTTCCCGCTCGACGTCGCGGCCGCGCTGGCGCAGCAGCTCGCGCGACAGGTCCCAGTCGTTGTTGAAGCCGCCGGCGTTTTTGAGCGCCTGCACCTCGGCGGGCGCGACCTCGCCCCCGCCCAGCGCCGCCACCGTGCGCACGATGGCCACGCGGAACGAGGCGGTGACGTCCACCAGGACCCCATCGAGGTCGAACACCAGCATGTTGCCGGCGGTGGAGGCCGACCCCACCCGTTTGGGTGCCATTTACACAGACTGCCATAGAACCGGCCGGCGGCAGGCTAAACTCATAACGCTTTATGCCGATTTTGGCGGTCGAGCACGTGCGTCCGATGCGCGGCGGGGCGCAATCGCATTTAATGCGCGCCGACGACGGCCACTATTATGTGGTGAAGTTCGTCAACAACCCGCAGCATCGGCGGGTGTTGGCCAACGAGTGGCTGGCGGCGCGGCTGGCGCGGGGACTGGGGCTGCCGGTGCCACCGGTGGCGCTGATGGAAGTGCCGCCGCGGCTGGTGGACGGCTCGCCCGGGCTGGTGATGCACATCCAGGGGGCGCTGGTGCCCTGCACCAGCGGCCTGCAGTTTGGCTCGCGCCTGCCCACCGCCGACCCGCACGCCCCCATCTACGACTATTTGCCCGAGCCCGGGCTGGAACTGATCGCCAACCTCGACGATTTCGCCGGCATGTTGCTGTTCGACAAATGGACCTGCAACTGCAACGGCCGGCAAGTGATTTACTGCCGCACCGGGCCGCGGCAGCGGCTGCGGGTCTACATGGTGGACCAGGGGTTCTGCTTCAACGCCGGCGACTGGACCTTTCCCGACAGCCCGTTGCGGGGGGTCTACAGCCGCAACCGCGTCTATGCCCATATCACCGGCTGGAGCTCGTTCGAGCCCTGGCTGGAGCGGCTGGAGGGCTACCCCGAAGAGGCGATCTATGCCGCCGGCGAGGAACTGCCGCCGGAGTGGTACGGCGCCTGGGAAGACTTGCAGCGTCTATTGGAGCAACTGGTGCGGCGTCGCAGCCGGGTGCGGGAGCTGGTCTGGGCGGTGAAGAGCTCGCCCCGGGCGCCGTTTGAAAACTGGGAGGAGCGGGTGGCCAGCGTTGCCCGCCAAGGCTAGGGCGATGCCAGAAAGCAGTGCAGAAAAGCGAATGTTTGCGTGCGAGTACGTGCTGATCCGGCTGGCGCCCGATCCCCTGCGCCAGGAGGCGGTGAACATCGGGGTGGCGCTTTACCAGTCCGGCAGCAGCGGCGGCTTTGCCGGCGTGCGCGTCAGCCCCGACCTGCGCCGCGCCCGCCAGCTCTCGCCCCTGTTTGAAGAAGACGACCTGGCCGGGCTGGAGGCCGACCTGCTGGCGCGGCTGCGCACCGCCTCCCCCGCCTGGCTCTCGCGCGAGTATTTCTTGCAGTTCGCGCAGGAGAGCTTCAGCCACTGCCTGCAGCTTTCGCCCCCGACGGCGGTGCTGACGCTCGATCCGGCGCGCGAGCTGGAGCGGCTCTATCACCAATACGCCGCCCCGCCGGCGGTGATGCGCGGCGAGGTCGAGGCCGGGGCGCGGCAGAAGATCTTGCGCCACCTGCAGCGCGTCTTCAGCGAAGAGCGCCTGCTCGCCCGCCTGCAGCGCAACGCCCGCGTGGGCGAGTGGCTGGGCGAGGCCGACAGCTTCCGCTTCGACTACCACTACCAGCCCCAAGGCGGCCCACGCCATGTCATCCAGGCGCTGCCGCTGGGCGACGATGGCCCGGTGCGCGAGATCTGCTACACCGTGGGCCGCACCCGGCGCCGCTTGGGCGGCCTCGAAGCCGCCGCCTTTGTGGACATGGCCCCGTCCGACTTTCAGGGCGAGATGTTCGGTGACGCCGCCGTGCGCGTTCTAACGTTGGAACAGGCGGCGGAGGAAGCAGCCCGCATCAGGGCGGCACTTCTTTTTTAACTAGTGAGCAGTGGACAGTGAACCGTGGACAGTGGGCGCCGGGAACCCGCTGCGTGCCCTCCACCGTTCACTGGCCACCGCCGCTGGGCAGGTACCCTCGGCGGGTATGCGCCGTAAGGTGCTTGAGGTGCGGGTCCTTGACCTCCAGCCGGATGGTGCGGTATCCGGGCGAGGTTTGGTTGGAGCGGTAGACCAGGCTGTACTGCAAGCGGATGTCTTGCGCCACCTTCTTGGTGATGGCGTCCACCTGGCTGAGGTTCTTGGGGAAGTAGGCCACGCCGCCGGTGTTGTCGGCGAATTGCAGCAGCACTTTCTCGGCGTCGCGGCGGGCGGCGCGCCCGTCCTCGTTGTCAAACAGGCCAATGCAGTAGATCAGCGGCGCGTCCTGCGACTGCAGCAGGCGCAGCGTCTGCTGCAAGCTGTGGCTGCTGGCGTCGTCCTGGCCGTCGGTAATCAGCAGCAGCACCTTCTTGGCGCGGGTGGCGTGCTTGTTCATGTAGCCGACGGCGTTGATGACGGCGTCGCGCAGCGCGGTGCTGGATTCCGGGTCCACCTCGCCCAGGCCCTGCTCCAGCTTGGGGATGCTGTTGGTGAAGGGGGCGACCAGGCGGTACTCGTCGTTGAATTTGACGATGAAGACCTCGTCCTGGGGGTTGCTGGCGCGGACGAAATTGAGCGCCGCGTGATCCACCTGCAGCCGCTTCGGGCGCATGCTGCCGCTATTGTCCACCACGATGCCGACCGAGACCGGGGCGTCGTCGTGCGAGAACGCCTTCACCGTTTGCCGGACGCCGTTTTCATAGACGGTGAAGTCGGAGGCGGGCAGGGAGGTGATGGACCGGCCCTTTTTGTCGAGCACGTTGGTCTGCACCAGCACCTCGCCCACGTTGAGACGGAAGGTGTAGCCCGCGGCCGGTGCTTGCTGGGCCACTCCCTGCTGAGCGAGGGCGAGCCCGGCGAGCACGGCCAAGCAGAACAGGGTTCGGATCCAACGGGGGCGCATGGGAGCAACTCTTGTCATTATCGCATTGGGCGGCGGGGGAGTTGATCGGAGAGCCGTTTGAAGGCTGGGTAGGCCGCCACAAAGGCCAGCGTCAGGCCAAAGCTGATGAAGGTGCGGGCGAAGTAGCCGTCAAGGTAGACGGCCTCCAGCCCCAAGATGGCACCGGAAAAAAGGGTCGCCCCCGCCAGCACGCCCCAGGGCGAGCGGCCGCGGGCCCAGGCTTGCAGCCACAGTCCGGGGCGGAGCAGGGCGGCGGTGCCGGCCACCCCCGTCAGCAGCAGAAAGAAGCCGCCGGGGATCCAGATCTGGAGAAAGCGCAGCACCAGGCTGTGCAGGATGTAGAACACCAGCGAGTTGGCGCCCCAGAAACGGATCTCGCCCCAGGGGGCGCGGGGGCGGTGCGCCAGCCAATGGCGGAAAAGGTCGAGCAGCAGGGCGGGGAAGGCCAGGCCCAACAGCCAGTAGTCGGGGCTCATCCAAAACTTGTTGAAGTCGAAGCCGGCGCGCCACACCACTAGCCCGAGCGCGGCCAGGGCGCAGCTCGCGACCGCCAGCCGCATGCGGTGGCTGGGGTAGCGCTTGAGGTGTGCGCCCATCAGGTAAAAGCTGAGCCAGGGCAGCAGGGGAAACAGCCCGGGCGTGAGGAAGAACGACGAGACCCCGCCCACCGCGATCTTCCAGTAGAAGTAGTGCTGGTTGGCGTAATGGATGGCGAACGGCAGCGGGAACAGCCAGGTCCAGCCCCGCGGCCACAGCCAACGCAGCCCCAGCATGGCGATCATGGCCATGCCGGCGCTCTGGAACACATCCGCCTGCCCCAACGTCCCCTGCACGTAGTTATTGGCGAAGCCGGCGAAGATCAGGAACAATCCGTTGGCGGCGATGCGCGCCTCGTCGCCACGATCGCGCGAAACCAACCCCCACAGGTTCATGCCGGTGGAGGTGAAAAACAACACCGAGCCCATGGTGGCGATATTGAGCCAGGGAGCGTTGGGGAAGGGCACGTGCGCCAGCACCATCAGCAGGCAGGCGATGCCCTTGATCAAATCCACGGCGTGGTCGCGGGCCAAAACCGCGGGCGAATCCGGGGCGCTGAGGATGAGGGAAGCCGAAACCGACATGGCTGGAAATCGGGTTCAAACGCTGACGTTGATACAATCATCACTCATGTCTTCGATGGTACGGGCGGAAAACGTCACCAAGGTGTACCCGGTGGGGCAAGTGCTGGTGCCGGCGTTGCGGGGCGTGTCGCTGGAGGTGCAGAAGGGCGAGTTCGTCTCCATCGTGGGCGCCTCCGGCAGCGGCAAGAGCACGCTGCTGCACGTGCTGGGCGGGCTGACGCCGCCCACTTCGGGGCGGGTGTATATCGAGGGCACCGAGTACGGCACCCTCTCCGACGGCCAGCGCACCGCGTTGCGCCGCCGCGCCATCGGCATCGTGTTCCAAAAATTCAACCTGCTGCCCACCCTGGACGCGCTCGGCAACATCGAGATCGCGCGCGAGATCGCGGGCACGCGCGACCGCGACGGCGCCTACCAGGCCAAGTTGATCGAGATGCTGGGCATCGGCGAGCGCCTGCACCACCGCCCCACGCAGCTCTCCGGCGGCGAGCAGCAGCGCGTGGCGATTGCGCGGGCGCTGATCAACCAGCCCCGCATCCTGCTGGCCGACGAGCCCACCGGCAACCTCGACTCCAAAAACTCCGATGCCGTGCTGGCCATCCTGGCGGAGTTGAACCAGGAGTTGGGCCAGACCATCCTGATGATCACCCACAACGCCGCCGCCGCCGCCATCGCCCACCGCACCCTGCACATGCGCGACGGCCTGTTCGTGGACGCCTAGCAGCCTGTGGCGAAACTACCTCAAACCCAACGCCACCCCGCACGAGACCCGCGCCCAGAGCGGGTCTCGCGCCTTCGACCGGAGCCGGAAAACCGATTCGCCACAGGCTGCTAGGGCGGCCAGCCCCCATGGAGTTCTTGCTTCACGGCCACGAGTTCAACCTCAAGGGGGCCAACCGCGGCTTCTTCACCACCCGCCTGCGCGCCAACCTGGAGCGCCTGCTGGAGGGCTGCGAGTGCCGGGTGGGGATGCGCGGCTTGGGGCTGGTGGTCGCCTGCCCGGACGAGCACGCGGTCGAGGCCCGGCAGCGGCTGGAGCGGGCCCTGGGGGTGCAGACCATCGTGGCGGGCGAGCGCACCGCGCCCGATCCCGAGGCCATCGCTCCGGTGGCGCTGGCCATGATCGCCGCCCAGCAGGGCGCGAGCTTCGCCTTGAACGTGCTGCGCCCCGACAAGGCGCTGGCGCTGACCTCCTACGAGGTCGCGGTGAAGGTCGGCCGCCACATCGAAGCGACGCTGGGGCTGCCGGTGGACCTGCGCCATCCGCAGCGGCGCTGCACCATCGTGCTCAGCCGCCAGGGGGCGCTGGTGAGCCGCGCGCCCGAGCCCGGGCCGGGGGGCATGCCGGCGGGCACGGCCGGGCGCCTGTTGGGCCTGCTCTCCAGCGGTTTCGATTCGCCGGTGGCGGCCTACCGCCTCATCCGCCGCGGCGCGCGGGTGATGTTCCTGCATTTCCACAGCACCCCGCTCTCCGGCCAAGGCTCGAGCGTGCCTCCGGTCGAGCGCCTGGCCCGCCAGCTCACCCGCTATCAGCTCTCCAGCCGGCTCTACCTCTGCCCCTTCGAGCCGGTGCAGCGCGCCATTGTGGCCAACTGCCCCAGCCCCTACCGGGTGCTGCTCTACCGCCGCATGATGCTGCGCATCGCCGCCGCGCTGGCGCGCGACCTGCACGCCCACGGCCTGGTCACCGGCGACTCGCTCGCCCAAGTCGCCAGCCAGACGGCGCGCAACCTGGAGGCGGTCAGCGCCGCCGTGACGATGCCGATCTACCGCCCGCTCATCGGCGACGACAAGATCGCCATCCAGGCCGAGGCCCGCCGCCTCGGCACCTTCGATATCTCGGCCGAGGTCAGCGACGACTGCTGCTCCGCCTTCATGCCCCGCAGCCCCGCCCTGGCCAGCAGCTCGGCGGAGCTGGAAGAAGCCGAGCGCGGCCTTGATCTCCCCGCCCTGGTAGCCGAGAGCCGCGCCCGCCTCGAGGTGCGCCGCTACCACTTGACAGGAGCGGAGGCGCGGGAAGGGGCCGGCGCGGGCGAGGCGGAAGGGAGTTAATCCCGAATCGCCGCGGTGGTAGAGTCATGCCATGGCCGAAGTCCTGGCGGTGACGGCGCTGAAGGTGGTGGCAGACGGCCGCACGCTGGTGGGCGAGGTCAGTTTTTCGGTCGAGGCGGGCGAGTGCCTGGCCATCATCGGGCCCAACGGCGCGGGCAAGACCGTCCTGCTGCGCGCGCTGCTGGGGCTGATGCCCTATTCCGGCGAGATCCGCTGGGCGCCGGGGACGCGCTTGGGGTATGTGCCGCAGAAGATCGAAGCCGACCGCCGGCTCCCCATCCATTTCGGCAACCTGCTGGCCGCCAAGGCGGCCTTGATCGGCGCCTCCCAGGCCGAGCGCGAGGCCGTGATCGAGGAGGTCGGCCTCGACGCGCGCTTGCTGGCAACGCCAGTCGGCAAACTCTCCGGCGGACAGTTCCAGCGCGCGCTGCTGGCCTTCGCCTTGCTGGGCCGGCCCCAGGTGCTGCTGCTCGACGAGCCCACCGCCAGCATTGACCAGCCCGGCGAGGAGCGCATGTACGAGCTGATTCACCGCCTGCAGCAGGGCGGCTTGACCGTCATCCTCATCTCGCACGAGTTGAGCGTGGTCTACGGCTACGCCAACCGCGTGCTGTGCCTCAACCGCACCGCGCTCTGCATCGGGCCCCCGCGCGAGATCATGACGCCGGAGGCGCTGGAGCAGCTCTACGGCGCGCCGGCGCGCTTTTACCACACCGAGCACGAGCGCCATGCCTAACCCCGACCTGGCTAACGTCTGGGCCATCGTCTTGGGCTGCACCGCGGCGGCGGCGGCCGGCCTAGTGGGCGCCTTCGCGCTGATGAAGCGGACCATCCTCGCCGGCGACGTGATGTCGCACATCACCATCCCCGGGCTCGGCTTGGCAGTGATCTGGAAGATCAACCCGCTGGTGGGCGGCGGGCTGACCCTAGTCGTCGGCATTCTGCTCATCTGGAAGCTGGGCTCGGCCACCGAGCTCAGCACCGAGGCCGGCATCGGCGTGATGTTTGCCACCGCGGTGGCGCTGGGAGCGCTGCTGATGCACTCCAGCGAGGAACTGGTGGATGCATTGTTTGGCGGCTTCGCCAGCGTCTCCCCCGGCACCTTCGCCTTTGGCATGGCCGCCAGCCTGGTGGTGGCGGCCGCGCTGTGGCGCTTGCGCCACCGCCTGATCCTGTCGCTGTTTTCCACCGAGCTGGCGACCGCCAGCGGCGTCAACGTGCAGGCCACCAACCTCTGGTTCTTGCTGTTGTTCGGCTTGGCGATTCTGTCGAGCCTGCAGTTCCTCGGCGGCCTGCTGGTGGGCGCGCTCATCATCGTGCCGGCCTCGACGGCGCGCCAACTCACCCACTCGCTCGGCGCCTTCCTGACGGCCTCGGCCCTCTTGGCGGTGGCCGCCATGGCCGCCGGTTTTTTCCTCTCGGCGCACTACGGCCTGGAACTCGGCCCCACCGTGATCGTGGCCGCGGCGGCGATGTTTGCCCTGAGTCTTCTGCCCATGCGGCTCCGGTAGCGCCTTGACTGTCCACGAAGCGGGAAACGGGAACCACGACGGAGATCGCCGCCTAGTGGTGGACCTCGGCCGCGTCGCGGTCCGCCCGCGGCGCGGGTGTGATTGACCTATGGCGGATATGGCCAGTTGCCCGCTGGCCAGGGCTCGAGCTCGGAGGTGCGGGCTGCTGGCGCGAGTTTCCGCGGCGACCGCCCCGGTTTGACGGATGGGTCCTCGGCGCTATAGTAGAACCATCATGTCTGCTAATCGCGGTCCCGCTGCCCGGCGTCCGGCCATGGAGCACGGCTACACCGTTGTCTTCGAGCCGCTGCCAGAAGGCGGGTACGGGGTGAGCGTGCCCGCAATCCCCGAGATCACGACCTTCGGCGCTAC
>Ga0307373_10010941_pt1 | contig 13251 bp, 15 predicted proteins | sample OX2MG_FD_202534 | JGI IMG/M metagenome (GOLD analysis project Ga0307373, IMG submission 202534) | Soil microbial communities from Risofladan, Vaasa, Finland - OX-2 | ecosystem: Environmental > Terrestrial > Soil > Coastal area > Acid sulfate soil | place: Finland: Risofladan, Vaasa | collected... | reverse complement strand
ACTAAGCGCTCTTCTTGCTTGTCCTGCGCCTTTCGTACTTGCAGTATCTTCGGCATTCTCTTGCTCCTCTCTGCTTGCTAGTAATTCCCTCCTTATTCTATCATCTTTTGAGGAACTGAGCACTAGCTCTTCCTTTCCGCACTGAATCGCATCTGGGTTCAGGAAGGGGAGCTTTTTTGTGTCTTTTTGAGGCCAGTGTTCAGAGGAAAATCCCGCGGACTGCTGGGGAAATGAGCAAGCAGCAGAAAGTCGAGCTGGCACGCACGCTGTGTGCTTCCGGCAGTCCGATCAACAAAAGTCAGCTGGCGAAGGTGCTGGGCATTGCCCGCAGCAGCCTGTACGTGCAGTGTAAGCGCCTCAAAGCCGATAAAGCTCTGGCGGTGCGCATCGAAGCCGCCCATGAGAAAGACGATCCCATGGGCCATCGCAAATTGGCCGCGTTATTGGGAACCGGAAAGAAGCGGATCAGGCGCGTGATGCACACGTACGGCATCGCCGCCCGGCGCAAACGCAAGAAGTATGTCTATCCAGGCAAAGCGACTGAGATTGCCCCTCACACGCTCCGCGAGGATGCATTTGAGTGGGCCAGCAACGAAGTCGTCTTCTCCGATATCCTGGAGGTGAAGCTGGCCGATGGTACGCGGGTACGCGGCTGCTTTGCCCTTCGTCATCACACCTGCCAGGTGCTGGGGCTCGCGTTCGATTATCACATGTGTGCCGATTTAGTCACCGACGCCATTCAAACGATGTCCTTTGAGGTTCCCGGCAGCATCTGGCACAGTGACCAAGGCAAGCAATATGGCGCTCGCGAGACACGCCAGCTCCTCTTGCAAAAAGGCTTCGTGCTCTCCATGAGCCGGGCTGGCACGCCCACCGACAATGGCTATGCTGAGCGCTTTGTTGGCGTCTTCAAGCTGGCTGTCGCTGACCGGCGCCCTTATTTCACCCTGGGGGAATTTTTGCGAGCGGCCGAGGACTGGATCAACTTTTACAATCAGGAGCGATCTCATGAGGGGCTCGATAACCTCTCCCCGCTCCACTATGCTCAGCAGAACGGGCTGGAGAATATTCCTTCTCTCGCCCTATTGTGATGTCTATTTTAGCAGAGACTGGACAAAAGGCCCATCCCATATTGTTCGGATATCTGCGGCACATTTGACGGCAAAATTCGGTCAATGTCATCGAAGAAATCGGTCAATAACCAGGGAAATGTGAACGACTTTCAGGTACACTTGTTCTAGAGATATCTCAGATTATGAATGCATTGGATCCAACGGATCGGTAGCAACACTACCAGAGGGTTCGCTATGTCGCAAGCTCAGAAATTGCCACCGCTGGCTGTTCCGCAACCACCAGAATTCAGTGCAGAAGATTGGTTCATTATTGATGATGTGCTGAACAGAGTGGCGCGAGTATTAAGAGAGCTTGAAAAGGAGCAGCAGCAAACACTACGAAAGGAGGCAACAAACCAGCCGCAGCAGATCCACTAACCGATTGCCACTGCGGGACCACGAGTCGTATCCTACCGGGGATACGACTCGTTTTTTCTGTCAGTTGAATCAAGGACATAGGCCAAGGCGAGCAACGCTTCTTGTAGCTCGATACGGTGAGTAAAATATGATACTGGCGCTGACCACTGCGGTTTTTTACTCACCGTATCTAACCCCTGCTCCTGTGCGTATGCGGTATCGTGCAGGGAGATATCGAAGTAGTCGCCCAGTCTGACGCTCCCACCCTTCTTCTCCCGTCGCACGCCGAGATCGAGGGCGCGTTGCTTGATGGCACTATACGACCGATCTGGTAGGGCGCGTAAGATATCGCCGCCGTCCCCTCTCGGCCAGAGCGTGCGGATGCTGTCGTCCTCCGCCGCTGTCCAGGTTTTGCCATTCGTGATCCGCCGTTGGTGCATGATATCTTTCTCGCCGATTTTCCATTCGATTTCCATTTTTAGCCAGCCCAGGCTGGGGGTGCTGAGGATCACTTTGCGCGTAAAGGCGTTGATCACGAGCATCCGGTTGTCGAAGTCCAGCTTGCTCCAATGCCGTTGCAGTGCGGGGATCAGGTCCCAGATTTGGTAGAGTGAGACCGCGTCCTCATCATCGGGCAGTATTTTCAAGTCTTTTTCCAGCTCCGCAATCTTTCCTTCCAGACCCGCGATCTGCTTGGCGTAGTCGATCCGCATCTGTTTTGTTTTCGGAATCTCCGGGTCGGCGAGCAGGTCCATCAGCTCCTGTCGTCTGGCCTGCGCCTGTTTCAGGGACTTCCTGATCGTATTGTTATGTTCGATGTGACTGGCTTGCGCCTTTTGCTTCCGTTCTTTCCATGCCGCGAGTTCGCCGTGCGTACTCCACTCCTGGAGACGCTCAAAGAACTTCTCCAGGAATATACTGTCGATACTGGCTACTTCTACGGACAGGTACTCCTCACGGGTCAGCCTTCCGTATATCCTGGCACGATAGACGAGGTACCCCCTGCTCGCCATGAACGAATAGAACGGACTGCCGTCGGGTGTCTCGATGACTTTCTTTAGCAACGCTTCCGCTGTGCCGTTGCGCGTTTTTCCTATCGGCTTGACCCGGTTACCGGCAAAGTCGTGCGTACTCAGCCGTTTGTGGGCAAACGTAAACTGCGCTTCCGGGACAATTGTCTCGTGATGGTTTTCGATCAGGCCGCCGTTGCGAGGAATCCACCAGCCGATATAGACGGGGTTCGTGAGTATCCCGAGCAGGCCGTGCGCGGTCGGCGTGTACCCTTCGTCCGTCATCGTCTTGCGTCCAGTGAATTCAGTGAGGTTCTTGCTATGCACCTGCGTTAGATCGAATGGCGGGTAGAACGGATGCATGGCTTCGACCTCGCGGCAGAGTGCTGGAAAGTTGCCGTCAAGTTCAAGAAACCGCTGGAAAAGCCACCGCGTTTTTTCGGCGTGCGGCGCGTAGACGCGGAACTTCCTATGGTTCGGGTTGGCGGTGTATCCGTCAATATACTCCCGGTAATCGATGATGTAGCCAGGGTGCATATCCCGCCCGTCATAGACGCCCCGGTTGCTGGCGGTTTGCAATCCGCCGCCGAGAATTTCTTTCATCCACTTCAGATGGCGGGCGGCCTCTTCAGCTTCCAGCATGAACACCCGGCGGCAGTATTCGTCCTGGAAATTGAAGTCCATCCGCAGAGTGCTGATCCAGACGTTATGCTCGTAGCACGCCCGCATCAGTTCGCCGGGGACGATCAGCCACTCGTCGCGGGTGAGTCTGCTCACATGCACGGCAGCTACCCAGCCGATACGCTCACCATCCAGCAGCTCAACCCCCTCGATCAAGCGCACTGTGCGGCTGAGTCCGGCGCGTTTGTGAATATCTAACGTGCCGCTTTTTCCTTCGTCGTCCGCGATAATGCCGATTTTGCCGTTCACGCCCCGGTTCCGAAAATGCTGCACGAAGTCGCTCGTCTGCATCTCAAAACTATGCAGGTTCCGTTGAATTTGCACTAACGTTGACTGCCGGACATAGATGACCCCCGCTTTGTCTTTGGGAAAGTCGCGTCCAGTATCGTAGGTTTCTTTCTTTTTGACGATGCTACGGATCGACTGCATTCTCTTCACCATAAGGAAACCTTTCCTATATACCGGGCATCCGAATCCATTTATCTCACCCGACCCAGAGGCATCGGGCGCTCGCGATACACAACAGAGACGAGTACCTGCGTTCCGGCTAACTGTACCCCATCAACATGCATGAATGACGGCACGTGATAGCTGACAAAGATACAGCGCCAGGTAACGATCATGGTGCGTGCGTCTGCACTCTGATCTTCAGCACAGGGATAATGCAGGCCGCTACTCTTACTCAAGAGTATACCGCGTGCCTGCAAGAGGGCAGTGTGCCTATCGGCCGGGGTAGTAAACGTGACGGTATAGGCGTCTCTGCCACCTGTAAACGGGCTCAGGTTGCGGACATAAAGCGCGGTGCCATAGACCGCGTTAACGGCTAAAGTGGCAATATTGCCGCCTGTGCCGGCTGGCAGCGCCCTGGCTGCACCTGTCGCCACGCCGTAACCTGTTGCGCTGCCAGCAGGGATGTATATCGCTTGCTCAGTCTGAACCTCTATGCCGCTTGTGGCCGTAAAAAGCATGCCAACTGGCAGCGTCTCAGTGACGACCGAGCCGTTTTCTATCGTGAGCGTACCTGCGGCATTCGTTGCCGGGTAGAACTGTACGCCCGTCGGGATAACCGGCTCAGTTGCTTGGAGGTTGACGGAAGAAAACGTTGCCGGCAGGCGCAGCGTCTGGTGGATATAGGATGGGTGCGTGCCGGAATAGAGTGTGATGCAGACTATACCGAGCAGGCAGAGCGCTGCGCCGAACAGTGGCAACGCCACGAATGGCCGTGGAACCTCCTCACGGACTACATAGATATGCACGGTCTCCATCTCAGATTCCACGGCATGCATGGCATTCCCTCCTATTGTGGTTTGAACTGGGTTCCATTGTTGAGGAACACCACCTGTTGGTCGCCGATATGGACAATCATATCGAGACGACCGGTGTGACTCAGATCGGCAAAACTTACGGTCACCGGCACATTTGCAGCATTATCACCAAACAAATGGACAGCGGGATAGATTGTCGCTCTGGTGCAGTTTCCCGCCGGACAGACAATGACCTCGATCTGCCCGTTCAGGTTCAAGGCGATAAAGTGGGTCGGGATCAGGCTGTCCCCGAAGCCTACCCGTTCATCGGTCTGGTATGTCCGCGGAAAGCCATACTGGGTATTCAGCTGGTAACTCGTCCACCAGCTAGTAAGCGATTGCAGTAAAAGCCAGACCAGAAACATGCTGATCATTCCTAACCCCAGGAAAAACAGCCAGTGGACGCGCCGCTTTGGTTTTGGCGGTGGCCCCTGGTGGATCACGAGGCGGCGGTGGCCCTGCTGGATCACCTGGTTTCCTTCGGTTGTCTGATAGCGGATAGCACTGGATGCAGGACGCCGGGGATAGTGCTGCTCGTCTTCTTCCAGTTCGGTAGACTGGTACGGCTGGTCCTCAGGGTGTAAACCGGACTGGTGCCCGGCGCGGTGCGGATTGGCTGGGAGATACGACGAGGTAGCCGTTGCCCGGCGCGGCACTGGTGAACGGTTGGCGATCTGCTCACGCATCAGATTTGTTCCCCCTTCACAATCCGGCTGGCCTCCGTAGAAGTACACAGACCTTCTGTCAGCTGCGCGTTCACTTCAGCGGTGAGCAGTGGGTCTTCATGACATGGACAGCTGGGGTCAAGCGAGCAGAATGGTTGCTCCTGGTTGTGACGCATGTCGGTTTCGTCTTCGGGGATAACGTAACGGAAATTGTCGGGCGGCGTAATGCCGGACATGTGCTGTACATCGAGCAGCGCGTCCTGTGGATCGCGGCAGGTCATTGTTCCTCTCCCTTTCTTGACAGGAACAGGCGCTACGTGACTAACTACCACGTAGAGCCTATGAATAATAGGTCAGAGAGGGGCATTCCTTGCGTACCTACCACAGTCACACGGGAATGTCCCTTTTATCATTGTCGGTTCCATATATGGAATACCAACGGATAAACTAAGTATACATGGAAATATAAGGAAATAGCAAGGGTATTGATAGCCAATTATGGTATACGCTATAATGAAAAGAAAAAGAGGGGTATTTTTTGTGGAAAACCCATATTTGACCGTGGAGCAGGTAGCGGAACTATTATCAGTGACCCCCGAGACTGTGCGGGGGTATATTTCTGCGAAAAAGAATCCGCTGCCTGCCTATAGATTGGGGCGGGAATACCGGATAGACCGCAAAGACTTCAATGAATGGATGCGAAAACGTAAGAACGTGCGTGATGACAATGTCTAACTGTCTCACGGTTCTTCTGGCGATGAGAGAGTTTGCCAATCTGGCGTCAGCAGGGCTGGACAGCGTGTGGAGATCAATCATAGTAAAGTCTCCTGTTTCAGCAATTGTCTCGTTCCCCACTGCTGGGCCATAGCGTCAGCTATGCCCTGATAGGTTTCGCTTCGTAGATTCCAGCGATCCTTAGATGGTGGTAGTTTCCATATGCGCTGTTCACGTCCGGCGACAATCCTGGTCGGCATAAGGGGCGGCAAGTTCTTCAACCATAGACAGGTGGCCTTCGTCACACCATGCCCGAACATCCACGGCTGAATTACCTGGTCAGCTGGACGTATACTGCTTGAAATGAGGCTTATTGGATTTTTCAGGGCAATGTGGTCAATAGGAGCATGTAGAAGCTGCCGAACAAATTCAATCGCCTGTCTCTGTTCAGCTGCTTTGTGTTTGAACCATCGTGCACCTGAGACAGCCAGGTGCGTACAGGGCGGATGGGCTATCATCATATCCCAGCTATCGATCAGAATGTTCAGTACGTCACCCTTAATGTGGTAGTGAGAATTATCATCAGCCGGTAATAGGTCGCAACTCCATGCGTCGTGTCCGAGCTTACGGAATGCTTCGCGGACCTTGCCTGAGTACTCGCAGGCTACGAGTATCCTCACTTTAGTACTCCTCAGCCAGCATCACCGTCATTACCCTTCGGCACTCCGGTGACAGTGGGTTTTCACCGTATACCAACTCCTGGTCGTAGTAGTCGATTTTCCAGAATGTCGTTGCCTCGTACCAGACTACCGAGCCGAAGTCATGCTCACTCAACGGGTCGTTGTCCGGGGTAAAAGTGTCAAAGTCGCGCACGGCTTGGACCAATCCGGGTATATCGGGTAAGGCCTGGACGCCCTGGGAAATGAAGATATCGCCGACTGCCGTCCGACGAAAGGCGTCGTTGAGTCCAGCAATGGGGTTTGGTGACGGTAGTTGTTCGCCAGCCATGGAGGATAACGTACCGAAAGTGCGTACATGCGTGCTGTTTGATATCTCTCATTGCCTGACGTGGGTTGCGGTGCCAGGCTGAGAAGTATGGATGAAGCGATCCCTAAGATAAAGGCGGTTCATGGTTTACTCTGTCAAATTCCTATCGTCAGAGACCGACTATGAAGCAGTTCACCACTGTAACCCGCCTTTTTCACCGTATATTTCGACGGTACAGATTGCGAAGAGTACACGTGCGGTGCTGCTTACCAGGCAAAAGTTCGCGCAAAAGTACTATGGCGGTATGCGGGACTGCGAAATGACTGGCGGTTGGGGTCTATGTAGTTCGTGCGGTGTAGCTCCTGCATCAGGGGCAGGTCTGCGACGACCGGGAGGGCGCGTAGTCGCGGACGGTGACAGATGAGAAGCTATGATACAGTTAGTTGCATCATCCCATGTTTGACAAGAAATAGTATTGCGAATGCTACGGAATGAGTATTTGTTCTCTAGCTCATGATCGTTTCCCTCCGTCATCCCTCGTACCGCTCTCCTCCCTGTCTGCAATAACTGTCTGGTCGCAGAATACACATGCCTGCATTCGTCAACCAATTGCTCCACGGTCTGCATGCCTGGTTTTACATAATCCGCATACGTAGTTCTCCATAGTCTGTCTGTAGGCTTCTCCATAATGTGCATGTCAGGTCCTGTATAGCCGACGTGCTTTAGGCTCGGTATGCTTGGACACTATGCCCCGTGAAACGTTACCCACGACTGAACAGCTCAAGTATATGGATGACCTGTCCGCTGCTGCGCTGTACCGCGCTGAAGTCCAGCGTATCCCTTATCTGAGCCGCGAAGAGCAGGTAGATCACGTCACGGCGGCCACAACCGGTGATACTGATGCCGCGCATGCCCTTGTACTGAACTGCCTCAACTGGGTCTGGCGGCTGGCGTACACCATCCACCGGGAGCGAGAGCCGCAGCATACCGATGCACTGGACCTCGTTGGGACTGCAAATGTGCGGATGCTTGAGGCGGTGCCGAGAGCCCTCCAGGCAGCTGATCCTATACCGTACCTCATGATAGTGGCCTCGAATGCCATGCGTGCACACGTGATCTACCGGGATCCACTCGTGACCCGTCAGCGGTCGCAGACCCTCAGCCGGGAACATCCGACGACAGTCAGGCTTGAAGACTGGGACCTGCCGCAGGCTCCCGTTGCAGCAGTCAGGCAGAATCACCCTATCGTCCGCGAGGCCTTAGAACAGCTCAGCAGTCGTCATCGGGTGGTGCTTGAAGCGGCTTACAGCCTGGACGGCGGCCAACCCATGAAGCACGAGGATATTGCCGGCTCTCCCGCACTTTTCGTGAAAGCTCTAGCATATCCCAGATGCCAGTCTTGTGAGATTGGCTTCGCACCTTGCTCTCATTTTTTGACAGGTGCTTTATGGCTCAAATTATCACGAAAAGTGATACTGTTGGCGAACCTCCACGGCGATTCTTCTTTTGAACGTATTTCACTGGTTAATATAAGCGTAAAGTAAGCTCGAATACAGGGTTCGCCAACAGTATCAAAGTGCGGGAGAGCCAGATGTCAAGACACAAACCCGACTATTTCTAAGGTGTCATCTCCTTTCAAAAAGCCGGTTTCATCCTTTGCCAGCTAGCAAGCCACAGCCCGCAGCCACGAGCAAAACTCAAAAACTGTTAATTCAGTTGGAGTTTCATTATCATCACCAGTATCCTGATAGGGATGCACAATCTTGACCTGTTTTGCCGCCCGCTTGTCGAATGCTCCATAGAGAAACTGAAGGACAGCTTCGGTATCCGCTTGCGACATGCCGGCAGGGAGTTTTCCGTACCGCTCTACCAGAGACTGTTTTCGTGCCAACTGTACCAACCTCCATCAATGAACTGAGAAACCCGCGAACCACACAAAACCGTGTATCTAACAATCACCCAGGAAGCCGTAACAATCCGTATTCACTTCGATTCGTGTGGTTCGCAAACTGTCTAGGGCAATGATAGCCGTTTACGAGGTATGGCAAGAGGCAAAAAAGGGGAGTTTGCACAAGGGTTGCACATTGCACATTGTTTGCACTTGCTTGGTTGAAATCGTAATCAAACAAGTTACCTAATATACAATACTTCGGTGTTATTATGAATAACCACATTCGTTTTGATCATCAAGATGTAAAATTTTTTAGTGGAGGAAATGTTTATGAAATTAGAAGACGCACTTAAAAAGAGTGATTTTTTGACCGCACAACGAGTAGAAAATAACTATAAAGTGATTATTGTCAAACTTGGATCAATTGAAAACGGAGTCTTACAAGGAGAATTCAAATTAAGAAGGATAAACCTTCCAATTGGAAAAAACGCACAGAAAACCGGTACGGATGATATTTTGGAATACAGTTTTCCTCATATAGGCGCTCTATTAAATTATGCAATAAAAGAAAAGTTCATAGAGGTAAAAAGATATGCCACTGATTGGGAACCACGTTGTTATGCAACTAATGAACTAGTGAATGAAATAAGAAGAATATATGCATATGCAGCACAAGTAGAGGAAGAAGGTGGGGACTATGATCAGGACGCAGATCTAAGTGCTGCATACCAAAAATACTATTATCTAACTTGATATAAATACTCACGGTTCGCTTAAATGGTAGGCCGAAATTACGAATCATCAGTTAACCGGGTATAGACAGCAGGAGAAAAGCCACACAGGGCCAAAATCTGCTGTTGCAGAGCAGAAAGAGGCGGAAGATGTCGTTGGACAAAGCCGGGGCCGGACACACTGGTCAAGGTGATCTCGTTGAAGGCTTGCAGCACGCGCTCCGTGGTGGGGTGAGCCGTCCGGCGTTTGGGATTGCCCGCAAAGAGTCCGGCGATCTGCTGGTGCTCGTGAGCCAGCGCCGAACGAAGCACGCCCTCCAGGACGGTGACGACTCGCAGAGCGATGGTCAAGAGGCGAATGAGACCCACGCGATGATCGTCCCGCTGCACATACAACGGACCCAGAGACAAGGGATGGCCTTTGAGTCGGCCAAAGTTGCGCTCGACCAGGTATTCATCACGATAGGCCTCGACTGCTTGAGCCAACCCCAGAGCGGCGGTCAGTTGATTGGTTGCATACACCCGCCAACCCACCAGCTGCATGGCACGCTCAATCGCCTCAACGTTGCGCTCGACATGAACCTGGAAGCGCCAGATCTGGCGCGGAGACGACACCCTCCCTCGATACGCACGAACGGGCTGTTGGGCGCTCTCCTCTTGAATGTGAACCTGGAGCAAGCCCTCAATGCGCAAGGACGAGAGGATGGACTGCACCTGTTCCTCCACCTGGGGACGGCTGCTCAGCCGAGGTTTGCCTTGTTTGCGCACCATCAACTCCTCCATGGCCTTCTCTGCTTTCTCCAGCCGTTCTTGCAAACTGCGCTGAGCCGCACGGCTGGCATCGAGCGACTGGATAATCAGGCGGCGTTCTTGCCAGCAGATGACCCGATCCTGCGCGTTGACCGACATCTCGACCAGCATCTCATATCCCTGCGCAATGCTCTGTGGCTGACCGGCCTCATCCTCGCGCTCAATCTGGATCAATGGCGACCCTGCTGCCAGATACGTTGTGACGTACCGGGCCAGGGTAGCTGGCGGAACATGCAAGGCCGAAAGCGGACACAAGTAAAAGTCACCTTGTGCCTGGATATGCGCACGGGTCTTTTCTGCCGCCATTTTGCAATCGCCGACGTACAACAGGCCAGCCCTCGCCAGCCCCTGGTGAACCCGATCAATCAAGGGCACATACAGCGGATCATCAGCCTTTTCTCCCGAGAGCACTTCGCTGACCAACGGAATGCCGAACGGGTCCAGGGTCGCCAGAGCAATCTTGACTTGCGGCAGATCGGGGCGGTGATCTTTGCTATGGCCCAACTGCAGCAACCCTTCTGCGTTCACGTCGGCGTAACTGCTCACCGTGGTCGTATCCAGGCGCACACAGGTGGCATCCCATGCATAAACGCGCAGCAGGTGTCCCATCAATTCCTGCTCAAACGCCTGGTATCGCTCGTCATCGGAGAGCAAACGCAGGACATCGGCCAGGCGATCATCGGTCACATCCAAAGGCGTCAGGCTCTCCAGTCCGCAGCCGTGCAGGGTTGTGAGACGACGGGTGGCCCAGTCCTGGACCCGATTCATCCGATGGTCAGCCTGCGAGAGGACATGGGTCAACCAGACCACGGTCACTTCGCCCATGCTCAGTCCCTTCCGCAGACCATGGGTCGGAAAATGCTTGTCCAACAGGCTTGCCAGTTGCATGCGTTGCATATGCGTCAACAAGAGCGGAAGATCATCCGTTCGTTCCGTTTCAATGTTCAGGGCTTCTTTCATTCCCTGAGTGTACCAACTTTTCGTTTTTCCGTCCAGATTTAAGCGAACCGTGAGTAAATAGTTAATTTTAATATAATAAAATGGCTCTGATGGATATTGTCTGAGCCATTCTAATATAAACTATTTACTTGCAATTAATACTAGCAAATCTCTAACCCTTGTATCTTGTGGAAACTGAGCGCGAAGTTTTGCCACCAAATCCTTCACTCGCCGGATGTTATATTGTGAACCGACGGCCCGAGCCAGCTTTAACTCCTCAGTAGCATAGAAACAACAACTCAAATCTTTACTTGCATAAAGAGCCTCAGCATACTGTGTATAAAGCCTTGCCCTCATGCGTGTCATGCTCAAATCCATCAACTTTTCAGACTTTTCGTAACTCTCAATAGCAATTGACGGCTTACCTTTCAGTGTATGACATTGTGACCAACCATCATTGATAGACCGCTCCGAGCAACGAGTAGAATGATGCAACAACAGATAATCATCTGCCGGATCAATACGGCCCAGCATGTCACGCGCAAACGTCAGAGAATGTAAACAACTCTGGTCGCCGAGCAGTCCCTGTACTTCTGCATGTCCAGTCGCGAGAAAGGCTCGTAGAGCAGGTGGAGAACGCCGCGTAATTTCTCGTGCAGTCTCATAGAGCCGTGCAGCCGCATCAAATTTCTTTTGCCAGATATACACAACCGCTTGACGAGCCTTAGAAAGCGCATTGAGTTCGGCACTCTCTACCTCTTGCGCTAGAAAGGAAGCTTGCTTGAAACATTCAGCAGCAATAGCACTACCGAGATAGTACAGGTCGAGACGCATCCACAGGTTATCGGAGAATGTCTCGATTACCATCCGGTGAAGATTTTTCCCATCAGAAGTGGCAGGAGCTTCTACAGGTGTCAGCACTATTATCTCTGATAAAACGGTATCCGAAAGTTCAAGCAAATCTGGCGGTATCTGCAAGGCCCAGGCCAGAGTACGCCGTGTTTTCACGTCACTGATACGAGCCGTTTGTTCCAGTGTGACAATGGTTCGCCGACTCTTGCCAATACGCCGCGCCAGTTCCTCTAGCGTGATACCCGCCCTGAATTCTCTGTATTCCTGAATAATCCGCCCGTGATGTGAAACCTCTTGCATGTTCTCTTTCCCTTCACAAAAAGGCACGAAAGAGTATCCTGATACATGTTCCCCTCAATATAATACCCTATGATGTAGCAGAACATAGTACCAGAATACTCATTCTTTTTGGTTATTCTCGTTTAGACTAAAGTAAGCTCAGGCAATCCTCTCTTGCAGAAAATCGCCTGAGGGAGTAATGTTCCAATGAATCAAAACCAAAAGGAGCATACTCTCGATGAACTTTAACACATTGAAGCAGTTTCGTCACGAGGTCTACGGCTGCTTTGGACAAGCCAAAGACGCGCTGTGGAACACCGTGGATGCACTGCTGAGCGAAGATCGGGCCCACTCATTCCCAGAACTGTCGTTGTCGCCGTTGTTTGAGCGTCAGTGGCCGAGTTTGTATGAAGGGCTGAAGGATGGGAAGATAGACCAGCATCGGTTGCGCAAGGTGTTCACGCGCTTTTTGCCCCCACCCAGTGCCGGGCAAGCGCTCTGGGTAGGGATCGATGTGAGCGGCATTGCGCGTCCACGCTCGGTCACCTCTCCCGATCTGCATAATCTGCCCGAGTGCGAGAAGCCGGTGACGTATGGATGGCAGTTTTCGACAGCGGTCGCCTTGCCCGAGACGCCAAGCAGTTGGACGTATGCACTGGATCAACAGCGCGTCAGGACCGAGACAACGGCAGCACAGGTCGCCTTTGCCCAGATGCAGCAATTGGTGCCGTTGCTGCCAGCTACTACGATCTTCGTGCTAGACCGTGGCTATGACTCGACCTGCTTGTGGTGCCAATGCAGTGGTCTGTCTCATCGAGGCACGTTGATCCGTCTGAAAGGCAATCGCTGCTTGTACCGGGCGGCCCCGCCACCAACGGGAAAGAAAGGGGCTCCGCGCAAAGATGGGGACAAACTGCGA
>Ga0307373_10010937_pt1 | contig 13256 bp, 11 predicted proteins | sample OX2MG_FD_202534 | JGI IMG/M metagenome (GOLD analysis project Ga0307373, IMG submission 202534) | Soil microbial communities from Risofladan, Vaasa, Finland - OX-2 | ecosystem: Environmental > Terrestrial > Soil > Coastal area > Acid sulfate soil | place: Finland: Risofladan, Vaasa | collected... | reverse complement strand
ACATCTGCGAATCAATCAAAAACTGCCGGATCTCATTATATTGCCTCGGTAATGCCTCTAAAATTTCAAAAAAATGGTGAAAACTTTTTCAAAAGCACCGTTTTCTTGCTGACACTAATTAGCGTTGTTTTGCCCACCTGGCGGGGCCCAATGATCACCTGAATGAACTTTCTGGGTTCGTTCATTCTTTTTATAAGATGTTGTAAGTGAGCGCGTTTATACAGGATAATACAATTTACTCAATGTAATGAGTAAAATTACTCAAAATATTGAGTAATATTAACTTTAATGTTATATCAAGCCGCATATGCCTACAATTTCCTTGTAATTCTTAAGTCTTCAATATTTCCATAGCCATTGAAATAAGGTATAGCATATATATTATTTAAAATGATTTAATTTTAACTCCTTGAAATAATCTGAAGTGTTTGGGTCTGTGCAATAGACATAACAACCCCTTGTTCCCCGGGTCATCAGGGTCCGGTAGGTATTCTTAATAATAAGATCTAGTCTTGCGGGCGTCCTAAGAGGTTCCTTTTTTAGCAGGGTCCGGTAACCCCTGACAGAAGTATCCATATGGGATCGTTTGGAGGGATCAGTACATATCTTATTGTTTCGGAAAATAAGGTCAGGGCCAATAATCACCCCAATATAATCAAGCTCCAAACCCTGGCAGGTATGGATACATCCAACCTGATTCACAGAATCCCTGTTGATCAGCCAAAGATTACCATAGCTTTGCAGGTTCCATTGCATCCGGAACCTATCGCCAATGATAATATCAAATTCCTTTGGGTTTTTTTTACTTATCCAGTCCCAGCAGTAACCGGCTACCAATCTGGCCTTGTTTGAAATCAGGTTCTTTTCGAATATAACCTCCCTCAATTCTTCAGGAGAATCAAATACCCGGAAATCATAATCCAGTTCATTCAGTTTGTAATTGGCAGTTTCCCGGATCTGCAGTACCTGATCCAGCCAAGCCAGGTATCCATCAGATCCGTTGCAACGGAACTGTGAACTCAGTTCGCATTCGGTGATCTCCGCATTTTCCCTATGTGCCCATTTTCTGATTTCTTCCCTGCTGCCAATATCATGAAGGGTTACCCGTTGATCCTCATCAATAAAGAAAACTGCGCTCTTTGAAGACCGTATTATCTCTTTTATCTGATTTTCGCCCAGATTTCCAAAAAGACCTGATCTTTCCCTTAGCCGATGGGCTTCATCCACGATCAGGGCATCCAAGGTGTCGGGAATGCAATTATGATAGGCCCCTGATCCTTTGAAGAGATTTTCATACTGAGTGCGGGTCATCTTCCCGGTCAATTTGCTTTCATAAACTTTGCGGGGAGCCGCATTTTTGGTGACATAATGAATAAGTTTCCTCATTTGGGTGACAGCCACCAGTAGTTGAACAGCCACAACTGATTTTCCCGTTCCGGGCCCTCCTTTGACGATGAGAACTTGTTTTTTCCCTTTCTTGGCTTTTTTTATCAGGGAAAGAGCCGTTTCAAAGATGATCTTCTGTTCATCAATCATCAGAAATTCTGGATTTCCTGCGAGCATGGAGGCCAGGGCATCGGCCAGGTTGCGTGAAGGCCTTATTTTTCCATTTTCGATCTTAAAAAGAAGCTTTCCTTTATCACCCTTTCTCACAAATTTTTTGATGAATTCCCGGAACTTATACAGGTCTTCCCTGAAAAACAACGGAGCCTTGTCAAAATATTCCTGGTAATGCTCATGGGAAAGGACTCCGTCATCCGTATAGTTATGCAGGTAAGCACATGGTTTGATCCGGATATCATGCCGGTAAACCGCTTCATTGAACTGGTCAAGCAGGGAGGCATAGGTCCATGCCTGGTAAGAAGGATGATTCTGAGCACGGATTCCTTTACCGATAAATGTATTGACAATGGCGTCCTGGTCAGTCAGCTCAGCCTTTTCCCATTGTTTGAGTTCAACCAAAACTACATGTCCCGCAGCTGAACTATTATAACCTGAAAGCAGGAAGTCGATTCGCTTGGAGGTTTGTGGAATTTTATATTCAATAGCTACGCCGCAATTGCCTGCTATCTCTGGATCCTCAAGCGCATTTTTCATGTATAACATCGAATTCCTCCAGGAGTTCAATTCTGCGGGATTGGTATTTTTATACATAGTGAGACGGAATCGCTCCTGGATAAGCCCATCAATCCTGTTGTTCAAGACATCTTCCAGGAATTTTTCCTTGGTCTCCTGATAAATGATCATGATCCCTGTTGGTTATATTTTCTGGCAGATCCTTTTGAAGTGTTTACGGGATATTTTAAAGCATTTGCCCTGATCTTACTTATCATGATTTGGGGTATATCCAGGTGATATCTTTCTGCCAGCAGGAAAGCATAAGCGAGGATATCGGCGAGTTCTTCGCTTATTTTCTCCGGGTCGGCTTTCTCCGGAGTTTGCCAAAGAAACAATTCAAGCAATTCGGCAGCTTCCACCGAGATGGCCAAAGCCAGATCTTTGGAATTATGGAACTGAGCCCAATCCCTTTCATCCCGGAAAGCGATCAGCTGCCGGGTAATTTCTTCAAAATCTGCTTTCATTGGGTACAAATAGGTTTGAATAAAAAATTAACATTCCCGGATCTATCGTTATTCCGGCTGAACTCGTGATGCAATGAAATTATTTTCCGATTGAATTCATTTTACGGGCAAATTCCTGGATTATCCGAATAGTTGAAGTATCTGTATCAAACACGGAGTACCATCCCTGTGGTTCATGAGCCGGATCACCTATAAAAGCATTTCCGGGTTTCCAGTAATCACCGGCTTTATCCGCTCTTCCTTCCCCGGCCCATGCCCAGAAATTACAGCCGGCAACTACACTTTTATTTATAGATGCCCGTTCATAAATTGCCTTAAACAGGCTACTGTAATACTGATCACGGATGGTTACCGGCGAGCCCGGAGTGAATACATTGTGATCCCTGGATAACCCGAATTCTTCCATTACCAGGGGTTTCCCCAGCTGTCGGGCAATCTTTTCATGATCAGACAGATAGTTTAAGGCATATTTCAGTGCAGGTCCGTAAGTATGTTCGGCGTCGGCGGGGTTATACATTCCCCAGTTCTGCACCCAGATATGTATAGTAGTGTAATCAATGTACTTGCTGGAATGATCAAGATAAAAGTCATTCCCGGCTGTGGAAGGCGAAGGAGTATCTCCCTCGCTGCCTGTGGTCACCAGATGGTGACTATCCAGGGATTTGATGAACCCGGCAGTCTGGTCGATCCATTTCAGGAAAGCTGGCACATTATTGATACCCCTGGGTTCATTGGCCAGCTCCCAGGCCATAATCGTGGGATCATCCCTGTACGTTTTTCCGGTATAGGGGTTAATATGTCCAATGATAAAATGGATGAACTGTTCAAACAATGCCTGCGCCTTTGGATTGGAATAGAATCCTGCCGCAAATTCCTGATATGTCTGCCAGTTCCCTCCCGGACTGGGGGGAGGGTAGGGAATCTTATCAGCCTCACCGCTCCAGACAATATATTGACCAAATCCGCCGGACCAGTCCCAGAAATTATTCAAACAGACCACAGCATACATGCCCCTTTTATGCATTTCTGAGAGCAGGAAGTCCAGGCCGTTTAATACATCCTGATTATAAATTCCCGGACTGGGCTGTAGGGATGGGACCATCCTCCAGGGTGCTGAATCAGGACCTTCGCTGCCACCCATAATCCGCAGGTTATTGATTCCCATGGATTTTAGCCTGTCCAGTTCACGGAGCAGCCTTGGCCTATCGCCTCCGGGTCCCCTGGAACCCAGATTCATCCCATACCAGAAATTAGTTCCCAGAAAATGATAGGGATTACCCCTGATGATGAATCCTTCGCCTTTCACTTGCACAAATCCTTCCTGGGCATTAATCCTTCCGGGACTAGACATGACCATTATCAGGCTTAGTAAAAAAAGATGGAGAAATCTGTGCATAAACAAGAGTTCAAGGTAGGTTTAAAATAATTGTCCTTTCTCCCTGTACAAAACGAATAGTTCAGATGGAAAGTTAATTCCATTTTTAACGGTCAAATGCCTGAATTATTTATGAAAAAGGATATCATCGACAGGTTTAATCAGTGCTGGTTATTTTTCAGGGATATTTTTTTATATGGCCCGTTGACTGCTGCTTGGTTGCATCCCGCATTCCGACATGGCATCATTAAGGATCTGGTTAACTCGTCCGGCGGAAATAATGATTGGTTCTGATATTTCCAGGGGCAGCACTGAAAGCTCCGGGAAACAACGTAATTGATTGTAAACAGAATACACCATTCATGTTTTTTTTACCCATCCTTTTGTAAAAATACTTTGAATATCCTGGATTTTTTATTTGAAATTTAGGGACCGGAGATAAAATATGACTTCATATGAGCCCCAAGGTTTTTTTACTTTATATCCTGTTTGGCCTTGGCGAAATTTGCTATGGCAGATCCGTCAGCGCTGCAATCATTTCATATGTCCGCGATGGAAACAGGGTCAAATTCACATTGGATAAGGGAAGCCTGGAACTGGACATCCATGCGGCAGATTTAGTGGAAGTAAGGTACAGCAGCCTTCCGGCAATCCCAGTCCGCAAATCCCTGGTATTTATTCAGCCATGGAAGGGGGTTACCTCTTTCCAGGTTAAAGATGCCGGTGATTATGTGGTAATCACCACTGACCGGTTAATCATCCGGATTGACAAAGCCGATCTTGCCATCCAGTACCTGTCCAAAGCCGGCAAAATCATTCTGGCAGAAGACGGCAGTGCCGGAAAAAGGATGACCCCTTCCATAGTGACCGGATTTCATACCTATACCTGCCGGACACAGTTTGTTTCACCTGCCGGCGAAGCCCTATATGGTCTCGGTTGCCATCCACTGGATTCAGGGTCTATTAACTATAAAGGGCGCAGGCAGGATATGGCCATCAGGTATATGACAGGAGCCATACCGGTCCTGCTTTCCACAAGGGGGTATGGCCTGCTTTGGGACAATTATGCTGCTTCCCGTTTTAACGGGGAAGTTAAGCAGGATACCCGGTTCAGGTATACCAGTGAAAGCGGCAACCTGATAGATTATTATTTTTTCTATGGTCCGAAGTTCGATCATATCATTGCCAGTTACCGTAAAGCCACCGGGGAAGCTCCGATGTTCCCGAAATGGGCATTTGGCCTTTTTCAGTCCCAGGATCGTTACCAGAGCCAGGCGGAGGTACTGGCTGTGAAAGACAACTACCGCAAAAACCATATTCCCCTGGACGCAATTGTCCAGGATTGGTTTTACTGGGCTCCTTTTCCTATCGGATCCCATATCATGAATCCGCAAAATTATCCCAATCCAAAAGCCATGGTGGAGGAACTTCATCGGGCTCATGTGCATGCCATGATTTCCATATGGCCCTGTTTTGGGGCGGGAAGCCGGGATTACAAGGCCTTGGAACAAATACATGGATTTACCGATATCCGCTGGAACAATATCATGAGCCATAATCTGGATGTTTACTATGATCCCTATAACCCAAGGGCAAGGGCCCTGTATTGGAAGCAGGCCGGCGATAGCCTCATGATCAGGGATGGCTGGGACGGATGGTGGGCAGATCAGTGTGAACCCGATGATGGGGACAGTCTGGATGTCCGCAGACAAAACGAATTTTATCTGGGAAGGGGGATAGACTATTTCAACACGTATTCCCTGGAACATACTACGGCCATTTACCAGGGATGGCGGAGGGATATTCCTGGTAAGCGGGTCTTTATATTAGCCAGGCAGGCATTCGCTGGTCAACAGCGGAATGCCGCCACACTCTGGTCATCAGATGTTACCAGTACCTTTTCCTCGTTAAAGGACCAGGTATCCCAGGGAATCAATGCCTGTGTTTCAGGTATACCTTACTGGACTTCAGATATCGGGGGCTATCACTATCATGGGGCCGCACCAGACTGGTCAACCCCGGCCAACAGGGAGCTTTTCATCCGGTGGTTTCAGTTCGGGTCCTTCTGTCCCATTTTCCGGATCCATGGTAAGGGGGAAAGAGCCCTATATTCTGATCACTGGGACTCCCTCACCAAAGCGATTCTTTTAAGCTATGATAATCTCCGGTACCGGCTGATGCCTTATATATATTCCCTGGGCTGGAAAGTGACTCAGGAAGGATATACTCCCATGCGAGCCCTTGCCTTTGATTTCAGGAAGGATACAGCGGTATACAATATCCGTAACCAATATATGTTCGGACCAGATTTCCTGGTTTGTCCAGTAGACAGGAAAGGGCTGGTCATTCGCAGCGTTTACCTTCCGGAAGGCAGCCGCTGGTTTGATTTCTGGACAGGGAAATCCCTCAAGGGAGGTGAAACCATACCATCTCCCGCACCCCTGGAAACGATGCCATTATTTGTGAAAGCCGGATCAATACTCCCCATGGGACCCTATCTGCAATACGCCACAGAAAAACCGGCCGATCCCCTGGAACTGAGGATCTATCCTGGAGCCAATGCCCATTTCACCCTTTATGAAGATGCCAACAACGGATATGGCTATCGCAAAGGACAGTATTCCACGATCCGGTTTACCTGGGATGACCAAAGGCATATATTGAGTATTGGTAAGCAAGAGGGTAAATACCCTGGCATGAAAAAGACCCGCTTTATCCATGTGGTCCTGGTCCGGATGGGTCATGGCATCAGCATTGCGCCGGAAAATACGCCAGACCAGATTGTGAAATATGAGGGAGCCCCCCTTCAACTAAAATTGAATTGACATATGCACAAAGGGATCATTCAAATAAAACATTCATTTGAATCATGGCATATCATCCGGATTATTTACCGTGCTTCTACAAAACTTAATATGAATAAAAAAGGTTCTTAATTTTTTAACTAAGCCTAAAAATTACTGGTATGACCCTTCAGTTTAAAATTCAGCTGCGCAATATTTCAAAACCACCGGTATGGCGGAAACTCATTGTTCCGGACAATTTTAGTTTTATGAAGTTTCATCAAGTCATACAGGATGCTTTTGGTTGGTATAATTGCCATCTTTTTGAATTTTCCCCTACCGGCTATGGAAGTTATCCGGTAATCGGAATTCCTGAACCAGGACCGGACCGGATTGCAGGTATGCAGGATGCCCGGAAAATAAAATTGTCTGCCATTTTCAGGGAACCCGGACAATGTTTCACATATACCTATGATTATGGGGATGACTGGGTGCATAAAATTACCCTGGAAAAAATAACTGATGAAAAAAGGATCAAGGCTTCCTTACTTGCAGGAACCGGTGCATGTCCGCCGGAAGATTGCGGGGGTTCAGGAGGATATGCAGAATTGCGATCTATTCTTGCAGATCCGAAACATCCTGGATATCAGGAGATGAAAGAATGGTTGGACCTGGACGAAAAGGAAACATGGGATGCAAAAGAATTTGATTTGGAATATCATCAGTTCATAGTCAGTAAAGTCTGATCCCGAAAATGAAAGGAAGCTGTCAGATGTAGCGCAAATCGCTAAAAATCAGCCGGGTATATTTGTTGCAGGTTTCTATTTTTTAGATTGGTTTGCAAACTAGGTTAAGAACACAATCAAATCAAGGCAGGTTCATTCAGGGCTGCAAGACCAAAAATGGATTCATCCTCATACACTGGGCTGTCGCTGATAGATTTAACCACATGCATTGCAGGAACAGTCCTCAATCTGGTCAGATAAAGGTATCCGAGACTCCCCGAAATAACAGAACCGGCGATGATGGCTATTTTGGAGATGACCTGCAGGTCCATCATTTGATAAGCCAGGGTAGCGGTAAAAATGGACATGGTGAACCCGATACCACCCAGCATTCCGATCCCGAACAGTTGTTTAAAACTGGTTTGGGAAGGAAGTGTAGCAATGCCTGATTTGGCAGCAAGAAAAGAAAACAGGAAAATCCCCAATGGTTTTCCAAACACCAGACCAAGGATAATCCCGAGACTGATCGTGGAAGTAAAGAAATGACCTGTTGCTGAAGTCAGTACAATGGCGGTGTTTGCCAATGCAAAAAGGGGCATGATAAAAAAGTTGACCGGAGCATGAAGGATTTGTTCCAGTTTGTTCATTTTGGATAAGGGCATGCAAAAAGCCAGAATGACTCCCGCAATAGTGGCATTTATTCCGGAATTGAAAATACAATACCATAATAATATAGCCGGTAAGATATACCAGGCCAGACGCCTTACTTTAACGACATTCAGCATGATGATCGAAACCAAGGCTGTTGCAGCCCCGATCAGAAACGGGAAATTCAGCTGGTTGGAATAAAATATTGCAATAGTTACAACGGCTCCCAGATCATCAATAATTGCCAGGGCCATCAGGAATATTTTTAATTGAACTGGAATCTTCCTGCCAAGCAAAGAAAGGATACCCAGAGAAAAGGCAATATCTGTAGCCATGGGTATTCCCCATCCGTGATGAAATGGGGTACTCCCGTTAAAAATGGTAAATATGATTGCCGGGAAAATCATCCCTCCGAGCGCTGCCAGCACCGGTAGCATGGATTTACGGACAGAGGCCAGTTCGCCGACCTTCAACTCGCGCTTGATTTCAATACCAACCAGAAAAAAGAAGAAGCTCATCAATACCTCATTGATAAGCATCAGGGGACTATTTGGCATATGAATAATTCCCGAAGGGGTGAAAAACCGGGCATGCCAGAACCCCACATAAGCAGCACTGGTGCCACCCAGATTGGAAAAAAGAAGAGATAATATAGTACATACAATCAATAACACTCCGGTAGCCCGGCTGTCCTTAAAAAAACTTCGGATCGGCGTAAACATTTTATGGCGAACTAGCTTTACCATGGTAACTCTTTTTTATCCATTAGATTAATGACTTTTACATATCAACTTCCACTTCTGCCTGAACGGTATGGGGATCATTGACATATCCGTGCACTCCCATTTCATACATATCAAGTCCGGCTAATTCCGATTGTCTATCAACCCTCAGACCAATCGTCCAGGCACATACCTTGAAAAAGAAGTACATAGTGCAGAAGACAAACACAAAACAGGTTATTCCTCCAATAAGTTCGGCCAGGAACTGACCCGGATTACCATAAAACAAGCCAGTCACATTCCCCGGTACACCATTCCATCCGTTTCCATAAGTGCCATCTGCAAACAATCCCAGGGCAAGTACACCCCAAAGCCCGTTAACTCCATGAACAGCCACAGCCCCGACAGGATCATCCACTTTCATTTTCCGGTCCAGCCAGACTGCAGAAACCACCACCAGTACTCCGGCTATAGCCCCGATGATGATAGCTGACATGGAATTCACAAACGCACACGGCGCAGTAATGGCCACCAGTCCAGCAAGCATGCCATTGGCCATCATTCCCGGATCAGGCTTTTTATATCTCCACCAGACATACAGTGTAGCAAATAAGGCCCCGCTAGCACTGGCCAGCATCGTGTTAGTAGCAATGATCCCAATACGCATATCCGTTCCGGAAAGAGTGGATCCCGGATTGAAACCAAACCAGCCAAAGGCAAGAATAAAAGTTCCAATAATTGCCATGGGGATATTATGGGCGGGAATCGTATTCACAGTGCCATCTTTCTTGTATTTCCCAATCCTTGGACCCAATGCCACAGCTCCTGCGAGCGCCGCCACACCCCCTACCATATGTACTACGGATGAACCCGCAAAATCCACATGGCCATGGCCTAATCCGAAATTGGTACCCAGTTGGGCCAACCAGCCCCCACCCCATACCCAATTGCCAAAAATGGGATAGATGAACATGGAAATGAAAAACCCATAGACCATGAAAGCCTTGAATTTCCACCGTTCTGCCATTGCCCCGGTGGGAATAGTGGCTGCAGTATCCATAAACACCATTTGGAAAAGAAATAAGGTGAAGACTCCGACATCATATACCTTACTGTTCAGGAAATAGCCGGCAGCTCCGATAAGGCCAAAATCTTTTCCAAAAAGATGAACGGTAACTTCATGGGTTAATCCGGGTGTTCCACCCAGGGAGGCAACTCCCCCGCATCCTCCATACATAAAAGCAAACCCGCAGATCCAGAAGCCCAATATTCCCAGGGCATATACCATAAAATTCATTGCCATGGTATGCGCTACATTCTTCGCCTGAGTAAACCCTGTTTCCACCATGGCAAATCCGGCCTGCATGAACATCACCAGAAAACCGGTGACCAGGGTCCACATAATATTGATGGCAATTTTATTGTGCCCGACAGCATCAGCAATCTCCTGACCCGTTGGTTTTCCTGCATTGACAGCGGGTATATCTTTAATCGTTCCAGTAGTGGCACCGGTCGGATCCTGGGCAAAGACCACACAAGACAGGATCAGGAAAATGCAGGTCATACCAATAAGAGGCAGGTAGCGAACCCATGCAGCACGCAACCCCAATGATTTTTCCTGCGGGGTTTTCCTGGATAAGAAACCGGAGAATAAATGTATCCGCATAAAATTAATCTTATAAAAATAGGTTAAAAATAAAACTAATTTATTATTAAAACATAAAATTAAACGGAAAACATAGAAAATACATTGAATAATTGATAAATTTTAAGGTACTATATTATAATTTATGCAAAAATTAAATATATTTATTTACCTAATATTTATTATAATTATTTTTATATCATTTAATTAACACTGATTAACAGATAATTAACCTTGATTTATACAAAAATAAATCAATTATATAATTATATATATAATGTGAATTAATTTATTGAAAAACGAACTTGTAAGTTAAATGGGTAAAATGGGTTAATTCGGGTAATTCCGGGATAAAAATCAAGAGGATGGTTGCTTAACGCTGGTCAGGAATAAAATTGATTTGAGGAACCATCTGGGATAACTACTTTTTCAGTAACCTGATCCAGGTTGGGGATTTTAAATTCCCACTTTGGTTAATGGGGAATCGGCAGGCTATTCATTACCCTTACCCAATGGAACAGCATTTTGCTGTTCCGCGTTGTCCAGTTCTTCAAAAAGTACCAGGATATCCAATACCTGTTTATTGAAACCTTCAGGAATTTCTTTCAGGTCCATGATATACAGAAAGAAAAAATCACGGAGACATCGGGATAGTTCATGGGGGGGAATGAACTCCACGCAACGGCGGATAAGTTCAGCCAACTGGTTATTCTTTTCATCCCCCTTTTGCGCTGATTGGTCCGTCCCGGCAATTAGGACATTTTTACGCAGGTAACTATTAATGATCACCATAGGTAAGCAGGTTGGAAAAAGCGAAGATACATAAAATGAGCGTAATAATACAAATAAAGTATTATTATTGAAATATTTTAGCCGAAATTGTATGAATAAATACAAATAATGGATAAATTGCCTGCTTAATTGTTTACACTGGAACCTACTTCACACCCAAAAGAAAAGATCCGGATAAACTGCATCAAAGCGGTACTGGCTGAAAAGGATATGTCCCATAAAGCCCTTGCACAGCTGGTGGATATGGCCCCCAATTCCATTACCCGGATATGTAATAATGAAAGCCAGCCTACGCTAAAGCTTCTCCGGGAAATTGCCCTGGTCCTTGGGGTGGATATCCGGGAACTCCTGGTTCCTACCCAAATTTGAGCCCTTCCAATCAGTATTTCCCCCTGTTGCTTTTCCTAAAATTCACTTAAATTATTAAATAATTATATATTATATGACTTATTCGTCGAAATAAGTTCATTAAAAGACTGGTTAATAAATTATTAGTGAGAAAAATTTCAAAAATTATATAAATATTATAAATAATTCTATATTTATTTTTATAAATAAATATTAATAAAATAGGGAATAATTTCAATAAAATTCAATAAAATTGAGGTGAATCCTATCATATTTAGAGTAATTTTGCCTAATAATTAATTGTTTTTTTAACCCAAAACTTACGGAAATGATTCTAAGCAACCTCATCAACCGGAAAAATGACCGTTCGCTCCTGCTTCCACTCAAAAAACTGAGCAAGGGAGAGAAATGGCGGCTCGCTTTGACCATGTTCGGTGGTAAACTCATCGGTTTGGCGGTGGTCCTTGTAGTTATGGTGCTTACACCAGGACTCCTTGGTACATCTGCCCATGCTGCTGATATTTACACCAAGCATGAAACTTCCATGATCAGCTCCATTAATACTATCTGGACGCTGGTAGCTGCATTCCTGGTTTTTGGGATGCAGCCTGGGTTTGTCCTGCTGGAAGCTGGATTTGCCAGGGCAAGGGAAACAGTGAATGTGCTGATGGAATGTATATTTGACACCTGTCTTTGCGGTTTGCTTTTCTGGGCCTTTGGTTATGCTTTCATGTTCAGTCATGGAAATGGGTTCATCGGATATCATTGGTTCTTTCTGATGAATGCCCCCGCCACGTATGAAACGACTGGGGTAGCCCTGATCGCACACTGGATCTTCCAGTTTGCTTTTGCAGATACCTGTTCTACAGTCACTTCCGGAGCCATGATCGGTCGGACTGGGTTCCGGGGAGATATCCTGTACAGTATCGGGGTGACTGGCTTTATCTATCCAATTATTGGTCATTGGGCCTGGGGACCGGACGGATTCCTGGCGAACATGGGAACTCCCGGAAATTTCCTGCCGAATCTGGGAACAGGTTTTAGGGACTTTGCCGGTTCTACTGTGGTGCACACTATCGGAGGTATGGTTTCCCTGGCTGGAGCCATTGTACTTGGACCCCGATTGGGCAGGGTATTCAAACGGGATGATCCCAAACGAGGGGGACAGATGCCACCTCATAATCTCACCATTGCTGCAGTCGGAGGATTCATACTCTGGTTTGGCTGGTACGGATTCAATCCGGGGAGTACCCTATCCGGAATGGATTTCATCGGTATTGGCCGGGTTGCTACAAATACCACCCTTGCGGCATGTGCGGGAGGGATGTCAGCGATGATTGTGGCTTATATGATGGGTTCCACAAAAGGGAAGTTTGATCTGGGATTCACTACAAATGGTTTTTTGGCCGGTCTGGTGGCCATCACCTGTCCATGTTACTGGGTGGATCCCATTGGGGCAGTCTGCCTGGGATTTGTAGCTGGAATAATTGTGGTACTGGGTATATACATGCTGGAATGGTTCCGGGTGGATGATCCGATCGGAGCGGTATCCGTGCATGGTTTTGCCGGTATTTGGGGCACCTGGTCCCTCGGGCTGTTTGCCGCTGGAAAATACGGGGCAACTACTGCGCTGGGT
>Ga0307373_10010934_pt1 | contig 13258 bp, 12 predicted proteins | sample OX2MG_FD_202534 | JGI IMG/M metagenome (GOLD analysis project Ga0307373, IMG submission 202534) | Soil microbial communities from Risofladan, Vaasa, Finland - OX-2 | ecosystem: Environmental > Terrestrial > Soil > Coastal area > Acid sulfate soil | place: Finland: Risofladan, Vaasa | collected... | reverse complement strand
CCGCGACCTGGTCTACGAGGACGTGATCGTGCTGTTCTGGTCCCTGCGGGGGGTCATCGAGGCCACCTCGGCGGTCTCGGCCGGGGCGTGGCTGCGGCACCTCGACCTCCTGGTGACCTCGTTGGCGCCCGACGGCCCGCCGCTCCGCCACCCGCCCCTCACCGCCGCGCAGGTGCGGGAGGCCAGGGCGGCCGTGGCCCTCCGTGCCCCGCTCGGGAGCCCCCGGCGGGGCGGGGCCTGATCCCGCCGGGGCCGGCTCCACCGGGACGGCGGCCCACGGACCGGCGGGTGCCTACACCTCGGCCAGGTGGCGGAGCTGCAGGGAGAGGGCGATCTCGAGGATGCCGTAGAGGATCAGCCAGATCCCCATGATGACGGCAAGCACCCCCAGGGTCAGGTGGGGCACGACGAGCGTGACGACACCGGCGGCGAAGGCCAGGACCCCCATGCCGATCCGGAAGCTCCGGGCCGGAGAGCCGTGGTCGCTGTAGGCGGTGAAGAACTCGATGATCCCGCCCACCACCCAGAACAGGCCGATCAGGAAGGCCAGAGTGGTCACGGTCTCCTCGGTGTGGCGGAGGAACAGGATGCCGATGATCACCGACAGCAGTCCGAGGACGGCCATCAGCCATCGGGTGCCGCTGGTGTCCTCGCGGTCGGCGATGGACATCACGATGCGGAACAGGCCGGCCACGAAGAGCCAGATGCCGAGCAGGATGGCGAAGGCGTAGATGGTGTCCCTCGGGCGCAGCACCACCAGCACCCCCAAGATGAGGGTCACGATCCCGAAGAACAGGACCCACCCCCACGACTTCCCCACGATACGGAGGATGTCCCGCTCCTCCGGTGTGACGTCCGGTCCCCCTTGGCTCGACATGACTTCCTCCCCGTCGTTCCCGTGGACCCCCGTTCGGGGCTCCGCCGCTCGGTCAAGACACTAGGGCCGCACCCCACCGGGGTCGCGGACCGCGGTCGGGGGCTCAGCCCGACCCGGCTGGGGCCCGGTCCACCAGCTCCTCGCTGACCGACCACAGGAGGACACCGGCGGCCTCGTCCCGGGCCGCCGGCGAGGGCGCCCTCGCCCGGCACTTCACGAAGTACTGCCCGGTGACGTTCGCCACCTCGGGGGAGGAGGCCAGGTACACCGAGGTCCGCGCACCCTTCGCCGGCGTGAGGATGAACGGCTCGATGACCTTGACCCCGAAGGCCAGGAACCCCGTGGCGTCGTCGTCCCTGGCGAAGCCGGAGGCCACCGTGCCGGGGTGGAGCGAGTTGGCCGTGACGCCGGTCCCCGACAGCTGCCGGGCCAGCTCACCGGTGAACAGGATGTTGGCCAGCTTGGACCGGCTGTAGGCCTGCATGCCCCGGTAGTTCCGGGTGCTCTGGAGGTCGTCGAAGTCGAGGCCCCGTCGTGCCCCCCGGTGGGCCGTGGACGCCACGTTGACCACCCGGGACGGGGACGACGCCACGAGCCGGTCGGTCAGGAGCCGGGTGAGGAGGAACGGCCCGAGGTGGTTGGTGGCGAAGGTGGCCTCGAACCCGTCCACGGTCTCTGTGCGCTCGGACAGGACCAACCCGGCGTTGTTGACCAGCACGTCGATCCGTCCGCATCGGTCGAGGACCTGATCGGCCCCCTTGCGGACGGAGGCCAGATCGGCGAGGTCGAACACCACCAGGTCCACCTTCTCCGAGCCGCTGTCCCTCCGTATGTCGGCGACGGCCTGGCGGCCCCGCCCCTCGTGGCGGGCGGTGATCACCGTGTCGGCGCCGGCCCGCGCCAGTGCCACCGCGGTGGCCTTGCCCACCCCCGAGTTGGCCCCGGTGATCACGACGGTGCGGCCGTCCATGGAGGCCGTGGGCGGTGCTGCCGCGCTCATGGGGACACCTCCTCGTCGGTCCGTCCCCCGTTCCGGGGGCCGACAGGGACGCTCCCGGCCGGAGTCGCCGGCTGCGGGAGGTCACGTCGATCCCGGTCGGTCGGACGGTCGTCGGGCTCTGCCCCGGTCAGCGGACCGGACGGATCGGGAGCCCCGGCGGCTACGGGAGTCGCCGAGGCGCGGGCCCGCCGTCCCATGGCGATGAAGCAGGTCAGGGTGACGGCCACGAAGGTGACCCAGACGGCGGCCTGCAGGACGGTGGGTCGATCGGCGTAGCCGAGCAGGCTGTGGAACACGTCACCGAGTGAGCTGCTCTCGCTGAGGAGCGCGCTGGAGTTCCATAGCGTGTGTCCGAGGAACGGGAGCCATCCCAGCTGCTGCATGTTCTCCACGGCATCGGCCAGCAACCCGGCGGCGAACACCATCAGCACGATGCCGATGACCCGGAAGAACAGCCCCAGGTTGAGGCGCCTCCCGAGCCTGAAGATGACGTAGGCCACGCTGAGGGCCACGACCAGGCCGGCCGCCGCGCCGAGGACCAGCCCGCGTCCGTGGGCCGGCGTGGCGGCCTGGCTCGACGACGCGAAGACGATGGCCAGGGTGAAGACCATGGTCTCGAGCCCCTCCCTCCCGACGGCCTGGAAGGCGAGCAGCCCCAGCCCCAGCCGGGTCCTGCCGTTGAGGGCCTCCTCCGACCGGCGCTGGAGGTCGGCGGTCATGGTCCGGCTGTGGGCCTGCATCCAGAAGGTCATGTAGGTGAGCACGGCCGCGGCCAGCAGGTAGGTGACGGTCTCGAACACGGTCTGGACCGTCGATCCGTCGTACTGCTTGATGACCAGGTAGGCCGCCACCCCTCCGCCGAAGACCAGGACCATGGCCGCGGCCACGCCGAGGAAGACGTCGCGGAAGTGGCGGCGCTGGTCGATCTGGTCCAGGTAGGCCAACAGGATGGCCACGATCATGCTGGCCTCGACACCCTCCCGCAGGAAGATGACGAACGTCGGGATCATCGAGGTACCCCTGCGAGCTCGCACATAGTTCGAATATTAGGTAAGCCTAATTAACACTCTGTGTCAACCCTGCTCCGGGAGCCGGGCCGGGCTCAGAGCGCCAGGACCAGCACCGACCCCAGCGAGACCAGGCGGTCGTCGGCGCCGACGTCGTGCACGGCCAACCGGACCAGGGACCGGCCGTCCGGGCCCCCGAACACCCGGCACCGGGCCTCGACCGGTCCGACCCGGGCGGGACGCAGGTAGTGGAGCACGGTGTCGGCCGCGGCCAGGTGCTCCACGGAGCGGGCCCGGCCCGGCAGGCGGCCGGCCCGGTGGGCCTGGACCACGGCCCGGCAGGCGGCCACGTCGGCCAGCACGGCCACCGCCCCGCCGTGCAGGATGCCCCAGGGGTTGCGCAGGTGGCCGGCCAGCTCGAGCCTCGTGGTCGTCCCCACCCCGGGGCGGATGCGGAAGAACTCCTCGGGGGGCGGGGCCTCCGGTGTGGGCGGCGGCATGGGCACGACGGCCGGCCGGTCGAAGGCCACGTTCATGTCCCCGGGATCCAGCACGGCGAAGGTGCCGGTGGCCGCGGCCACCAGCGCGTCGCCCCGTCCCTCGTCCGCCACGTCGAGACCAGCCACCACCGAGTTGCGCCCGCGCCGGAGCACCCGGCCGTGGACCCGGAGCGGGCCGAGGTGGTCGAGCCGGGTCACCGTGGCCATCAGGCTGGTGGTGACGATCCACCGCGGGAGGACCGACAGGCCCGACAGGAATCCCCCCACCGAATCGAGGTTGGTGAGCAGGGCGCCGGTGCGCAGTCCCCCGCCCGCGCCCCGGTGGTGCGGGTCGACGGGCATCCGGCCCCCGAACTCCGAGAACCCCTCGGTGCCGTCAGCCGGCGGGATCTCCCACCGCTCGAGCCGGAAGTAGTCGCTCATGTAGTGGCGGGCGTCGGCCGGACCGTCCCGTCCGGCCGGGGGGGTCACGGGGAACCCTGGTGCGGCGTACGGTCGGGCACCCCGTCGGATGCCGGCTCCCAGGGCGCCCCGAAGGCGTCCGCCGCCATCCCCCGGACGTTGACCACGGTGGTCAGCCGGTCCCCGGCGCCCGAGTCGACCAGTTCGACCACCGCGCTGCCCGCCGCAGGGACCGGCCCGGCGGGGGCGTCACCTCCGCCGGCTCCCCCACCGGGCCCGGCTCCCCCGTCCAAGACGGTGGCCCGGGTGACGATGGGCCCGACCCGGCCCAGGGTCAGGTAGGCCACCTGCAGGTCGGTCACGACCGTCGAGGCCGCGCCGAGCCCGGTGGCCGCACCCAGCGCCTCCGCCGCCGCCACGTCGCCCAGGAGGGCCATGGCCCCGCCCTGCACGGCCTGGATCGAGTTGTGCACATAGGGGCCCACGGGCAGGGAGACCCGGCCCCCGGCCGCATCGAGCACCGACATCCCCAGCATGTCCGTCACCGGCCGGTCCAGCCCGGCGCCTGAGATGTCCAGCCGGGCGGGGAGGTCGGCGGGCAGGTCCCGGGGGGCCGTCCGGTTGCCGCCGGGAAGGATGGCGAACGTCGTGGTGGACCAGGCCACCGGCGACGAGCTCCCGCGGGGGTCGGGCACCTCCGTCCCGTCCTCAAACACGTTGACGATGTCGGCCTCGATGACCATGGTGGTGCGACCCCGGCGGACCAGTTCGACGCGTGCCTCGACGAAGGGCCCCAGGGCCGGTCGCACCAGCTGGATGGTGAGGTCGGCGGTGGCCATCCAGTCCGGCTGGAGGATGCTCACGCCCAACAGGCCACCGACCACGTCCACCAGTGTGGCCAGCACCCCGGCACGCGCCCCGCCGTCGGCCCCGGCCACGAACCGGTCGACCCGGGTCCGGCCCACGGCCGCGGTCTCGTGGATCAGCTCGGTCCTGAACCCGATGTCTCCGAGGAAGTGCCCGGGCGGCGGGTAGCCGCCGAGGCCCACTCAGCGTTCCTGTTCGGTGGGCCGGATCAACACCTCGTTGACGGCCACGTGCCGCGGCCGGGTGACGGTGAAGACGATCGACTCTGCGATGTCCTCGGCGCGCATGATCTCGGTCTGGCCGATGACGGCGCTCAGGCCCTCGAGCACCTCGGGCCGGTTGTGGCCGGCCAGCTCGGTGCGGACCGCCCCGGGCTCGACGAGGCTCACCCGGACGTGCCGGCGGGTCACCTCCTGGCGGAGGGACTCCGAGAAGGCGCCCACGCCGAACTTGGTGGCGTTGTAGACCCCGCTCCCCTGGCGGGCCGTCCGGCCGGCCACCGAGCTGACGTTGACCAGGTCGGCCACGCGACGCGGCTCCCGCTCGGCCGCGTCGAGCAGGTGCGGGAGGGCGGCGTGGGTGGTGTACAGCAAACCGAGCAGGTTGAGCTGGACCATCCGGCGCCACTCCTCCACCGGGGCGTCCACGATCGGGCCGAGCAGCATCACCCCGGCGTTGTTCACCACGGTGTCGAGGCGCCCGAACTCGGTCACCGTGGCCTCGACCATGGCCCGGGCCGCCGCCTCGTCGGTGACGTCCGTCTCGATGACCAGGACGTCGGCGTCGTTCCCGACCCGCTCCACGACCCGCTCGAGGCGGTCGCGGCGTCGGGCGGCGATGGCCACGGTGGCCCCTTCGGCGGCCAGGGCCACCGCGGTGGCCTCGCCGATGCCGCTGGATGCCCCGGTGACCAGTGCGACCGTTCCCTCGAGGTGACGCGCCATTGACTTCCCCGTTCTGCAGGTGGTGGCCGCAGTGTACCGACGGGGTCGCGGGGTGGACCACCCCGTGGACCACGCGGCGGGCCGACCCGGGAATGGGCGGGGGGCTGTGGGAGCGCGGGGGAAGCCAGCGGGCGCGGGCGGGAGCGGTCGGCCGGAGGGTGGCGCCAGGGAACCGCTAGGCCGCGGTCTGCCGGGCCGACTTCCGCGGCTGGGCCTGACCGTCGGCGTTCTCCTTGCGGGGGGTGGTGCGCCGGGTCCGGCGACGCTGCCGGGTGGAGGAGTCGTAGGGACGCTGCGTCGACGCCGGGCTCTCGTGCAGAGCGCACCACTCGGTGCTGTTGTAGCGCGACAGCTTGACGGTGCAGTCCTCGGCGATGCACACCCGACCCGTCGCGTACACCTCGGGAGGGGTGCTGCCCGACAGACCGTCGGCCAGGAACGAGCTGTCCTCTCCCATTCGCCTATCCACCATGGCGGTCCACCCCTTCGTGCTCGCGGACATCAGCTACAGGGATCTTCGGCAGGTTGGGACGTGAACTGTAACGACCGCGGATTGGGCGGCGGGCCCCCGGACCGTCCCGGTCGACGGCCGGGGCCCGGGGGTTGGTAACGTCCCCCCGATGGCCGGCGTCGACGTGGACCCGTCCGATCCGGGGGCGTCGGGACCGGCGACCCCGTGGTGGCGGTCCGCGGTCTTCTACCAGGTCTACCCGCGCTCGTTCGCCGACTCCGACGGCGACGGGGTCGGAGACCTGGGCGGCATCCGCGCCCACCTGACCGACCTGGTCTGGTTGGGGATCGACGCCCTGTGGATCTCGCCGTTCTACCGCTCTCCCATGGTCGACTTCGGCTACGACGTGAGCGACTACTGCGACGTCGACCCCCTCTTCGGCACCCTCGAGGAGTTCGACCGCCTGTTGGCCGAGGCCCACGCGCTCGGCCTGAGGGTGATCGTCGACTGGGTCCCCAACCACACCTCGGACCAGCACCCGTGGTTCGCCGACTCCGTGTCGGGGCGCACCAGTGCCCACCGGGACTGGTACGTGTGGCGGGATGCCCGTCCCGACGGGGCCCCGCCCAACAACTGGGTGGCGGCCTTCGACCCCTCCGCGCCGGCCTGGACCTACGACGACGCCTCGGGCCAGTGGTACCTGCACCTGTTCGAGTCGGCGCAGCCCGATCTCGACTGGGACCGGCCCGCGGTGGTGGATGCCATGCACGACGTGCTCCGGTTCTGGCTGGACAGGGGCGTGGACGGCGTCCGGGCCGACGTCATCCACTGCATCGGCAAGGACCCCGAGCTGCCCGACGACCCCCCGTCGGTGGCCGGCATCCCGCACAGCGCGCTCAACGACGTGCCGGTGACCCACGAACGGCTCCGGGCCATACGACGGCTGTTCGACGGCTATCCCGGGGACCGGGTCATCGTCGGCGAGGTCTACCTCCTGTCCACCGAGGCCGTGGCCACCTACTACGGGGACGGGGACCAGCTCCACCTGGCCTTCAACTTCCCGCCCCTCTACGCCCTCTGGCAGCAGGGCCCGTGGACCGAGTGCATCCGGCGCACCGAGGCCGCCCTGTCGACCCGGGACGCCTGGCCCACCTGGGTGCTCTCCAACCACGACAACCCGCGTCACCGGACCAGGTACGACCGGGCTGCAGCCCTGCTCGGAGAGGATCCGGACTCGACGGCGCGGCGCTCCGAGCCCCGGGCCCGGGCCGCCGCCGTCCTGCTCCTGACCCTCCGGGGCACCCCCTTCCTCTTCCAGGGGGAGGAGCTCGGACTGGTCGACGCGGTGATCCACCCCGACCGGCAGGTCGACCCCGGGGGACGCGACGGGTGCAGGGCCCCCATCCCGTGGGACGGCACCCCCGACGCCGGCTGGCCCACCGGGGCGGGTGTCGAGCCCTGGCTGCCCTTCCCCCCCGACACCCGGCACCGGAACCGCGCCGAGCTCGAGCGGGACCGCTCGTCGATCCTCCATCTCTATCGACGCCTGATCGCCCTGCGCCACGACTCCCCCGCGCTCTCGCTCGGACGGTTCGGCCTCCTCGACGTCGGTGAGGGGGTGCTCGCCTACGAGCGGACCTCCGGGGACGAGTCGTGGGCGGTGGCCGTCAATTTCACCGGCGAGCCGGTCGTCCTGTCCGGGACCGACGGGTCGGCGCTGCTGGGCCTGACCGTGGCCCTGTCCGCCGACGCGGGCGACGGGGGTCGGCCGTTCAGCGGCATGCTCGGTGCCGACGGTGCGGTGGTGCTGGCCCGCCGGGTGCCCGAGGAGTGAAAGGGCCCGACTGCGGTGGGCCGGGATTACAGCCAGGTCTCGTGCCAGTAGTCGGGAGCACCTTCGTCACCCAGGGACATGGAATGGTCGTCGTCGTGGCCGCTGCGCCTGATGCAGCAGACCAGGGTCCCGATCCACGGTCCCCGGTCGATGCAGTGCACGGCACCGCAACGACTCCACTGGGGCTCGGCGGGCAACTCCAGGTCGTCGAGATCGAAATCGGCGTCGGACCACTGGCTGTACCTGTGCGCATGAAGCGGATCGATCGTCACAGCGTTTCCTGCCCCTTTTGTTTCGTAACCCTCTCCCAAGTGATCGGAATGAGTGCTCGGAAGCTGTAGCGGGAATTGCGATTTCGGTCGGTGGTCGCGACCGGCCGGGCCGCCGACCGGGGATCCCCCTGTCCGGATGACCCGCCGGTCATCATGGGATCAGTGGAACCATCGCCCCCCACCGAGCGAGGCCGGAGACCGGGCGGGCACAGGGCCGTGCCCTCGTGCCCATCGGCGGGGGCCGCCTCGGCGTGGATCGGCGGGAACGGTCCTGGCACCCCGCACGCCGGCACCCCGCACGCCGGCACCCCGCACGCCGGCACCCCGCACGCCGGCACCCCACCGCCGGGGCCGGGAGGACCTGTTCCCGCTTGATTGTTCAGAGTTTCATCGTGGTGGAGTGAGCAGCCTTGAACTGAATTTCCAGTTCACAGGAGAGAACATCGCAACCAGAGTTGGAAATGATGTTCAAATTTCTAACAAAATGGCGCTACGATAGGGACATGAACGGGGAGCAGACCAAGGGCATCGAGGACATCGTGCGGCGGAACGTGGCTGCTCTGAGATCCAAGGCCAACCTGACCCAGCAGGCCCTGGCCGACGAGATGCTGCTCCGGGGCATCGCCTGGACCCGCGAGACGGTGGCCCAGGTGGAGACCACCAACCGCCGGCTCGGATTCACCGAGGCCATCGTGGTGGCCGCGTGCCTCGACGTCCCGGTGGCACGCCTGACCGCCACCGGTGCCCCGACGGTGTCGGTGGGAGAGAGCGAGTGGACGGCCGCCTACCTGGGGGCCGCCATCGCCGGCACCACCGGCGACATCTTCCCGGCCGAGAGCTACGCCTCCCCCGCCGCCACGAGGGTGGGCCCGGCCGCGGCCGCGGCCCCGTCCACGGCACCGCCCCCGGCCTCACCCGTTCCCGGCGAGCCGGCGGCGTCCCTGGTGGACCTGCTCGAGTCGCCGTCCCGCTCGGCCCCACCGGGGGAGGTCCCCGAGCGACGTCGGGGTGAGCGCCGGGCCTCCGACCCCGGGGCCAGGGAGGTGCCCGGTCGTCGCTCGACCGATGTCGCGGCGGCGATGCCGCAGAAGACGGCCGAGCGGATCGAACGCCGGCTCCGGCTGCGGGTGACGGCCGGAGACGTCGACGCCACCGCCCAGCGCCTCTGGTCGCGCAGCCTCGAGGCCGAGCGGGAGCGACGGGTCACCGACCGCGTGGCCCTGACCGGTGGTTCGCTCAAGACCATCCGCGGCCATGTCTCTCGCGACCTCGACCGGGAGATCGCCTACGAGATGGAGCGGGATCCCGAACGTGTCGAGGCACCGGTGGCGCCCTCGGGGGAGATGAGCCCCGAGGAGGCGGCGTGGGAGGCTACCCGCCTCAACATCATCTTGGCCAACAAGGGCTACACCGACAGTGACGTCACCCGGTGGTGGAACTTCACCAGGCACCGCGAGCTCGGGGACCAGACCATCGCCGAGGCGTGGAAGGCCGCCGAGTACAACTCGGTGAGCCGACTGGTCGAGTCGTTGCCCGACAAGCACGGCACCACCAACGGCTTCTACGCCGACGAGTAGTCCGACCACCACCGACCATCTGTCCATCTGGTGACGCGGCCGGTGTCTCGGACGACCAGGGCTGTCCATCGGGTGACCCGACCCCGTGACACTGGTCGGGGGACCGGGGGGCGTGCCGTGACCACCAGGCGGCCATGGATGCAGCACTCGGTGTCGCTGGCCAGCATCGTGGCCGTGTCGGGCTGGTCCGTCTTCGCCGCCTACGTCGTGGTCCAGGCCCGGGCCGGTCCCCCGCTGCTGTGGACCGACTCGACGGCCTATCGGTCCGTGGCCACCCGGCCGCTGGCATCCCGGGCCCTGTGGGCCGGTCCCCGCCCGCCCCTGGTGCCGCTGGTCCTGAAGCTGGTGGGGAGCCCGGGGGCGATGGTCACGACCCAGGCGGTGGCCGCGGCGCTGGCGTGGGGAGCGCTGGCCTGGACGGTGGGCGGTCTGGTGCCGCGGGGCTGGCGCCGGGTGGTGGCAGGATTCGTCGTGCTGGGGTTCGCGGCCACGCTGCCCGTGACCATGTGGAACCGGTCGGTGCTGTCCGAGTCCCTCAGCCTCAGCCTGCTGGCCCTGGTCTTCGCAGGATGCATCGCCGTGTCGGTCCGGCCGACGTGGCCCCGCATCGCAGCCACCGTGGCGGTCTGCCTGGCCTTCGCCGCCACCCGCGACGCCCAGGTGTGGACGGTCGGGATGCTGGCCGTGGCCACGGGGGCCGTCGCCGTCGTCGCACGGGCGACCCACCGGGGCGCCGCGCTCCGGGTCGGGGTGCTGGCCGTGGCCCTGGTGGGCGTGGTCGCCATCAGCGAGTGGGGGACGCTCGCCTCCCAACGGACCACCGCCGACACCGCCGACGTCCTCTTCGTGAGGGTCTTCCCCTTCCCGGGCCGCGTCGCCTGGTTCGCCGACCACGGGATGCCCGAGGCGGACCGGGTCGACCGGCTGGCCGGCGGGACGCCCGTCCCGCCGGGAGGGGTCAAGGTGGTGGGGGTCTCCCGGCACGACCCGGCCTTCGCGCCCCTGACGCGGTGGATCGACACCGAGGCCGCCTCCACCTACGTCCTGTGGCTGGCCACCCATCCCTGGTACGTGGTCAGCGAGCCCCTGCAGCGCCCGGAGCGGGCCTTCAACTTCGCCCAGGGCGACCTGGCCTTCTACGCCCCCACCATCGACCCGATGCGCTCGCCGCTGACGTCGCTGCTGTGGCCCGATGTGGCCGGCCTGATGGTCACCGCGGTGCTGGCACTGGCGCTCGGATGGGTGTCGGGGGCGTGGCGCACCCCACCGTGGCGCACGTTGGTGGTCCTCACGCTGGTGGGGGTCGGGGCCATGCTGGTGGCGTGGAACGGCGACGGCCAGGAGGTCACGCGTCATACCGTCGAGGGCTTCGCCCAGGTCCGATTGGGCGTGTGGATCCTGTTCGCCATCGGGCTGCTCCGAGTCCCGCTCCTCGATCGGGCCGGGACGGGGCCGTCAGGCGCGGGCGCCGGGGTCGGCTCCTCAGGGACGGGCGACCCGACGGGCGCGTGACGCCCAGTGGCGCCGGGCCGGTGGGCGCTTGGTGAAGAAGAGCACGATGGAGGTGAACCGCCACCCGTCGATGGCCAGGACCACATGGGGCGTATGCAGGGGGTCGTCGGGCAGGCGGACCGGGTCGTCGAAGTAGCGGCGGTCCGGGAGGGTGAGGTCGATCGGCTCCACCAGCTCCAGCTCCGGTGAGGCGGCCACGATCCACGCGTCGAGGTCCTCCTCGGTGAAGTACTCGCCGTGCTGGCCCCCCTCCATGATGAACTCCGTGGCCACACAGACCACCCCTCCGGGCCTGAGCACGCGGGCCATCTCGCGGACGGAGTCGGCCGCCTTGTCGTGCCCGCCGAAGTGCTCGATCGAGCTGAGCGAGTAGACGACGTCGAACGACCCGTTGCCGAACGGGAGCGCCAGGCCGTCGGCGGGGAGTCCGGCCAGTCGGTCCCGACGGTAGGGGAACGGTGCGAACCGCTCCGGTTCGGTGAGGAAGGCCGGGTCGGCCTCGGCGGCGATGCTGCCGGCGAACGCCCCCCCGTAGAGGTCGGTGCCGACGGTCAGCCTGGTGCGGTTGGCCAGGTAGTAAAGCACGCACTCGTGGCCGGCCCCCACACCCAGGGCCCGCGTGTCGTCGCCCAGCGCGCCCAGCCGCTCGAGGCCGTACACGCACTGGACCCACTCGAAGGCCTTCCGGTGGAGCCAGCCCTCGTCCTGGGGGAGGCCGAGGAGTCGGCCGACGGCCCGCCAGTCGGGGTCGTCCCACGCCGCCACCTGGCACAGGCAGTTCAGGGGGCGGGCGCTCACCCGCCGATGTTACCCACCGCCAGTGCGGGTCCCAGAGGACCTCCGGCGCCGCGGTCGGGCGGTCTGTCGACCTGGGCGGTCTAGCCGATGCCGACGATGGGCCGATTGAGGTGAGACCCGCCCTCCGACCCGTCAAAGGATGCGTTCCCGAAGGCGAAGATCCCGCCGTCGGTGGCCACCAGCCAGTAGCCGCCGCCGCTCGACGTGGCCTTGATCCCCACGATGGGGGCGTTCAGGTGCATGGCCCCTGTCGACCCGAAGTAGCCGGCGTCGCCGAAGGCGAAGATGCCCCCGTCGGAGGCCACCAGCCAGTAGCCGCCGGAGTCAGGGCTGTCCATCCCCACGATGGGGGCGTTGAGGTGCATGGACCCGGTCGAGCCGAAGAAGCCGGCGGTGCCGAAGGCGAAGATGCCCCCGTCGGAGGCCACCAGCCAGTAGCCGGCGCCACTCGGTGTCGGGGTCATCCCCACGATGGGCTTGTTCAGGTGCTTGGCCCCCATCGACCCGTGGTACACGGCGTCACCGAAGGAGAAGATGCCCCCGTCCGCGGCAACCATCCAGTAACCCCCGCCGTCCGGGGTGGCCGCCATCCCCACGATGGGCTGGTTGAGATGCTTGGCGCCCATCGAGCCGTAGAAGAAGGCGTCGCCGAAGGCGAAGATCCCACCGTCGGTGGCCACCAGCCAGTAGCCGCCGCCGTCGGGGGTGGTGGCCATGCCCACGATGGGCGCGTTGAGGTGCATCGCACCCGTCGAGCCGAAGTAGCCGTTCCCGCCGAAGGTGAAGATCCCGCCGTCCGATCCCACCATCCAGTAGCCCGCCGGCCGGGGCCGGACCGGGGTCGAGGGGGCCGAGGCCGGCCCGGTGCCGACCAGGTTGATGGCCGCCACGGTGAAGGTGTACGGGACGTTGTTGGTCAGCCCGGTGACCGTCGCGTGGGTCACGTTCCCGGTGTTCGCCACGAAGAGCGGGCTACCGGCGGACGGTGTGATCAGGTAGCCGGTGATCGGGCTGAAGCCGTCGGCAGGAGGCACCCAGTGGACGGTGGCGCTCTCGTTGCCGCCGGCGGCGGTGACGCTGGTCGGGGCGGCGGGAACGGAGCGGTTGGTCAAGAGCAGCGTCGGGGAGTTGGCACCGGTCAACGACACGGTGACCGCATAGGTGCCGGCGGTGCCGTTGGCGGTGAACACCGGACTGGTCGCCACCCCGGAAGCGTT
>Ga0307373_10010933_pt1 | contig 13259 bp, 12 predicted proteins | sample OX2MG_FD_202534 | JGI IMG/M metagenome (GOLD analysis project Ga0307373, IMG submission 202534) | Soil microbial communities from Risofladan, Vaasa, Finland - OX-2 | ecosystem: Environmental > Terrestrial > Soil > Coastal area > Acid sulfate soil | place: Finland: Risofladan, Vaasa | collected... | reverse complement strand
GCAAAATCGAGGAAGTGCTGAAGGTAACCTCGGCGCAATGCGAGACTCTGGCCAAAGAGTTCTCCAACGCGCGCGACTTCCTCTACCTCGGGCGCGGGATTCACTTCCCCATCGCTCTCGAAGGCGCCCTCAAGCTCAAGGAAATCTCCTACATTCACGCCGAGGGCTATCCCGCGGGCGAGATGAAACACGGACCCAACGCGCTGATCGACGAGACCCTGCCGGTGGTGGTGCTGGCCACACGCGACGAACACGATCCGGCCTCGCGGCTACGCTACGAGAAAACACTCTCCAACATCCAGGAAGTGACGGCACGCTCGGGGCGGGTGATTGCTGTCGCCACCCAGGGAGACGACACCATCGGCGGCCTGGTGGAGCACGTCATCGCGATTCCGCCGGCCATCGAGCTGCTGGCGCCGCTGATCGAGATCGTGCCGCTGCAACTGCTGGCCTATGAGATCGCGGTGCGCCGCGGCTGCGACGTGGACCAGCCCCGAAACCTGGCCAAGAGCGTGACCGTGGAGTAGGGCTGATCAATCTCGTCCTGTTGTTGTTGTTGTGGTGGCGGCCAAGAACTTGTCTCCAATTCGGCTTTTGAGGTAGCGCCGGTCTCCAGACCGGCCGTACTGGCGGCGTCCACGCCGCCGGCAGCGATGCGCGGGTCTGGCCCCTTCGGCTTCGCCCGCACGACAGCCGGCCTGGAGCCGGCGGTACCTGTTTACCGATAAGTTCTAAAAGGAATGTGGCCAAAAGTAACGTTGACCGGGCGCATCGGTTTTGGTTAGATTCTCTCCAATCACTTCGTTTCAGGTTGTTCTTGCCCCTGGCTTGCTGCGCTTTTCATGCCTTCGGTTCCCCATGAGGACAACCTATGCAAGCACGTCTCCCCCTCCCCGGGCGCGCTCTCTCGCTGGCGCTGTCTCTGGTTGCCGCCTCTCTTGCCGCCGGCTGTGGCTCCGCCCACCTGAATGGAAACGGCGCCGCGGATATCTCCGCGGCCAGCGCCACCCTGCGCGTCAACCAGCATCTTCAGGTCACCCCCACGCAGCTCTTAACCCGGCAGATCTTTTACGTGCAACTCGGCAGCTTCGACACCCACAACGGCCAGGCCCAGGTGCACGCGCAGTTCCTCACCCAGTCGAGCGCGGCCACCTCCGTGGAGCTGTACGCCGGGACGCTGGCCAAGTGGTTTGGGCTCTCCGATGGCCAGATCCGCGAGGTCTTTCCCAACTTCAACAATTTTGGGTCGAACCCATACCTGGGCTTCCTGGGGTAGAAGGATCACACACGCAGTCATCATCCTTTGAGCGGAAAAGCGACGTTTCTTTGCGCTGTGGATTCGGGTGTTTCAGGATGCCGGCTTCAGCCGGGGCAGTCGCAAGGCCCCACATCTATTCCCCGATATGCTCTGAAAAGACGGTCAGAAGGCCCACCTGAGCGCTGTGTCACCATGAAGAGTGGCAGATATGGCGCTTGTGGAATCCATCCCGTCCCCCGTAGCCCACGCCGACTTCGCGGCTCTCGAGTGGGAGCCGCTGGTGGCACTGGTTGCCGGCTATGCAGCTTCGCCCACGGGGCGCGCGGCGGTGCTGGGACTGCGGCCTTCCACCAGCGATGAGTGGATTACGCTCCAGCACCGGCTTACGGGCGAGGTGCGGCTGCTGCTTGAGGAACAGGTTTCGATTCCGCTGGGTGGGCTGTTCGATCCCACCCAGCTTGCGGCCAAGGCGCAGATCCCCGAAGCCGCTCTGGAAGCCGCGGAATTGCAGTCCTTTGCGCGCCTGGCGCACGACATTGCAGCCTGGCAGGCAATCCTGCGCGAACCGCCCGCCCGGGTCGCCGGCAAACTGGAGGGCCTGGTTGAGCTCTCGGCCGGGTTGACCGGCAATCTGCGGTCGCTGGCGGAGACCATCGAGCGCAAGATCCTGCCCGATGGTTCGCTCGCCGACGATGCCTCGCCGGAGCTGCAACGGCTGCGGCGCGAACAGGAACGTCAGCAGCGCATCATCGAGGAATCGCTGCGCGCGGCGCTGCGCAAGCTCTCCGTCGAAGGCTCGACCCAGGAAGACCTGATCACGATTCGCGGTGAGCGCTTTGTGATCCCGGTGCGCAGCGAGCTCAAGCGGCGCGTCTCCGGCGTGATTCACGGCGCCAGCTCCAGCGGCCAGACCGTCTACCTGGAACCGCTCGAAACCATCGACCAGAACAACGAGCTGGTGCGGCTCCTCGAAGAAGAGCAGGCGGAGATTCACCGCATCTTCGTCGGCCTGACGCGGCAGGTGGGCGCGCAGGCGGCGGCGCTGGTGGAGGGCGCGCGGGTGCTCGCCCTGGTGGACAGCCTGCTGGCGCGGGCGCGGTTCGCGCGGGACTACGATTGCATTGCCCCGAGCTCTGGGCAGGATGCGCTGCGCCTGGAGCAGGCGCGCCACCCCCTGCTTGAGCGGCACTTCCGCGCCACCGGCGCCGCGCCCAACACTGCCGTGGTTCCGCTCTCGCTGCAGTTGACGGCCGACGAGCGTCAACTGGTGATCAGCGGGCCCAACACCGGCGGCAAAACCGTTGCCCTCAAAACCACGGCGCTGCTGGCCATGATGGCGCAGGCGGGAATTCCGGTCCCGGCGGCGCTGGCAGCGTTCCCGGTGTTCACGGCGTTCCTGGCGGATATTGGTGATGCCCAGTCGATTGAGGCGGAGCTGTCCACGTTCTCGGCGCACATCACCAATCTGGAGCGGCTGGCGCGGCTGGCGGATGGCGGCGCGCTGGTGCTGCTGGACGAGCTGGGGTCGGCGACGGACCCGGAGGAAGGCGCCGCCCTTGCGGTCGCGATTGCCGAATTTTTTCTCAACGCAGGCGCGTGGGCGCTGATCTCCACCCACCACACGTCTTTGAAGATATACGCGGCCAACACGCCCGGAGTGCGCAATGCGGCGGCCGGAGTGGACGAGAAAACGCTGGCGCCGAACTACCAGCTTCGCCTGGGCGTGCCCGGCGCGTCGGCGGGCATTGCCACGGCGGAGCGGCTGGGACTGAACGCGAACATGGTTGCGGCGGCGCGCCGGCGATTGGGCTCGCAACAGGTGGACGTGGCGCGCTTCCTGGAGCGGCTGCACACAGAGCTGGCGCAGCTTGAAGCGGAGCGCAAGGCAGCGCGGGCGGAGCAGTACGCGCTCAACCAGGAGCGGAAACGGCTGGAACGCGAAGGCGATGTCGAGGTGAAGAATCGCACCCGCGAGCTGGAGCAGAAGCTCGGCTCGCTGCTCAAGGATTTCGAGTTCCAGATGCGCGAAAACGTGCGCGCCATTGAGGACCGCGCGGCGCAGCAGAAGCTCTCCAAAGAGGCCGAACGGCGGATCGGGCGGCTGCGGCGCGAGTTCCAGGAGAGCTTCAACCAGGCGGTAGTGGCCCATCGCACCGGCGCGGACCAGGGAGACGCCAACGCGCAGCCGCACGTACTTCGGCATGTGGCCGTCGGCGACCAGGTGCTGATCAAGGGCATGGGCAAGGTGGGCGTGGTCGAGCGCCAGGTGGAGCGCGACGTTTTCGACGTGGCGCTGGGGCCCATCAAGATGCGCGTGAAGCGTGACGATCTGGCGGAAGTGAGCGCGGCCGCCGCGGCGAAGGCCGATCCGTTGGCGGCGGCGCGGCGGCAAACAGGCGTGCACGTGTCGGTGTCGAGCGAAGATACGAGCGACATGCGCATGGAGATCAATCTGATTGGGCGCACGGTGGACGAAGCCACCGAGGAGCTGGAGAAATATCTCGACCGCGCATTCCTGGCGGGGCTGCCGCGCGTGCGGGTGATTCACGGACACGGCGCCGGAATCCTGCGGCGCGGCGTGCGGGAGTTCCTGAAAGGGCATCCGCATGTGGCCACGATTGCGGAGGCGCCGCAGAACGAAGGCGGACAGGGCGCGACGCTGGTGGAACTGCGGCAGTGATTGACAAATAGCTACGATGTAGCTACGATCTATTTGAAGCGTGTCTCGCTTCAAGCAATGCCCTGTTTCGAAAGCCGTTAATTCCCAAGAGATAGGCTCCTTGGGTCTCAGGAATGAACGCGTTCATTGCCTGGGTGGTAGCGCCGAGACGCGACAATTACAAATCGGCGCATCGCCAATGGAGAAACAGGAAATGTCTGAGCCTGAGTTTGATTGGGACGAAGAGAACATTGGGCATATTGCCAAACACAACGTGTTGCCGGAAGAAGCCGAGGAGGTTATTCTCGGCGATCCTCTGGATATCGGATTCGACGTAGTTGACGGGGAAGAGCGCTGGTCCTATCTTGGCGAAACAAATGATGGACGAATTCTGCGGATCGCAATCACTCTTCGGGATAAACGGATGCGGGTAATCACGGCATTCGAACCGGAAAAGTATTGGAAGGTCTTCTACCTCGAAGAAAAGGCGGGACAGCAATGACCGATTCAAGGCTCCCCAAGAGCGACCTGAAGATTCCCAAATTCGCCACCGAGGCTGAAGAGGCGAAGTGGTGGTTTGAGAACGACGAACTGATCTTCAAGGAGTTCCAAAAGGCGGCAAAAGAGGGGCGGCTGGGGCGCGGCGGCATCCGACGCTTGTTTGCCGAGAAAGGCATTCCGTTTCCAGAGCCGAAGGCGACGCCAACTCCCACGACCACCATTCGTCTCGCCCCCGACGACATTGCCAAGGCGCGGGTCCAGGCGGCGGAGCGCGGCCTGCGCTACCAGACTTATCTCAAGATGATCATTCACGAGGCGCTGCTCAAGGCGGAGCGGGAGCAGCAGGCCGAGCCGGAGCGGAAAGCGTCGTAACTGCCGCACAGCCGCGGCTCACTCCGGCAACCCGGCGGCGCGCGAAGTCCCGGTCGGCGGCAGGTTGCGCTGAGCAAAGCGAGCGCTGGCGTGGATATCCACCTGGCGAAGGATTGCGGCACCCACGTTGACGAATCCATGCGGCGTGCCCGCCTTCACCACCAGGATTTCGCCGGGACCGCATTCCCGCACCGCATCGCCCACAACAAATCTCGAGCGGCCTTCTTCCACCAGGACCACCTCATCGTACGCATGACAATGGAGCGGCGCTCCTTTGCCGGGCTGCGCCTCCACCAGGTAAAACGAGACCGGCACGTCGCCATGGTCGGCGCCCACAAAGTCCCACGAGCTTCCCATGCGCGGCAATTGGTCCCTGCGAATGACTTCCATTGCATCTCCTCGATTCGCCAGCGAGTATGGGATGCCGATTCGGGCCTTTTGTCGCACAATCCACCGGGCACGCGGGTATTCCGGAAGCAACGCGCGTCAGGCAGGCTGCGGGTGCGCAAACTGTCGCTGATACAGCTCCGCGTAGATTCACTCTTGCGCCATCAGCACGGCGTGGGTGCCGCGCCGAACAACAAAAGCCACCCGCACGTGGCCACGATTGCGGAGGCGCCGCAAAACGAAGGCGGGCAGGGGGCTACGGTCGTGGAGCTGCGGCAGTAAGGATCGGCTGAGAGCTGAAAGCTGAGATCTGCGAGCTGAAAACCGTTCCCCTTGTGACCGCCATCACACCTGTTTCTCTCATCCTAAAATATGCCTTGACACTAGAAGATTTTCTTGACAACAATAGACTAAGAATTAGAACCAAAGGCCGCTGCTCTCCCGGGATCCCCCATGAACAGGTCCACGTTCGTGGGGTGGACCTTCCTCCCCAGTCGCGCTCCGGGCCAAAGGTTCAGGATCGGAGCGCTTCACCGCAATGAAAAACCAGCGTCAGAACCTCCATGCCCAGCCCGGAACCCCACACCTCGTCCAGTGGGCCGACTGCCACATCCCTCACGTGGATACCCTCCACCCGTTAGTCCGCACCCAGGCCGGCCGCAGCACCCCCCTTCCTCCCAAAGGTAACCAATCGAGCGCCGCCACCTCTGGCTCCGCGGACAAGCGAAATATCGGCGAACACAAGGTGTGCAGAAATAGCCCTCATCCTTCTGATTCCGCAGCACATCCCCGTTTTATTTTTCGCGCGGATCCGCCCCTTCCGGGCGTACACTGGCCCTCAACGCCATGCCCGTCGCCCAGCTCACGCTCGAAATCCGCATCGAGCACGCTCAGTCCCTCAAGGACCGGCGCCAGGTGGTCCGCTCCCTCAAGGACCAGTTGCGCCAGGGCTTCAACGTCTCCGTCGCCGAGATGGATGAGGCCGTCACCTGGCAGTCCGCCACCATCGGCGTGGTGGCCATCTCCCGCTCCCGCGACTACCTTCACGGGCTGGTCGAGGAAGTCGAGCGCGCCGCCCGCCGCATCCTCAACGAGCATGGCGCCGAGCTGCACGACGCCTTCTGGGAGTACCTGGAGACCTGAGCCCGGCTAACGCGAGCCGACGCGCTCCTTCTTCGCCTTGCGGAAGTCCAGCCACGCCAGGTTCATGTTGCCCTGCTCCAGGATGCGCACCGTCACCACATTCAGGCCGGCTTCGAGGTGCAGGCGCGCGATGCGCTCCATGTTCCAGTGGTGCCACTGCCGCCACGCCAGCGGATCCGCCGGGTTGTAGGTCGACTCGATGCTGATGGGGTCGGTGGCCGCCTCGCCGTTCAGGTCCAGGCGGATGGAGCCGCCGCGGTTCGAGGTGTAGACCAGGTCCACGGTGTAATCGGCGGTTTTGGCCACGTCCACCGTCACATTGAACCATTCGCCGGGCTCGGTCCAGCCCACATAGAGCAGGTCGGGCGCGGGGGCGATGGCCTGGAAAGGATTGTCGTCGATCTGGGGATCGCGCCCGAACTTGGTGTAGGAGGTGTCTACGCCCTCACCTTTGCGAAACTCGTTCAGGTAGTTGCCGTCGGCCGGATTGAGTTCGCCGCTGCCGTGGTTTTTGGCGTCGCTGTCGTGGTAGGCCAAGCCTTCGCCGCCGCGATCGTAGTAGGCGCAGAGAACGCGGCCGGGAATCTTTTGCGGTCCCTGCAAGCGGCTGTCGGCATAGGGGGCGCCCTTGTAGGCCTGGATAAAAGCGGTGCGATCCGCAGCCATTCCCGGGCTCGCGAGCGCAGCCATAAGCGCGGTCCACTGTAGCCAGCGAGTGCCTGCGGGCGGCTTCATTTGCCCTCCCAGGTTGGCGGCCGCTTCTCGAGGAAGGCGCGGGTGCCCTCGGCCTTGTCGCGGGTGGCGCAGAGATGGCCGAAGCGGTCGGCCTCGCGCAGCAGAGCGAGGTCGAGCGGCAATCCGACCCCCTCGTCAACCGTACGGATGGTCTCGGCGATGGCCAGCGGCGCATTCTTTGCGATGGCCTGGGCGAGGGCTTCGGCGCGCGGCATCAGCTCGGCAGCGGGGACTACCTCATCCACCAGGCCAATGCGCAGGGCTTCGCGCGCATCGATGGGGTCTCCGGTGAGCAGCAGCTTGAGGGCGGCTCCGCGGCCCACCAGCCGGGGCAGGCGCTGCGAGCCGCCATAGCCGGGCAGCAGGCCGAGCTTGACCTCGGGCTGGCCGAGCCGCGCGTCTTCCGACGCAATGCGAAAGGTGCAGGCCATGACCAGCTCGCAGCCGCCGCCGAGCGCGAAGCCCTGGATGCAGGCGATGACGGGCTTCGCGAGGGTCTCGATGTGGCGGAAAACCTGCTGTCCGCGCAGGGCGAAGGCGCGTCCGTCCTCGCGAGTGGCGGCGGCGGCCAGCTCGCCGATGTCGGCGCCGGCGGCGAAGGCGCGCCCGCCCGCTCCGGTGAGCAAGATGACGCGGATGGATTCGTCGGCAGCCAGCATCTCAAAAGCGGCGGCGAGCTCGGCGAAGGTGGCAGCGTTGAGCGCATTCAGAACCTTGGGGCGGTCCAGCGTAACCTGTGCGACCGGAGGCCGCAGATCAAGACGAATATTGGAGAATTCCATGCGAACCGAGGGTAACAGAGAGGAGGGCAGGAGCGGGTGAAACTTGCGGGTGTGGGGCAATCGCATTGGGAATTGGAACCGATTCCCTTCGGGAATGGCAGAAAGAACAGCAAGAACAAATGCAGAAGCGGCTCCGTCAGGGAGACCGTTGGATCACAGAGGCCGTTGATTCACACTGTCCGCTCGCCGCCCACCACCGATGCCAGCAGCCGGCCATCCGCGCCCACGGCCACCAGGCTTGCCGGCCGCCCCACCGCCAACGCCTTGTCGCCGATCCCCAGCATGGCCACCGGGTTCGCGGTCAGCAGGCGCAGCCCCTGTTCCACGCCGGCGCCGGTAAACGCGACGAAGTTAAACAGCGCCCGGTCCAGGGTGAGCACGCTGCCGGCGAGCACGCCGCGCGCCATTGCCCGCCCGTCGGCCACCTCCACCTGGAATCCCCCCAGCACGTACTCGCCGTCGGGCATTCCGGTGGCGCTGATTCCGTCGGTGATGAGGATGCCGCGGTCTGCGCCCTTGGCCCGCCACCACAGCCGGACCAGCTCCGGCGCGGTGTGGATGCCGTCGCAGATCAGCTCCGCATACACGCTGTTGTCCGTGAGGACTACGCCGAGAATGCCGGGCTCGCGATGATCGAGCGGCCGCATGGCGTTGAAGGTGTGGGTGGCACTGGATGCTCCTGCGGCTATGGCCGTCCGCGTCTCCGCCGCGGTGGCGTTTGAGTGCCCCACCGATACGCGCACGGCGCGGGACCGCGCATGCGCCGTCAGCTCCGCCGCTCCGGGCAGCTCGGGCGCCAGAGTCATCAGCCGCACATGGCCCTCGGCGGCATCGAACAGGCGGTCGAAGGTGGTGATATCGGGCTCCAGCAGATGCTCGGCCGGCTGCACGCCGCGCTTGGCGTGGGAGAGAAACGGTCCTTCGAGATGAATGCCAATGGGCCGTGCCTGGCCGGCAACCGGATCCGATTCAATGACCTTCGCAAGCGCGCTTACCGATTTCAGGGTCCGGTCCAGGGGCGCAGTCACGGTGGTGGCCAGGTAGGCGCCGGTCCCGCGCGAGGCCAGGAATCGCCCCATTTTTGCAGGAAACTCCGGGGCAGCGTCCATCACATCGTGCCCTGCTGCGCCGTGAATGTGCACATCCAGAAAAGCCGGCGCGAGGGTGGCTCCGGGAAAGTCCCAGACCTCGGTTCCGGGCGGCAGCTCCGCGGATTCGCGCGAGGAGATGGAGGCGATCCGGCCATCTTCCAGCACGACGGCGGGATGGCGCGTCAGCGCTATTCCGTCAAAGAGCGCATCGGCGGTGATCGCAGTTCGTTTCATCGGAGTTCTGCCATGCCCATGATCGTAGACGATGATGGCGGAGTATGGCTCGTTGTGTGCCTGGGGGGCGCAGCGGCTATCGCGTTCAGCGTCCCCAGCGCCGTCCATATGGGACTCCGAAACGGGCTTGAGGTGCGCCGTCTCCCCACGCTGAAGCGATGCTGAAGGGCGGGGCTAACAGCCGCTGCTGCTCCGGAGTGTGATGACATTACGCCGCCCTGAACAGTCCTAAGCGATGGATCACTGTTCTCCGCGCCGAATATGCAATCCGCTTCCGCAGAGGAGAAGCGGCTCGGTCTTGTTGATGTTCCTGTCGGCCGTCTTCAGATTGGGGCCGCGCATGGCGCCCAAGCCGCAGGTCCCGAATTGACTATCCGACTGCGGGCCGCTGACGTAAGCGGGATTGAGGTTGACGACGCCGATGCTGGCTCAGGAGGGAAGGGGCATCCGGGCTGCTGCTGTTTTTCCCCTCCTTGGAACGGGAACCTGATTGAACAAATAGCAGACAAATGATCATTCTATCTATTTTCAGAGGCTTAATCGCGGAGTGCAGGAGGATTGACCAAGAATTTTGCAAAACTGATCGTTAGTAATAAAATTGATCATTATATTGCATATATAATGGATTATTGCCATATTTTTCGTGCAAGCATTTGAGTGCTTGTTCTCGATACGCTCCGGATATCGTACCTTGTACTTCGCTCAAATTCTATTTATTCGATCATTTTCGGGTGGCTGGGGTCCGTGCGGGCCGCATCTTAACCCGCAGGTCCAAGCCGTCGGGCGCAGGTTTTTCACCCATTTTGAGAGAAGGGAATTTACTCTGGAACCGGAAATGAAGCCGACGACGCTGTTTGAGTTGTGTGTGGAGAACCTGGAATCCGCGCGGGCTGCCGAGGAGGGCGGAGCGGATCGCATCGAACTGTGCACGGATCTCTCCGTGGGCGGAGTGACGCCGCCCCGGGAGCTGATGGCCGCGGTGGTTCACGATCTCGCAATCCCCGTCCATGTGCTGATTCGGCCGCGCGCGGGCGACTTCGTGTTTTCCCGCGATGAATTCGAGTGCATGCGGCTCCAGATCGAAGCGGTGAAGGGCGCGGGCGCATCGGGCATCGCCACCGGCGTCCTGCTTTCCGATGGCCGCGTGGATATTGAACGGACGCGGGAGCTCATCGATTGGGCGAGGCCTATGGATGTGACGTTTCACCGTGCCTTCGACGAGGCCGTGGATCTGAAGCAGGCGCTCGAGGATGTGATCGCGACCGGCGCCGACAGCCTGCTCACCTCCGGCGGCGCTGCCGACGTGCTCTCCGGCGCCGAGATGATTCGCGCGCTGGCTGAGCAGGCCGCGGGACGTATTCCGCTCATTGCCGGCGGCGGTCTTCGCCTGGAGAACCTCACCGAAGTGATTCGGGTTTCCGGCGTTTTCTGCCTGCACGGTTCGCTGTCGCGCCGCAACGGCAAGCCTGCGGGCCCGGCGCGAGCGGCGGATGTGAGGGAAGCCGTTCGCCTGCTGCGGGCCGAGGCCGCCGAGCTTCCGCCGCCGGCCGCCCGCCAAGCCCAGCCCGCCTGAATCGCGAGAAACGGAACTGAGCGGCATGACGGACTTCGCGCTCTTTCGCGAAGCCAGAGATCGAAGCGTCGGCTACTGAAGATTCTCTAAGCGCGTATGACCTTGGTGCCCTGGCGCTCGAACTGCGCCACAATCTCCGCCGGCGCGCCATGATCCGTGATCAGAATCTGCACTTCGTTGGATGGGCAGATGAACGCGGGACTCACTTTGCCCAGCTTGCTCGAGTCGGCGGCGACGATAACGGCTTTCGCCTGCTTGATCATCTTGCGGTAAACCAGCGCCTCATCGGCCTCCAACTGCGTCGCTCCCCGCTCGGGATCGAATCCGGTGACGCTGAGGAACACCTTGTCCATATACACGTTGTCGAGGAAGGTGAGGGCGCCGTTGCCGGAGAGCGCGAAGGACCATGCCCACAGCACCACACCGCCAGTCAGATAGGTGCGGATGGCGGTCTGGTTGGACAGCTCCATGCCGATGTTGATGGCGTTGGTGACGACCTGGATCTTGTCGCGATGACGGAGGCTGCGGCCGATGTGGGTGGTGGTGGTGCCGGCCGAAAGCCCGACGGTTTCGCCCGGCTGCACCAGTTCCGCTGCGGCGAGGCCGATGCGCCGCTTCTCCGCGGCGTGCCGTTGCTCGCGCGCCAGGAAGGAGCTGTCGTAGCGAAAGGGCTCATAGAGGAGCGGTTCCACCAGTTCGGCGCCACCGTGGGTGCGCCGGATCAATCCCCGCGCCTCCAGCCGGGCCAGATCGCGGCGGATGCTGGGGGCCGAGGATCCGGCTACCGACAAAAGCTCTTCGATGGTGGCAGATCCGGAGCGAAGCAAAAACTTGACAATTTGTTCAGCGCGCCGCGTGATTGACTCGGCCATGACGCGATTCTACCCCGCTTAATCGCTTCAGCAGCAAGAAGATGCCTGTTAATTACGGTATTGTATCAGCGTTTTCACTCCAGGCATTCAATCGATTGATCAATATGGCATGATATAAGCAGGGCCTGACCCCCAGCCGGCCGCCGCGGAGGATGGAGTGTCCGAGCACGCGATGTTGCGGGAAATCTTCGCCCAGCCGGATGCGCTGCGGCGGACGCTGGATCTTTACGCCATCCCCGGCCACCTGAATGCCGAAATGCAGGAACGGCTGCGGTGCTGGTTCCGTCCCGAGGGCGAGGTGCTGATTGCGGCATCCGGCTCCAGCCGCCACAGCGGGCTGGCAGGGGAAATCCTGCTGGAGGATCTTTGCGGGCTGGCGGTCGACGTGGAGTACGCCAGCGAGTACAGCATCCGGGGAGGCTGCGATCTGCGCCATCCGAGCTGCCTGGTGATCTCGCAGTCGGGGGAGACCAGCGACACGCTGGCGGCGATGCGCGCCGCGAAGGCGCGCGGCCAGAAGACGCTGGCCATCACCAACGATCCCAATTCCACCATGGCGCGCGAGGCCGATGTCTCCATGCCGCTGGGGGCGGGGCGAGAGCTGGCGATACCCGCTACCATGAGCTTCACCTGCCAGCTCGCGGCTCTTTATGTGCTCGCGCTCTTTGAAGGGACGGAGCGCGGGCTGATCTCGCCGGAAGAGCTTTCAGATCACATTGCCGGCCTGTACGCGCAGTGCGATCGGATTGAAATGCAACTGGAGGAGTGGCGCGAGCAAGCCCGGGAGCTGGCGGAGATTTACAGCTCGGCGTCGTCGTTCCTGTATCTCGGGAGGGGCATCCATTACGCCATCGCGCGCGAGGGCGCGCTCAAGCTGAAGGAAGCGTCTTATATTCCGGCGGAGGCGTATCCCGCGGGCGAACTCAAGCACGGACCCAACGCGCTGGTCGGCGAGCAGGTTCCGCTGGTTGTAGTCGCCACCGTCGATCGCCAGTTGCCGGCGTCGGTGGAACGGTACGAGAGGACCGTCCAGCTCCTTGAGGACATGAAGAAGCAGGGCGCGCGCGTGATTGCCCTGGCCAACCGCGGCGATGCCGGCGTTATCGAACTGGCCACCGACTGTATTGAAGTCAGCCCGGCTACGGAGTACCTTCTGCCCATCAGCGAGGTGGTGCCGCTCCAGCTCTTCGCCTATTTCATGGCTCTCGAACGCGGCGTGGACATGGACCGGCCGCGGAACCTGTCGAAGGCTGTGATCGATCCGAACGTACGATCGTAGATCGTTGACCGTGAACTGCGGACCGTGGGCCGTGATCCGTGGCAACTGCGAAGGTCACAAAATCACGGTTTCGGCTTCCCACCCTTTCCGCAGAGAAAAGCGGAAAGGATGGGGCACGGAAGGTCTATGGCAAAAGAGAAGATGGCTTATGCGCCGGGCTGGCCGGTGGCGGCGGCTGGCTGTGCGGCAGCTTTGGGCATTTCAAACACCGCCGGATCGATGGTCTTGTTCAGCTCCACTTTCTTGATGCCGATGGTCAACTGGAACTGTCCGCCGAAATCGAGGTCCATCTGATAGGGCATCAGATAGCCCACATCCGTCTTGCGGTAATCGGAGTAGTTGGTGGTGATATCCACGTCCTGGCCCTGCATCT
>Ga0307373_10010931_pt1 | contig 13260 bp, 10 predicted proteins | sample OX2MG_FD_202534 | JGI IMG/M metagenome (GOLD analysis project Ga0307373, IMG submission 202534) | Soil microbial communities from Risofladan, Vaasa, Finland - OX-2 | ecosystem: Environmental > Terrestrial > Soil > Coastal area > Acid sulfate soil | place: Finland: Risofladan, Vaasa | collected... | reverse complement strand
GCTTGGCGTAATCCACCGAATGCAGATCGGCGAGCGCGTCGATGAAGCCCTCGGACATCGCGCGGAAGACCTCGGGGGTCTGCCGGATGCCGGACGGCAGCGGACTGCGGTTGGGCACGACGAAGCCGCTGCGCCGCTCCATGACGAAAAACGGCGCGCCGATAATCGACGGATCGTCGCACATCACGATCGCCCGCGGCGCCGGCGGATAGGCCGCCCAGACTCGCGAGAGCACACGATGCTCGCGCGCCATATCGTGGGCCGAGGGCGGCAACGGTCCGAACGGCGGCCGCCTGACGACCCATTCCTGATCGCCGAAGCGCAGCAGGTAGGTCAGATTGGAATGGCCGCCGCGAAACTGCTTGACCTCGAGCGGCCCGTGGTCGGCGCCGGGCGTATGATGCTCGCGCAGATAGGCGACCAGCCTGGGCCAGTCGAGCTGCTCTTCGTCGCGCACCTCGCCGTACTCGGGCTGCGGCTGGTTCGTCTCTTCGAGATGTTCGCTCATCACGCGACCTGACATTTGCGGCGGGCCCGCGGGCCGCGCCCGGCTATTGCGCCCATTTGCGGCATTCGCGCCGCGCGATCGTCATGCGATGGACTTCGTCGGGGCCGTCGACAATGCGCATCGCGCGGTTCTCGCGCCAGAAGCGCGCGATCGGCGTATCGTCGCTCATCCCGAGCGCGCCGTGCAACTGAATCGCGCGGTCGAGCACGGTCATCACCATGTTGGCCGCCTGGACCTTGATCATGGCGATCTCCTGGCGCGCCTCACGCTTGCCGACGGTGTCGATTTTCCACGCCGCATGCATCACCGCCAGCCGCGTCGAGTCGATCTCGATGCGCGAGTCGGCGATCCATTGCTGGACGTTGGCCTTGTCGGCGAGCAGGCTGCCATGCGCCCAGCGCGTATTGGCCCGCTTGCACATCAGCTCGAGCGCGCGCTCGGCCACGCCGATATTGCGCATGCAATGATGAATGCGGCCGGGGCCGAGCCGGGCCTGCGCGATCTTGAAGCCGTCACCCTCGAGGCCGAGCAGATTGGTCACCGGCACGCGGCAATCCTTGTAGACAATCTCGCAATGGCCGCCGCCGCCCGCATGGCCCATCACCGGCACCGCGCGGATGATGTTGAAGCCGGGAGTGTCGGCCGGAACGATAATCATGCTGGCGCGCTTGTGCGCCTCGGCCTTGGGGTCCGTCACCACCATCGTGATCGCGAAGCTCGAGCCGATGCCGTTGGAGGTGAACCACTTGTGGCCGTTGATCACGTAGTCATCGCCATCGCGCACGGCGCGCGTGGCCAACTGCGTCGGATCGGAGCCGGGCGTCTCGGGCTCGGTCATTGAGAAGCAGGTGCGCATGTCGCCGTCGAGGCAGGGTTGCAGCCAGGCCTTTTTCTGCGCCGGCGTGGCGAAGTCGGTCAAGATTTCCATGTTGCCGGTGTCGGGCGCCATACAGTTGAAGGCGCGCGCGCCGATCGGACTGCGGCCCATGATTTCGCACAGCGGCGCATACTCCGAGACGTTGAGACCCTTGCCGTGCTCGTCGTCGGGCAGGAACAGATTCCACAGGCCGGCCGCCTTGGTCTTTTTGCGGACCTCCGTGAGCACTGGCGGTTCGGTGTGTTCCTTGCCGGGGACGCTCATCTCCTGCTCGACCTGATGTTCGATCGGATAGACCATCTCGTGCATCACGGCGGAGACTTTCTTTTGCAGCTCCTGGACCTTGGGCGACAATGCGAAATCCATTCAATTCCTCACGGTTTTGGATACCCCGCCAGTTCTAGTCCGAAGCCGCGGGATAATCCAGCACGGCGGCGGATCACAGCGCGCGGGTCGCGCCGGCGATCGCGGGCGGCGCGGCGGCCTGCACGATTCGTTGTGCATGGTGGCCCGGATTTGCTAGATGAGCGAGGCAACAGATGCGGCTGGGGCCGCTGGAGGCGATTTAGATGGAGCTGGCGAAGCAGGGTGTCGATGTTGGTCTGTTCACGAACAATCTTGAAGGGATGCAGGACTTTTACGGACAGAAACTCGGCCTGCAATTCGAGTCCGTAATGCCGGTCGGCGGCGGCATCAAGCAGTACCGCTATCTCGCCAACGGTTCGGTGATCAAGCTGATGCATACGACGGAGCCGCTGCCGCGGCGCCATCCGGGCGGCTACGAAACGATCATGATCGCGTCGCCCAAGGTCAAGGTCACGCAGACCCTGGCCGATCCCGACGACAACGCGATTCTGCTGGTCGCGCCGGGGGCCGACGACGTTACCCAGATCGAAGTGCGCATCGGCGTGATCGATCTCAACGCCTACGAAACCTTCTACACGAAGGCGCTCGGGGCCACGCCGATCGGCGCCGATCGCTACCGCGTCGGCGATACGATTTTTGGCCTCTATCACGAGCGCGGGATGCACAAGGTCAGCGTGCCGCCCTTTGCCGACGCGCTCAGCCTGATCAAGGCGATGGCCGCGCCGGGTATCCGCTACGTCACGCTGGGCGTGAAGGATTGCGACGCGACGTTCAGGGCGCTGACCGCGGCGGGCGCGTCACCGGCGCTGGCGCCGGTCAACTTCGGCACCGTCGCACGGATTTCGTTCGTGCAGGATCCCGACGGCAATTTTATCGAGATTGCGCAGCGTCCCGCCCCCGCCGCATAGGGCGGACGCGGTTGCCGGCGCGGCCGGCCGCTTGAGGAAATGAACAAGGGCTCGCGTTGCGGCGCGAGCCCTTTTCTATTGTGCGATGATCCGCTGCCCGGCGCGAGGCCGCCTGAGGCTACGCCCAGCGGGAGCGGGCGCGATTGCGCGGCGATCGCGCGCCGCCGGAACGAAACACCTTGATCGGTTTCGGCGCCGTGATCTCCGGCTGCTCGAAGCCCTCGACCATTTCGCGCTCGAAGGTGATCCCGAGCAGCCGCTCGATCCGTCCGAGACCGGCGCGCTCCTCGGCCGTCACCAGGCTTATCGCGCAGCCGTCGCGGCCCATCCGGGCGGTCCGGCCGATGCGATGGATATAGTTCTCGGGCTCGTCGGGCAGGTCGAAATTGATCACGTGCGAGACGCCCTGGATATCCAGTCCGCGCGCCGCCACGTCGGTCGCGACCATCACGCGGTAGGTGCCCTTGCGAAAGCCGGCCAAAGCCGCGTTGCGCTGGCCCTGCGAGCGGTCGCCGTGAATCGGTACCGCGCGGATGCCGGCCCGCGCGAGCATCTTGGCCACGCGATCGGTACGGTCGCGCGTGCGCGTGAAGACGATCGCGCTGTCGACCTCGGGGCGGCTGACCAGCGCCAGCAGCACGTCGCCCTTTTGCCCGGTGGTGACCGGGCAGATCGACTGGCGGATGCTCGACGGCGGCGCGGCCTTTTCGCCGATACTGATGCGCTCGGGATTGTCCAGGAACTCGCGCGCCATCCGCTCGGCCGCACTCTCCATGGTCGCCGAGAACATCAGGGTCTGCCGCTTGCGCGGAAGCATCTTCATGATCCGGCGCAACTGCGGCATGAAGCCCATGTCGAGCAGACGGTCGGCCTCGTCGATCACCACGACCTTGACGTGGGCGAGCGAGGCGCTGCCGCGCTCGGTGTGATCGATCAGGCGGCCCGGGCAGACGATCAGGACTTGCGCGCCCTTTTCGAGATCGTCGAACTGCTTGCGCATCGACTCGCCGCCGACGATCAGCGCCGAGCGCAGCTTGGTATGGCGGGCGAGCAGCATGAACTCGCGCTCGACCTGCGCCGCCAGTTCGCGCGTCGGTTCGATGATCAGCGCGGCGGGGCCCGTGGGCTTCTCGCGATGCAGCCGATCGATCAGCGGAATCAGAAACGCCGCGGTCTTGCCGCTGCCGGTTTCGGCGGTGGCGACGATATCGTGGCCCTCGAGGATGACGGGAATCGCGCCCCACTGAATCGGAGTGGGCTCGTGATGGCCACGGTCACGGATCGAGCGATGAATCTCGGGAGTGAGTGTGAAGGCGGAAAACGACAATAGTATCCTATGTGGGGAGATGTAGTATTGCGGGCGGCAACCGTGCCACACCGCTGAGTATGGTTGTGAGTTGGATGCGCTCGCAGAATTCGGCGCGCTGGTCAATCATAAAAATGTCTTAAGTGACAAATTACATGGCGGACGCTCGATAAGCAATCAGACCGCCCGCGCGGGGCGCGTGCCCGGCGGCGCGGCGCGCTTATGGAGTTGCACCGAGGCGTCGATTGCACGGCACCGGATTGAACGGCTGGGAGGGGCCACAGGCTCCGGCGATCGCGGTTGGAGGATCATACAGACTGATCCAGGTGCCCCAGTTGGCGTCGGGTGCGCGCGTCATTCCGCACAGCGGATCGCTCGCATAGACCGTCGTGCTGCAGGCCGCCGGAATATATTCGGTCGCCATCCAGATCGAAGTGCCTTGGGCGACGGCCGCGCTATAGTCACCCCAGCGTGCGACATTGGTGCCCGATAATATTGGATAACCGCTGAAGCCGTCGTCGGGACCGACACCCGCCTGGAGGATATGAATTTGTCTCGGGCCGCCCATCGCGAGCGGGAAATAGGCGGCGCTCGGAAATTGTGACAGCCCGGAAAGCGAAAAGACCATCAGGGCGCGGCCGGTAGTGGTAACGCCAATCGACGGGTAATACAGGTCGTCCTGGCTGTGCGCCACAAAGCCGTTGCGCAGCAGCCTCACGTGGAACAGCAGCACCGGCTGGCCGGCTTGACGCTTCGTGATGAAGGTCGGCTGGACCTCGAAGTATTCGATCCCGGCCTGCGGCGCCCGGTGTACGCGCACTTCGGTGGTGAGGCCGGCGTAGAGCTTGCCGTCGGCGTAGACCAGTTGTTGGACCCGATCGTCGCCGGTGTCGAGCTGTTCCTCGCTCTCCTGGAGCGACGCGCCGTAGGGAATCGATCCGATCGCTTGCGTGGCCGGCGGCGGATCGAAATAGTTGCGCACCTTGAGGATGGGCGGCGAGAGCGTGATGGCGATACCGCCGCCGCATGCCGTGATGGTGGTCGAGGGGATCGCGCAGGTGTTGGTCATCGCCCACACCGCGATCCGGTTGTCGCCGGTGCCGTCGAAATCGAGCGAGGCCATGAAGAACTCGGAGCCGCCGTTGGCGGTATCGAACGCGCCGTCGGGCGGCGCCGCCGGCTGCATCGAGGCCGCGATTCCGTTCGACAACGGCAGTGGCCCTTGCAGGTAGTAATAGCCAATCTGGATCGCCGCCGCCGCCAGGTCGGCCTTACTGATCGCGTAAACCTGCGAGCCGTTGAAGACCGTGTTGGTCGGGTCGTTGATCGCCGCCAAAGCAAACTCGTTGGTCGACACGTAGATGCCGTTCCGGTCGGCGCCGAGCAGCGGCTGATCGCCGAAGCACGGGCATCCGACATGGGGCGGCGTGCCGTCGGTGCCGTCGTTGGTCGTATCGATCGCGTAGTCCGTGACGGTCGTCGAGTCGGCCACCATGACCGCGATCGGCAGCGACGAATGATTGAGCGTGCTGATGTCCTGCAGGTCGGTCACGGTCATGTAAAAGGTATTGGTTGGCGTGTCGTAGTAGCATTTGGGGTCCGAGAGAAAATCCGACGGCGACACGCCGAAGATGGTGTTCAGACTGGTCGGTCCGCTCTGTACCGCGCCACTGGTGGCATAGATCGACAGTTCCAGGTTGGTCATCTCGACGACTTCGCTGCCGCCCACGCATAGCCCCTGATCGGGTGGCTCGAACGCGGAGCCGGGGGCGGGACTGACGAGCGACAGGCCATTGCCGATCGCGCTGTCGAGCGCATTGAGCCCCGCGAAGCCGCTGATTCCCGTCGGTGACGCGCCGGCGATAGCCGCGCTCGCGACTAGCGGGACCGTCAGTGCAACGGTCGGCGCGATCGCGGCGCGCGCGGCGGCGCTCCGATGCGACGGGATCCGCCGATTGCCGACCGTGAGGTGGGCGTCCTGATCGATCACCAGGTCCGAGACCGCAGGTGCTGCGACAGCGCCGGCCGGCCCGGGCAACTGGATCGTGCCGACGCGGCGCATCGAGCGCGCGAGCGGTGCCGGGGCGAGCGGGGTATCGGCGGTCGTGGCCTCGAGGCCGTCGGCGCGGGCGACGGCCCGATTGAGTGATAAGGTGGTAAGTAGCACGATGATCGCGCAGGCGATCGTATGGGAACGGCGAAAGCGCTTAGACATCACCGTTTGAACTATAGCACTTGCTGATTGCGCGGTGGCAACCAGGCGTCGCGCGGCGCGTTCGTGCTCAACCCTTGCGCCGGGGCGGCGCCTCGGGCGTTTCGACCGGCTCGGGTCCCGCGTCGTCGGCCTCGGCCGGAATCGGCGGAATCGGTTTGGTGGCAAGCTTGGCGCGCACCTTGGCTTCGATCTCGTCGGCGATTTTCGGATTGGCCCTGAGCAGGTCGCGCGCATTCTCGCGGCCCTGGCCGATCCGCTCGCCGTTGTACGAATACCATGCGCCCAGCTTCTCCATGACGTTGTGCTCGGCCGCCATATCGACCAGCTCACCCTCCTTGGAGATGCCGGAACCGTACAAAATATCGAACTCGGCCTCGCGAAACGGCGGCGCGACCTTGTTCTTGACCACCTTGACCTTGGTCCGCGAGCCGATCACGTCGGTGCCGCTCTTGATTGTGCCGATGCGGCGGATATCGATGCGCACCGACGAGTAGAATTTGAGTGCGTTGCCGCCCGTGGTGGTCTCCGGATTGCCGAACATCACGCCGATCTTCATGCGAATCTGGTTGATGAAGACCACCACCGTGCGCGAGCGCGAGATGATCGAGGTGAGCTTGCGCAGCGCCTGCGACATCAGCCGCGCCTGCAAGCCCATCTGCGGCTCGCCCATCTCGCCTTCGATTTCGGCGCGCGGCACCAGCGCGGCGACCGAATCGATCACCAGCACGTCGATCGCGCCCGACTGCACCAGCGTCTCGACGATCTCGAGCGCCTGCTCGCCGTTGTCGGGCTGCGAGATCAGCAGGTCCTCGACCACCACGCCGAGCTTGCGCGCGTAGCTCGCGTCGAGCGCGTGCTCGGCGTCGATAAAGGCGCCGATCCCGCCGAGCTTCTGCGCCTCGGCGATACATTCGAGCGCCAGCGTGGTCTTGCCCGACGACTCGGGGCCGTAGATCTCGACCACCCGGCCGCGCGGCAATCCGCCGACCCCCAGCGCGATATCGAGGCCGAGCGATCCGGTCGGAATCACGGCGATATCGGCGCCGATCGCCTGCTCGCCGAGCTTCATGATCGAGCCCTTGCCGAATTGCTTTTCGATCTGACTGAGCGCCAAATCCAATGCCTTGGTTTTGATATCTTGCGCCATCGAACTCCCCGCCCGGCGGGCCATGCGTGTACCCGCGGAAATTTTGCCACAAACAGCGTCGAATAGCGCTAGGGGCGCCTGACTATCATTCGCGATTCACGCTCGCGCGCGCCGCGCCGCTGATCCGGCGCCGGGCAATCCGCCGGCGGCCGCGCCCCTCAATGCTTATGCACCAGGGCGTGCTCGACCAGCGTCAGGCGGTCGTTGCCGAAGAACATCACGCCGTCGACGAACATGGTGGGCGATCCGAAGCCGCCGCGCGCGATCACTTCGTCGGTATTGGCCTTGAGCTTTTCCTTGTACTCGGGCAGCGCGATTTTACGAAAGTACTCGGCCTCGTCGAGGCCGCTTGAGCGCACGATCTCGCGCAGCACTTCGTCCTTGCTGATATCGCGATTGTCGCCCCAATAGGTCTCAAAGACCCGCCGCGAGTAGGCCGCGATCTTGCCCTGCTCCTGGGCGACGAACGCCCCGCGCATCGCCTTGACCGAATTGACCGGAAAGACCACCAGCGCGCCCGGATCGGTAATCTTGAGCTTGTACAGATGCGCCCAGTCTTGCAGGTCCTTTTTGTAGTAGCGCGCCTTGACCTTGAGCGGCTTCTCGCGGGCTTCGTACACGGACGGATTGGCCGCGTTGAAGACCCCGCCGACCAGGATCGGCCGCCATTCCAGGTTGGCGCCGTGGCGCGCCGCGACCTCTTCGATTTTGCTGAAGGCGAGATAGGTCCACGGACTCGAACAGTCGTAAAAAAACTCGAGCTTGCTGGCCATCGCTAATGCTCCCCGACGGATTTGGTCTTGTCGCGCCCGAAGCTAGCATAGCGCGCGCCTATCCGTATCTGTCGGCGCGACCGATGCGCGAGCTAGTCAGGGCGCGTTCCGATGCGCTCCGGCCGGGGCGTCCGCGTCCGCGCCGTCGCCCGTCGGCGTCTCGCCCGCGCTGCGCCCGGCGCCGCCGGGTGCGCCGCTGAAACTAATCAGGTCGGCGCGCACGTAGCCGATAAAGGCGTCGGCCTCGACCCGCACCGGCAGATGGCGATCGTCGTCGGTCACCCACAAGGTCGTCGCGCGCGCCTGGCTGCGGAAGCTGCCCTGGCTGAGCCATAGCACCCACGGCTCGATCTTGAGCGTGTCGAAGGTGCCGAGCGCGGTGGTGATTCGTTCGCGGCCGGTCACGTTGAAGGAAAAAACGTAGCGATTGCCCCCGCTGAAGACGTCGAACGGCAGCTTGTCGCCGGGCTTGAGCGGCTGCGACAGGGCCATCATCGCGCCGGAAAACGGCCCCAGCGGATCGCCTCCGCTGAAGCGCCGCGTGGTCGTTTTGCCGTGGCGGCTGGTCTTGATCGCGACGACCAGGCGCGCCGCGCGATCGAATGTCACGCGCCATTCGTCACGCCGCTGGTTCTCGTGCTGCAGGATGTAGATATTGTCGGGACGCAGCGCGGCGTAATCGAAATCCTCGCGGAAATAATCGCGCATCCGGTAGGCGACGTCGGCCACCGCGCTGGTCTCCAGCCACATCTGCCCGCTCCACCAATCCGGATGGGTGCGGTTGTGCATAATCACGATGCGTGCGGTGGCGGCCGGCACACCGATCCATGAGGCGGCATAATCGAGCGTCTCGCCGTCGCGAAACGGATTATGCCCCGGCGTGTACGAGGGCACATGCACGTCGGTCGGCAGTGGCAGGGGTTGCGGCGTGCGCGGCGCACGCCGCCGCGCCGCCGCGGCGTGGACGGCCGCCGGCTGAGCCGCCGCGACGATCCGCGATGCGCCGGCGAGCCACACCACCAGGCCGGCGATCGCGATCAGCCCCGCGCCGCTTACGCTAGCCAGGGCCGCGCGACGCGCCATTTTACCATCGGAGGTTTTCGCATAGAGTGTGGCCGTTGATTCTGCCGAATTGTGGAGGGCATGGGAATGTCGAAAGCCCGTTCGATGCTGGCCGCCGCCGTGGTTATGGGCGCGCTCGCGCTACCCGCGGCCACGCGCGCGCAGGATATTGGTCTGCCTGGACCGGCCAATCAGAACATGCCGCTCAGTTCCCTCGAGCAGCTCGGCCCAGGTTCGGTGCAAAAGACTGGCAAATCGGCCACCGACGCGATCCGCGACGCCAAGCGCAAGTACGCCGACGCCGATCCCCGCGTGCGCGTGCAGGGGCTTGAAGACGTGCGCTACGTCGACAGTCCCGATACCAACGAGTTGCTCTTCCAGGGCCTGTCCGATCCCGACGTCCGCGTCCGCATTAAGGCCATCGACGTGCTGGGCGCGCGTGGCGACAATGACGCGGTGCCGGTCATGTCGCAGAAACTGTTTCTGCGCGAAACGCCGCCGATCGAAAAGCTCCATCTGGTCGCGGCGCTGGGCCGCATCGGTGACGAGCGCGGCGCGCTGCCGATCATCGAATACCTCAAGAATACCGACGATACGGCGAGCCGCGGCACGGCGGTCTTCGCGCTCGGTGAAATCGGCGATCCGGTGGCCAACGACACGCTGATTCAGATCGACACCAATGATTCGAGCCCGCTGGTGCGCAAGCTGGCCCAGGAGGCGATCGAAAAGATTGGCGGTGAACTGCCTAATCGGCATACCGAAGAGATCGCCGCGGCGAAACTCAAGTTTCAGGAGCCGACCGACGAGAAACTCGCAAAAATGCGCGCGATCGATGACGAGAACCAGAGCAAGCAGTACTAAGCCTGGCACCGCTTGATCCGGACCGGAAACGCCGCGCCGCGGGACGGTTGCCCGAGGCACGGCGTTTCCTGATCCAGCCGCCCCGCTAGAAGCGGTTGCCGCCGCTCTGGCGATGCAATCCACCGCCCAGAATCTCAGTCGACTCCGTGCCGATGATATGTACGTTGTTCAGATCGCGCACGATGAGTATCAGGTCCGTCGCGCTCGCCGAACAGGTGCTGCTCGCCGCCGGAGTGTAATTGATTGTCGCGGTGCCCTCACCTTGCGGACCGACCGTGTAAGTGCCGATAATCGTGCCGCTGCATAGCGTGCCGGCCTGGTTGAAGGTCTCGTCGCCCTTCAAGTTGCCATTGCCGTCGGCGTAAACCAGGCCGAGGCCATTGAACGGCGCGGCCGGCACCGACGTTACCTCGCTTCCCGCGTATTCAAGAACGTAAAAGCCCTTGACGCTCCCCAGCGTATAGCCGTCGGCGCGCGCCGTCGCCGCATAGCCGGCCAGCCCGGCGATCGCCGCAATCCCGATTACTGCTCCCTTTATTCCGCGCATCGTCACTGCTCCTCCGAAGTAGTTATTGAGATGGCTGCTCCCCTCTCACACCCGATGAATACGCAGTCGCGGGCCCGCGGTTACGTTATCTTTTGTATAGTCTGGAGTAATCGTGAAAATAAATTGCGGCTCAATAGTCATTGCGATGCAACTGACTATGCGGAGAGGCGCGGCCGGCCTATGCCTTGATCAGCCCCGACGTATTGCCGCTCGCCGCAGGCGCGCCGGGAAAGATGCGCCCGAGGGCCGGCGCGCCGAGCCCCATATGCACGCCCAGCACCTGGCCGATGGGCTCGCGGAAGTCGGTCGTCACCGGCACGTCGCGCTCCTGGTAAAGCGAGCCCGGGTCGAGCCCGTTCCAGCGCGCATAGACGCGCCGCCCGCGTACCGGACCGCCCATTACCCACATGACATTGCCGTGGCCGTGGTCGGTACCGCCGTTGCCGTTCTCATGCACCGTGCGGCCGAACTCCGAAATCACCAGGATGACCGTGTCGTCGTAGGCCGGACCGAGTTGCCGGGCGAAGCTCGCCAGCCCGTCGCCGAGCGGCTTGAGATGATTAGTCAGTTGGCCCTTGTTCGAGCCCTCGCTGACGTGCGTATCCCATCCGCCGAGTGCGGCGAAGGCCAGCCGGATGCCGGGGTCGCGCGCGATCAGCCGCGCCAGCCGGTCGGTGTCGTTGCCGAAGCCGGCGGGTCCGGGTGCGCCGTTGTCGGCCTCGCGCATGTCGGCCATCAGATCGCCGAGCAGTCGCTGGCGCGCGACGCGCCCCTCCTGGTACGCGCGGCTGAGCGCGTCGCGGCCGTCGTACAGGCGGTCGAAGGCGTCTTCGATTTTTGGATTATCGAGCGGCATCGGATGGTCGGCGGCGCGCCCCAGCGGGATATTTGCGACCGCCATCGCCCCCGACAGAATCCGCGGCACGGTCGGCCCGAGGCTCACCGCTGCGGTCGGTCCATGCGCGCCCGGCAGCGCCGCGATCACGCGGTTCATCCAGCCGTCGCTGGTCGCCTTGACCCCGGGCGTGCCGCTCTCCATGAAGTCCTGGGCGTCGAAATGCGATCGCGTCGGATCGGGCGACCCGCACGCATGTACGAAGGCCAGCGTGCCGTCGTTCCAATAGGGCATCAGTCCGTCGAGTGCCGGGTTGAGGCCGAAATGGCCGTCGAGGTTGATCGCCCCGCCGTCGCCGCCGCGCGGAATCGCGATCGTCGGGCGCTGCTCGTAGTACGGGCCGTCGCCGGTCGGCACCACCACGTTGAGTCCGTCGACCGCCCCGCGCATGAAGACCACCACCAGCCGCTTGCGGCTGGGGCCGTCGCCGAGCGCGCGCGCGGCCCATGCATGCGGTCCGATCAGCGTGATGCCGGCCGCGGTCAGGGCCGCCGCCGCGCGGATAAATTCGCGTCGCCCGAGGCCGCGCGCGCGCCCGCCGTCCGCCCGCTCTTCGCTATCGCCGCATCGTTTCGCCATCGTCGTAAACCTCTGCTTCGCGGGCCGCCGTCAGCAGGCGCGCGCCGCGCTCAGCGCATCATGAACTCGGGGCTGCCCAAAATCAGCGGCGTGCGCAATTGTATCGGCGCCGCTTCGACCGCGTCCGCGGTGCGCGGCGAAAAGGCGTCGGCCAGCGTCAGCGCCAATTGCGCCGCGTCGGGCGCGGCCGAAGCGCCGTTGAATTCCACCTGCCGCACGCGCTCGGGATGCTTCACGCCGGCCATCGGGGCCGGGTTGTCGCCGGGCCCGCGCTCGAGCGGCAGCCGTCCCGCGCCGAGCGCGGTGGCGAAGCTAAGCCGCATCATCATCGCCTCGGGATTGAGCCACGCGGCGGCCGTGTTCTTGTAGCCGTCGGGCGTCGGGCAGCCATAGAGCGGCATCCCCATCTGCGCCATCGTGCCGGTCAGCGGCCGCACGTTGATCACCTCGGCGCCGACCGCGCGCGCCGCCGAGATCGCATACTCATAGGGCGTCTTGAACTTCACGCCGTAGCAGTGCGGGTCCCAGAACTCCGGGCTCGAAAACAGCGTCGCCAGGACGTCGCGGAGATTGCCGTCGCTCGCCTGATAGCGCGCCGCCAGCCGGCTGACCAACTTGTTAGACGGATTATCCGCCACGAAGTATTGCGCCAGTTGATAGCTTAAATGGTTGGCGGTCGCCGGACTGCGGGCCAGGATGTCGAGCGCCCGCTCGCCCTGCGCGATACCGCCGCCCGCAATCTGATGCCCGAGCAGGGTCTGGCCGCCGAAGTCGTGGCGCGGCGGGTCGAAATAAAAACCGCACGGGCCAACCGGCCCGTGCGAACCGTCCGGCCGGCGCGCGCGGCCGCCGCCCGCCTGCGTCGAGCGCCGCCACCACGGATTGCCCGGCAGCGCCGCGCCGCCCGACCCCTCGCGCAGGCCCATGCCGCCGTGCGGTGGCTGGCCGTTGCCGGCGCCGCCCTTGACCAGGCCCCATCCGGTAAGGATATGCGCCAGCGCGATGACGTCGGTCTGCGTATAGCCGCCGTTGACGCCGAGCGTATGCAGCTCCATCAGCTCGCGCGCGTAATTCTCATTGATTCCGTCGAACTTGCCATGCGTGCCGGGCGCGCCGGGCGCCGTGTTCTGCCAGTTGTCGAGATAAAACAGCATCGCCGGATGCATCGCGGTCGCGCCCAGCAGGTCGCGGAAACGGCCCAGCGTATGCGGCCGGA
>Ga0307373_10010928_pt1 | contig 13261 bp, 12 predicted proteins | sample OX2MG_FD_202534 | JGI IMG/M metagenome (GOLD analysis project Ga0307373, IMG submission 202534) | Soil microbial communities from Risofladan, Vaasa, Finland - OX-2 | ecosystem: Environmental > Terrestrial > Soil > Coastal area > Acid sulfate soil | place: Finland: Risofladan, Vaasa | collected... | reverse complement strand
CGCCTTTTTCTTTTTTACGGCAAGCGCAGCGCCGTTCATCGGTCGCGGCGCGCCGTTGGATTTGCCCGGAGCTTGGCCGGAACCTGATTAAGTCCAGAAACAGGGCGCGTCCTGATGCGCCGGCCGTGCAAATCGGTCCGGTAATATCGTATTCTTCCAATTTGCGGAAATGGAACTCACGTGTTTGTTGACGAAGCGAAAATCTACATAAAAGCGGGCGACGGCGGAAACGGCTGCGTGGCGTTTCGGCGCGAAAAATATGTGCCGCGCGGCGGACCTTCCGGCGGCGACGGCGGCCACGGCGGCAGCATCTGGCTGGAAGCGAATCCGCATGACAACACGCTGCTGCGTTACCGCTACAACCGGGAATTTAAGGCGGACCGCGGGCGTCACGGGGAAGGCTCGCAATGTTCGGGCCATTCTGGCGCGGACATGACTCTGCTGGTTCCGGTCGGCACGGTGGTCACTGATCAGGATACGGGCGAACAGATCGCGGACCTGACCGAGCCGGGGCAGCGCGTGCTGCTGGCGCAGGGTGGGCGCGGCGGGCGCGGCAACCAGCACTTCGCGAAACCCTGGCATCAGGCGCCACGCGAATCGGAAGAAGGACAACCCGGGCAGGAACGCCACCTGCATTTTGAATTGAAACTGTTGGCCGATGTGGGCCTGGTCGGATTTCCCAATGCCGGCAAATCCACGCTGATTTCGCGCATTTCCGCGGCGCATCCGAAAATTGCCGATTATCCATTTACTACCCTGGAGCCCAGCCTGGGCGTGGTTTCCGCCGACAGCGAACTGGGAAAGCCGTCGGAGCGTTCCGGGGGCCGCACGTTTGTCGTCACGGATTTGCCCGGCCTGATCGAAGGCGCGCATACCGGCGTCGGCCTGGGCATCCGTTTCCTTCGCCACATCGAGCGCACGCGCCTGGTGGCGCACCTGATCGATACCAGCGACGCTTCCGACCGCGATCCCGTGCGCGATTTTGAAATTATTTCCGGGGAGCTGGCGGCGTTCAGCGAAAAGCTTGCCGCCAAGCCCGTGATCGTCGTGGCCACGAAGCTCGACGCCACCACCGATCGCGCGCGCCTGGAAAAGTTGCGCGATTTCTGCGCCGCGCGCGGCCTGGAATTTCACGCCATCTCGTCGGCATCCGGCGAAGGCATCCCGCAGCTGGTGCGCGCCATGGCTGACGCCTTGGACCGCCTGGCGCCGGTCGCGCCCGACACGGAAGATGCAGACGGAGTGGAAACCGGTGCGGCGGATGCCGGGGAATTCGGCGAAGAGGATGCGCATGCCCCCGCGCATCACGCCCGTCATACGGAGGACCGTTGAGCATTGCCCCTCCGCCGGGCCCTGGCACTGCCAGGCAAAAGGCAGGCGAGCGCCGCATCGCTCTATTTGGCGGCACGTTTGACCCGATTCATATCGGCCATCTGGCCGTGGCGCGCGCCGCGGAGCGCCGCTTCCATCTCGACGAAATCCACTTCATTCCCACCGGGCGGCCGCCGCACAAACGCCGCCGGGGCATGGCCTCGTACGCCGATCGCTACGCCATGGTGGCGCTGGCCTGCGCCGATCACCCACGATTCATTCCCTCGCTCGCCGAATCCGGCGCGGACCATTCTGGGCGCGAAACTTATTATTCGGTGGACACGATCCGGCACTTCAAACAGAAATTTCACGGCGCGGACGCGCATCTTTATTTTCTGCTGGGAGCGGATTCCTTTCTGGATATCCCCACATGGAAAGATTATGAAACGCTGCTGGGGCTTTGCGATTTCATCGTGGCCAGCCGTCCCGGATTCCATTCCAACGCGCTGCGCCTGGTGATTCCGCCCGAACTGTTTGCGCGGCCGGGTTCGGCGGACGCGCCCCTGGACCCGCGTGCCATTGCGCTGCGTCGCACGACCATCTACCTGCTGGACACGGTTTCCAGCCACGTTTCGGCCACCGAAGTCCGGCACCGCCTCGATGCCAATCAGTCCATTCACGGGCTTGTGCCGCCGCGCGTCGAGGAATACATTACCAAGCAGGCCCTCTACCGGTGACTTCAAAAAAGGATGCTCTGCAACCCGAGGTTCGCGCGGCCATCGAGGCGGCGCAGGAAAAGCAGGCGGCGGAAGTGACGCTGCTCGATCTGGCAGGGCTTGGCGCGTTCACCGATTACTTTCTTCTCTGCACGGGTTTCAGCCCGAGGCAGGTGGAAGCGATCTGCGACGAAATCGAGGAAAAGCTCGCGCGCATCGGCAAGCGCCTGCTGCACCGTGAAGGGCTATCGGGGGCGGATTGGATGCTGCTGGATTTCGGCAGCCTGATCGTGCACGTATTCACCGAGCGCGCGCGGCACTTTTACGACCTGGAACGATTGTGGCGGGAAGCGCGCCGCATCGAATTCGAAAATCCCGCCGAGGGCAACCGCAGGCCCGGCGCAGCGGAGGCCGAAGCATGAGCGAGCCACGCATGGCATGGATTGCCGAGGACCCCTCTTCCCAAGCCGTCCTGGTGTTGGCGGGCAAGGTCGCGGAAACCTCCACGACGCTGCTCATCACTGGAGAAAGCGGCACGGGGAAAGACCATCTCGCCCGGCTGATCCATGAACTGAGTTCCCGGCGCGACGCCCCTTACCTGAAAATCGATTGCGCGAGCCTCCCGCAGGAACTGGTGGAATCGGAACTGTTCGGCCACGAGCGCGGCGCGTTTACCGGAGCCGTCGAACGCAAACTGGGCAGGCTGGAAATGGCCGGCGCGGGAACCATCGTGCTGGATGAAATCGCGGCGCTCTCGCCGTCCACGCAGACCAAACTGTTGCGCGTGCTGGAGGAACGGCAGTTCGAGCGCCTGGGAGGCACCGAAACGATCACGATTGGCGCGCGCCTGATCGCCCTGACCAACTCCGAACTTTCGCGATTGGTTTCCAACGGGCAATTCCGCGAGGATTTGTATTTCCGGTTGAGCGTGCTGACGATTACGGTGCCCGCCCTGCGCGCCCGTCCCGCGGATATCCTGCCGCTTGCCGACGCGCTGCTGGAACGCGCGGCGCGCGTGCATGGGCGCGTGGGCGTCGTTTTTTCCGATCCCGTCCGGCGCATGCTTTCCGCATATCCCTGGCCCGGCAACGTGCGCGAGCTGAAAAATGCCATCGAGCGCGCGCTGGTTTTCTCCAGCGGGCCGACGCTGGCGCCGCAGGATTTTCCGGAATCGGTGCAGACGTCGGATGCGGGCTTCGGCGTCGCGCTGCGCTCGCTGGAAGATATCGAACGCGACGCGATTCGCGCCACACTGGAGGCCACCCGCTATAAGATCAGCAAGAGCGCGGCCATCCTGGGCATCAGCCGCAAGACCCTGCTCGACAAACGAAAGAAATTCGGGTTGAACTGAAGACAGGACCGTCGCCGGCCGCGGCAAATCCATCCCCCGCGATTGTCGGCAAACCTCGCACACATGAAAATTCATCTGGTCATGCTCGGAAAGACGCGCCGCCCCGAAGTTCGCACCATGATCGGCGATTACGTGGCGCGCATCCAGCGTTTCGCCGACGTGCAACTCACCGAATTGCGCGAAGATTCCTCCGCATCGCTCCGAAAACTGGCGCTCGATTCCGCAGCGATCGTCGTCCTGCTCGATGACACGGGAAAACCGCAAACGTCCGCGCAATTCGCGAAGTGGCTGGGCGGCGCCCGCGATCGCGGCGCCCGCGAAATTGTTTTCTTGTGCGGCGCCGCCGGTGGCTTTCCCGACGCCTTGCGCCGCCGCGCAACGCAGAAACTTTCCCTATCCCCGCTGACGTTTTCCCACGAACTGGCGCGCGCCATGCTCGCCGAACAGCTCTACCGCGCCTTCGCCATTCTGGCGGGGCACCCGTATCCAAAATAACCGGCGGCGATGCTGCGCGGATGAAATCTACCGCACCGGCGCGGGAAACTGCACCTTGGGCGCCTCGCGTGAGGATTGTGAAGCGGCGAAGTAGGCGTTGTTCCGCTGGAATCCCGCCCAGCCGGCAAAAATATCGTTGGGGAAAAGCCCGATGTACGTGTTGTAGTCCTGTATGGCGTCGTTGTATCGCTTGCGCTCTACCGCGATCCGGTTTTCTGTGCCGGCCAGTTCGTCCTGTAGGCGCAGGAAATTCTCATTCGATCTGAGTTGCGGATAATTTTCGACAATCAGCAGCAGCCTGCCCAGCGCTCCGTCCAGTTGCCCGTTGGCGGCAATTTTGTCCTTGGGAGTTTGCGCGCCCAGCAGCGCGGCGCGAGCGCTGGCGATGTCGTGAAAGACAGTCTGTTCCTGCGCCGCAAAACCCTTCACGGTCTCGACCAGGTTCGGGATCAGGTCGGCGCGGCGCTGCAGCACCACGTCCACTTGCGCCCAGGCGGACTTCACCGTTTCATTTTTCCGCACCATCTCGTTGCGCCGTCCAACGTACATTCCACCGATCATCAGCGCGATCAGCGCCACGGCGGCCACCACGACCAGTACCTTTTTCATGCGCGTCCTCCCGAACGTTTCTTCGTTGTTTTTTCGCGGCCGTTTTTTCCAGGACCGACGCGACCCTATTTTTGCGCCCCTGTCCGCCGGTCAAACTGATCCGTGACCGCTTCCACGAATGCAAAATAGAGTTTCAGCGTTTTTTCGGCGTCGATTTCCCGCGCCTTCCGTTTTCCCTCGCGATGATCCAGAATCGCTAAAAAACTGCCCGGGTCGGCGTTCGCGAACTTCGCAATGCGTTCGATGGCTTCGCGCTTGCTTCCCGCCGGGGGCTCGCCCAGCGCAACCAGCGCGTGCCGAAACAATACCGCAAAGGACGAAAACGATGTGACCATCAGTCCCAGATAAACTTTTGATTTTTTCGGCGCCGCCAGCATGGCCTGGCGCAGGCGCAGCCAATCGGTCCTCAGTTCGCGCTCCACCTGGATGGCGTGGTAATGCAGGGGCACGGAAATATCCGACAGCACATCCTGACCCGATAAAACCCGGTGATGGGATTTCATGTCCAGCAGCTCGATGGCGAAAACGTCCGCTGAGCGGCGCAATTCCTCCAACGTAAAAACCAGCGGTGGGCGGTGGCCCTGTTTCACCCACCATGCGACCGGCGCATGCAGGGCCTCAATCCGCCCTGTATCTGCCGAACCCACGACACATAGCAAATTGAGATCCGAGTGCCTGGCATGAAATTCCCCGGACACCGCGGAACCGTAAAGGATCACGGACGTCAAGTTGTCCGCCGCGGCCGCTTTCAATTTTTGAACGAACTCATCGAGCTTAGGATGTTCCAAACTTCACTCCTCCCAGCGCTGCTTCTTTAGTCAGAAATCTCACCAGCCTCCGCTTGCGCCGCCGCCTCCAAATCCTCCTCCTCCAAACCCGCCAAAGCCTCCGCCGCCACTTCCTCCACCGCCGCCAAAGCCGCCACCGCCCCACATGCCGCCGCCATAACCAGGTCCACCGATCCACCAGTTGCGCCGGCTGCGGGCAGACCCGGCCGATGTGCCGAAAAAAATCTGAAACAGGAAGCCCAGAAACGGTCCCAGCAGAATAAGAACAATGAAAAGATTGAAAATCCACGTGAAGGTTCCGGAAGCCGCATCATTTCCCGGAGGCTCCTGGGGCACCTGGGATTCGGGCAGCGCGGGCCCGGAAGTTGTGTCGAGCGCAACCCCCCGGTCTTGGGCGATGACCGCAGCGATGCGCCGCGTGAGGAGCAGCGCCGCGTCGCTATAGTCGTTTTGCCGCAGCAAGGGCACCGCTTCGCGGCCAAAGCCGCCCACCTTGCCGTCGGGCAGTATCGCTTCGAGGCCGTAGCCGACCTCGATGCGATATTTGCGGTCGTTCGGCGCGATCAGGATCAGCACGCCGCGCGCCTGCTGTTTCGGCCCCACGCCCCACTCGGTTGCCAGATCGATGGAGTACTCCTCGATGGGCTCGCCTTCCAGCGAAGATACGGTTACGATCGCAATCTGCGCCTTCGTTTTTTGATCGACTTCGGTGCACAGCGCCGTCAGCTGCTGCTTCGCCTGCGCGCTGAGGACTCCGGCGAAATCATTTACGTAACCCTGGGGTTTGAGGTCTTTAACTTTTTCCGCGCGTGCGGCTGCGGGAGAAAAAAGGAAAACAACGGATAGAAGTAAAAAAGTTCGAGCAATCGATTTCGCGACTCGGTGTGGAGAAGACATCCAGCGCCAGCTTTCGTGAAGACAGTATCTTAGGATGCCGCATTTGCCGCGTCAACGGCGGCAAGCGGACATCCGGTGGAGCGCCGGGGAGTCGCACAGCCGCAAGATTGCCTGCTCAGCCCAGGGCCGGAGTTTCGGCTCTTAACTTGCCATTCTCAACTTTACATTTCTTCACGCTCGCGAATTGCCCTTCCTGGGTTATGCTTTCTCCATGCATGACTTGGGATATTTTCGCGAGCACCTGGACGAATTCGAAAAGATGGCGGCCGACCGCGGCGTGGCCATCGATTTCGCCGCGTTCCGCGCGCTCGATCTGGAGCGCCGCGAACGGATCACGGCGGCCGAGCGGCTCAAGGCCGAGCGCAACCGCGCCGGCGAGGAAATCGCGCGGCGCAAGAAGGCCGGCGAAGACGCTTCCGCGCTGCTGGCGGAAATGAAACGCGTCTCCGAGGAAATTAAGCAGGCCGACGAACGCACCACCTTGCTGGATGCGCAACTCAGCGATTTCATGCTGACCGTGCCCAACCGGCCGCACAGTTCCGTGCCCGTCGGGCATGACGCCTCGGCCAACGTCGAGGTGCGTCGCTGGGGCACTCCGCCAAAATTCGATTTCAAGCCGCGCCCTCACTGGGAAATCGGGGAAAACGCCGGGATTCTGGACTTCCAGCGCGCCGCGAAAATAGCCGGCACGCGCTTTGCCGTGTACCTCGGCCTGGGAGCACGGATGGAACGCGCGCTGGCAAACTTTTTTCTCGATACCCATGCCGCGAACGGGTTTATGGAAATTCTTCCCCCGTTCATCGTGAATACGGCGGCGCTCACCGGCGTGGGGCAGCTGCCGAAATTCGCCGCGGACATGTTCCACCTGGAAAACACGGATTTGTGGCTGACTCCCACTTCAGAAGTCGAGCTCACCAGCCTCTACCGGGAAGAAACGCTCGACGCCGACCTGCTGCCGATCAAGCTCTGCGCCTGGACGGCCTGCTTCCGCTCCGAGGCCGGCGCCGCCGGGAAAGATACGCGCGGGCTGAAGCGCCAGCACCAGTTTCAGAAAGTCGAAATGTTCAAATTCACGCGGCCCGACCGCAGCTACGAAGAACTCGAATCTCTGGTCGCCAGCGCCGAAATCGTCCTGCAGAAACTTGGCCTGCACTACCGTGTTGTGCAGCTCTGCACGGGCGACATGGGCTTCGCATCCTCCAAAACGTATGACATCGAGGTGTGGCTCCCATCCGCCGGGGAGTTCATGGAAATTTCTTCTTGCTCCAACACCGAAGCGTTTCAGGCGCGGCGCTCCGGCATCCGCTTCAAGGCCAAGGGCGGCAAAAGCGAATTCGTGCACACCCTGAACGGGTCCGGATTGGCGGTGGGACGCACCTGGCTCGCCATCGTCGAAAACTACCAGCAGGCCGATGGCTCTGTGCTGATCCCCGAAGTCCTTCGGAGCTATGTGGGTACGGACCGGATTCCCGCACAGGGCTGAACCGGCTTCATTTTCGATAACCCGGCATCCGGTGAGACCGAGTCCAACTTGCTTCCGACGACTTTTGTTTTGACGAGCCGGGTCCCGCCCAGTTCCTCGGGAGACCTCATTTCTCATTCATTTGTAGTTATCTTGCATTCGGGAAGCTCGCAAGGCGCTAACAACTATATAAACAGCTTATTATGAATAACTTACATTGTTTCGAAAGCCCAAACTGCCCGAAAATTGTGTTTCCAGGGCATTCTGGCCTGAAATATCACGGTTCTTTGGTTGACACCGCTTTTCCCGGTTGACTACACTCGGGTTATATCGTAAACAGCAACCGCGCACGTTAGGGGCAGATGTTGCGGGCGCGGAGCGGAATTTTGCGCCGCATTGAAAAAGCCCGGTGGCGTCGGCGGCACGTTTCCGGAATGCACTTGGAAATGGACGCCCTGAGAGCACGCGCGGCAAGCTGAGCCACAAACGAGCCGCTGGAAAGCGTCAAGCGGGTGAACCTACAAGAACGAATGGACCGGTGGATCGGCAAAGGGCTGGTGTGGATCGTGCGCAAGCTGCTTGCCCGGGCCTTCGGAAATGCAGGGTCAGTGGCCGCGCCGGGGGCCGCACCTGGAGCCGCGCCTCGATCCGCATCCGGGGCTGCGCATGGGCCGCAGGCGCCCCAGTCGGCCATTCCCTTGCATCGCGATCCCTGGTGCGGCACATACGTTTCACCTGAGATTTCTTTTCCTTTGGAGCAAGCGGGCCAGAAGTTGCACTTCTGTTCGGCCGAATGCCGCGCGCGGTATCAAGAATCGTCGCGGCACGCGGCAAGCGCGTAGCCGCGATACGCAAGGAGAGAAACGTTCATGGCCACGGTGGTGAAAGCGGTTCCCCAACCCGTTCTACCGCGCATGGCGCCGCGCGAAGACCTGAATCCATTCCGCATCGCGCAAATCCAGTTTGACATGGCGGCGGAGTATTTGAAGCTCGATCCGAGCCTGCGGCTGATCCTGCGCACGCCGAAGCGCGTCCTGGAAGTTGCCATTCCCGTGCGGCTGGACAACGGCCAGACGAAAATGTTCACCGGATACCGCGTGCAACACAACGTGGCGCGCGGCCCGGCCAAGGGCGGGCTCCGCTACCATCCCAACGTTACGCTGGACGAAGTAAAGGCGCTGGCCGCCTGGATGACCTGGAAAACCGCGACGGTAAATCTGCCGTATGGCGGCGCCAAGGGCGGCGTCATCTGCGATCCCAAACACATGTCCAAGGGCGAACTGGAGCGCATGACGCGCCGCTACGCCGCGGAAATTCGGCCCATCATCGGTCCTGAAATTGATATTCCCGCGCCGGACGTTTACACCGATGCGCAAACCATGGCGTGGATCATGGATACCTACTCGATGGCCGTGGGACACGCTACTCCCGGTGTGGTGACGGGCAAGCCCGTATCGATCGGCGGGTCCCAGGGGCGCACGGACGCCACCGGGCGCGGAGTCCTGTTCGTGGTCGAGGAAGCGTGCAAGGTCAAAAAGATTCCGTTGCGCGGCGCATCCGTGGCGATTCAGGGCTTTGGCAACGTGGGCTCGGCGGTGGCGCGTTTGTTCGCCGAGAAAAAAGCGAAGATCGTGGCCATCAGCGATTCGCGCGGCGGCGTGCACAACCCGCGCGGAATCGATCCCTTGCGCGCCCTGCGCTACAAGGAACGCGCCGGCACCGTGGTAGGGATGCCCGGTGCGTCGCGCATATCGAATGACGAATTGCTGACGCTGAAGTGCGACATTCTGGTTCCCGCGGCCCTGGAAAACGTGATCACGCTGCACAACGCCGACCAGATCAAGGCCAAAATCGTGGCCGAAGCCGCCAACGGTCCCACCACGCCGCACGCGGACGAAATCCTTTCGCGCCGGGGTGTCTTCGTCCTGCCGGATATCCTGACCAATGCGGGCGGCGTCACGGTGAGCTATTTCGAATGGGTGCAGGACCTGCAGGGATTTTTCTGGCAGTTGCCGGAAGTGAATTCAAAACTCGAATTCGTGATGAAGCGCGCGTTCAACGATGTGTACGAATCGATGCGCAAGTATCACGTCTACCCGCGCGCCGCCGCGTACATTCTGGCCGTCAGCCGCGTTGCGGAGGCCACGACCGTCCGCGGACTGTTTCCGTAAGGCGCGCAGCACCCCGCTCCTGAGTCCTGTACCTTGCCGCTCGCCGAAATACTCTTCGCGGGCAGCGCATCCGTGAAAAAGAAGAATCCTATTGCGCGCTGACGATCACGCGCGTACATTTCGACTTGCCGGCTCGCGAAATCCGTTTGCGCGGCCGGCCCGGTTTTCTGCAGGCGCGGAGGACGCAAAGATATTGTCCACCCATGAAATTGCGGCCCCGCCGATCGTGCTGACGATCGCAGGTTTCGATCCTTCCGCCGGCGCCGGCATCATTGCCGACCTGAAAACCTTCTCCGCGCATAATTGTTATGGCGTTGCCGCCATCACCGCGCTCACCGTGCAGTCCACCCAGGGCGTAAAATCCGTGCATGACACTCCGGCGTCGGAATTGCGCGCGCAACTGGACGCGCTGCTCGAAGACATGAAGATTGCCGCGATTAAAATCGGCATGCTGGGCCATCGCGGAAACGCCGTGGTGGTCGCCGATTTTCTGGACCGCGCCGGCATCCCGCATGTGGTTCTCGATCCGGTCATGAAATCGACCTCCGGGGAAATCGATCTGCTTGACGCGGGCGGAATCAAATATCTCGCGGAAGAATTGCTGAAACGCGCCACGGTGGTGACGCCAAATATTGCGGAGGCGGAAATTCTTTCCGGAATTGCGATCAAGGATAGCGCCGCGATGGAAGCGGCGGCGCGCAAGATCGTCGAGCGGGGCGCGCGCGCCGTGGTCGTCAAGGGCGGGCACATGGAGAAGGCCACCGACGTTCTTTTCGACGGCGCGGAAATGCTTACGCTCGGCGGCGACCACATCAAGAGCGAAAATACGCACGGGTCGGGCTGTACGTTTGCTTCGGCCATCGCCGCGCAACTGGCCTGCGGGCGCCCGCTTCGCGAAGCCGTGCTGCTCGCCAAAGCCTACGTAACCAAAGCGATTGAAAAGGGATTTTCCATCGGCAAGGGCCCCGGCCCGCTCGATCATTTCTACCGCATCCACCAGGACCCGCCCACGCGCGGCGTCCACGAAGTTCCGCAGCACGGCATGCACCCCGCCGCCGAACCCGGCGCCCATTAGTTCCCATTTTTCCGGAATCACTGGATTACAGAAAAATTTGCATTCGTTTTCTGTTTTGCTTCGCGCCTTGGCGTGCCGGCGGCTGGTTTACCTGCGGTAGGCGATCTGCCCGGCGACGATTGTGGCCATGGGGGCGCCGCGAAATTCGCGCCCATCGAATGGCGAATTGCGCGACTTGCTGGCGGATTCCTCCGCGCGGAAAGTCCATTTCTGTTCCGTGGAAAATATCGTGAGGTCCCCCGGCTCGTTTTCCGCGACGCGCCGCTCGATGCCGAGCACGCGCGCCGGGCCGGAAGTGAACAATTCGACCATGCGCAGCAGCGAAATTTTTCCGGCGTGCACCAGCTCGAGCCCCAGACCGAGCGCGGTCTCAAATCCGGTGACGCCGAATGGCGCGCGGTCGAATTCAACCTCTTTGAGCGCGGGTTCATGCGGGGCGTGATCGGTGGCGATGGCGTCCACCGTCCCGTCAGCGAGTCCGGCGATCAGGGCGTCGCGGTCCTCCCGCGAGGCCAGCGGGGGATTCATTTTGTAGCGCGCGTCGTACCGCACGTCTTCGTCGGTGAGCGTGAAATGATGCGGCGTAACCTCGCAGGTGACCGGCAGGCCGTTGGCCTTCGCGGCGCGCACCAGTTCGAGCGAAGCGCGCGCGGAAAGATGGGCGATATGCAGCTTGCAGCCAGTGAGTTCGCCCACCTGAACGTCCCGGGCGACCGCCAGCGATTCGGTGGCCGCGGGCATCCCGCGCAATCCCAGACGGACGGATTGATTTCCTTCGCGCATGACGGCGCCCGCAAACAGGGAGCTGTCCTCGCAGTGGTCGATCACCGGCAAATCCAGCGCGCGGCAATACTCCATCACCTGCCGCAATAATTTTGCGCTGGCGATGGGCCGGCCGTCGTCGGAGACGGCGACGATGCCCGCCTGTTTCATGGCCGCGATTTCGGCGAGGGCTTCGCCCTTGCTGCCCACCGAAGCCGCGCCAATCGGCCACACGCGCACTTTGGAAACCGCAGCGGCGCGTTCCACAATCGAGCGCGTCAGCGAGGCATTGTCGTTCACCGGGCGCGTGTTCGGCATCGGGCATACGGCCGTGAATCCGCCGCGCGCCGCCGCGCGCGTTCCCGTCTCGATGGTTTCCGAAGATTCGCCGCCCGGCTCGCGCAGGTGGCAATGCAGATCGATGAAGCCGGGCGAAACCACGAGGCCGGTGGCGTCGAAAATTTCGGCGCCTTTGGCGCGCGCGCCGAGTTGCCCGTGCGGCGCGACGCCGGCGATGCGGTCCCCGTCGAGCAGAATGTCGCGCGGGGCGTCGGCCCCGCTGGCGGGATCGAGCAGCCGTCCATTGCTAATCAGCAGCATGAGAAGAATCCTTTTCCGAGGGTGCGTCCGCGCCGCCGATGATCAGGAACAGCAGCGCCATCCGGACAGCCACTCCGTTGGTGACTTGCTCGAGCACACAGGATTGCGGGCCGTCGGCTACGGCGGAATCGATTTCCATGCCGCGAACGATGGGCCCGGGATGCAGCACGAGCGCATCGGGTTTCGCAAGGCGCAAACGCTCCGGCGTAAGCTGGTACTGCAGAATGTATTCGTCCAGGGCGAGCGCCGGCTCGTGCAGGCGTTCCTGCTGCACGCGCAAGGTCAGAACCACGTCCGCGCCTTCGAGGGCCTCCTCGATTTTCGTGACGCGCCGGATCGAAGTGCCCGCCGGCCCCAGGGTTTCCAGTTCCCGGGGCAGCCACATGGCAGGGCCGCAGAGCGTGAAGCGGCATCCGAATTTCGCCAGCAGGTGAATATTGGACCGCGCCACGCGGCTGTGCAGGATGTCTCCGAGAATGGTGACGTTCAGCGCGTCGAGCGAGCCGCGGCGGTCGCGGATGGTCAGCGCGTCCAGCAGGGCCTGCGTGGGGTGTTCGTGCGTGCCGTCGCCGGCATTGATCACCGGCAGGGGCAAGTGCCGCGTGACAAATTCCGGCGCACCCGATGAACTGTGCCGCATGACGATGCAATCCGGCTTCATCGCGTCCAGCGTGCGCACCGTGTCCAGCAGCGATTCCCCTTTTTTCAGGCTGGACGATTCGGCCTGCAGGTTCATTTGGTCCGCGCCCAGGCGCGAGGCGGCAGTGGCAAAACTGATGCGCGTGCGCGTGGAAGGTTCAAAAAACGCCAGGGCCACGGTTTTCCCGCGCAATGTGGCCAATTTTTTCAGCGGGTGGCGCTGGATTTCCTGAAAAGGTTTTGATTGGTCCAGCAGAAATACGATTTCTTCGGCGGTGAGCGGTTCGATGCCGAGCATGTGGCCGAATCGAAGTGACACAACCATCCTCAGAATTCCGGCGGCGGCCTGTGGTCCGCAGCCGGGGTTCAGGGAACGCGTTCGACG
>Ga0307373_10010927_pt1 | contig 13261 bp, 16 predicted proteins | sample OX2MG_FD_202534 | JGI IMG/M metagenome (GOLD analysis project Ga0307373, IMG submission 202534) | Soil microbial communities from Risofladan, Vaasa, Finland - OX-2 | ecosystem: Environmental > Terrestrial > Soil > Coastal area > Acid sulfate soil | place: Finland: Risofladan, Vaasa | collected... | reverse complement strand
CAAAGCCGAAGCCCAGCCGCAGCAACGCGTCGGGCACGCGGGCGTCCTTGTCGAGCCCCGCCGCCAGCCCGACCGGATTGGGAAAATCACGGCCCCACAGGGTTTGCGCGAGGCTCGGCGGGTCCATTGCTGCCGCGGCGCCGGCGAGCCCCCATTCGAGGGCGCGCAGCGTCAGTTCGTGCGCGGTCTCCGGCGGCAGCGCGAACAGCAGTGGCCGGATCAGCGGATAGAAATCAGGCACGCCACTCAGCTCAGCACCAGCTCGGCCTGTCCCAAGCCGTCGATCGTCACGACGCAATCGTCGCCGGCCGCCGGAAACTGCGTCGCGACCAGGCTGCCGGTCATCACCACCTGCCCGCGCCGCAGCGGGTTGCCCTCGGCGGCGCGGCGGTTGGCGAGCCAGGCGAGTGCGTTGAGCGGGTGGCCGAGCGCGTCGGCGCCGACCCCCGCGCCGATCTCGCGGCCGTTGATCGCCAGCCGTGCGGCCACTTCGCCGAGTTCGCGCCGCCGCCAGTCGCGTACCGGTGGGCCGAGCACGATCCCGGCGTTCCACGCATTGCCGGCAATCAGCGCCGCCGCGGTGATGCGCTTGTAGTCGTAGCGCAAATCCTCGATCAGCTCGATCGCGGCCATACAGCTTTCGACCGCGCCGGAAACGCGCTCGCGGTCGCCGCCCTGCGGCAGATCCTCGCCGAGCCGCACCGCGATCTCGGTCTCGATCCCCAGCCGGCAGAAATCGGCAGCGCGCAGCCGCGCGGTGCCGTGATGCACCTCGTGGGTGAAGATCGCGCCATAGCAGGGCTCGTCGATCCCGCACAATTGCTGCATAACCCTCGTGGTAATCGCGATCTTGAACCCGGCGACTGGCCCGCGCGGACCGGCCGCTGCGATCGCCTCATAGGCGGCGCGAACCGCATAAGCCTCGTCGAGGCCGGCGGGGCAAAGCTCGGCCGGCAGCACGTCGACCGGCCGCCGCTCGCGAAACAGCGCGACAATGCGTTCGGCCTTCTGGCATGGCGTCAGATCGGGCATTCGGGGCGCCTCCTGGTTCCGCGCCGGTAGGGCGGGCGGCACGCCGGCACTTTATCTTGCCGGCTCTGTTAGCGGCACGTAGAAACGGCGGCGCGCCCGCCCGCAGCCCATCGGCATCATGGACGCTCTTGTTCAATCCGTGCTTGAGTTTGTCGCCGCGCATAGCGGCTGGGCGGTCGTCGCGATGTTCATCGCGGCGTTCGGCGAATCGTTTGTCTTCGTCAGCCTGCTGTTTCCCGGAACCACGCTGCTGATCGCCGCCGGCACGCTGGTCTCAAAGGGCACCCTGCCCTATTGGCCGGTGCTGATCGGCTCGGTGGTCGGCGCGACGCTCGGCGACTGGGTGTCGTACTGGCTGGGTCGGCGCTTTGGCGGGAGCATTGCCCGGCTGTGGCCGTTCAGCCGCAACCCCGACATGCTGGGGCGCGGCATTCGCTTCTTTCAACGGAACGGCGGCAAGAGCGTCTTCATCGGCCGGTTCTTCGGCCCGCTGCGCGCGGTGATCCCGCTCGCCGCCGGGATCATGCAGATGCCGGGGGGATGGTTCGGCGTCGCCAATGTCGGCTCGGCGCTGGTCTGGGCGCCGATGCTGCTGTTTGCCGGCGATGTCGTCGGCAAGGCCGGCGAACGGATCATCGGCTCGGCCAATACCCTTGCGGTGCTGTTCGGTGGGATCACCGTGATCGGCATCGGCGGCCTCGCCTGGGCCGCGCTGCGCGCCCGCCGGCCCAAGCTCTAGGAACGCCAACGCCTCACCGGTGCGATGCCGCTGTGTCTCGCGGCCTATCGGCCGCGCGCCGACGGCGTCGCGGCCGCCGGCTCGGCCCCGGTGGCGGAGGGCAGGTGGTCGGCGATATAGCCGTCGACATGCTTTGTCACCAGGTCGAGCTGATCGGCAAAGAAATGGTCGGCGCCGGCGATCTTGCGAAAGTCGATCTTGATGTCGCGCTGGTGCGACAGCTTCTGCACCAGCTTCTGCACAGATTCCGCCGGCACCAGCGCGTCGGCATCGCCCTGCAGGATGAGGCCCGACGACGGGCACGGCGCGAGAAACGTGAAATCGTACTGGTTCGCCGGCGGCGAGACGGAGATGAACGCCTCGATCTCGGGCCGGCGCATCAGCAGCTGCATGCCGATCCACGCGCCAAACGAATAGCCGGCGACCCAGCAGGTCTCGGCGTTGGCGTTGTAGGTCTGCAGCCAGTCGAGCGCCGCCGCCGCGTCGGCCAGTTCCCCCTCGCCGCGGTCAAAGCTGCCCTGGCTGCGCCCGACCCCGCGAAAATTGAACCGCAACGTCGAGAACCCACGCTTCACAAAACATTGGTACAGCGCATAGACCATCCGATTGTTCATTGCCCCGCCGTGCAGCGGGTGCGGGTGCAGCACCAGCGCCATGGGCGCATTTGTCCGGCGCGCGTGATGGTAGCGGCCTTCGAGCCGCCCCTCCGGACCATTGAAAATTACGTCAGGCATTGTGCTTTCCGTTCATACCCCACTAATTGGGTCGGATATCGATCCTCACGGTTGCCTATGGCCCAGTGCCATATGCGCCGCTTACTTGATTGCGTTAGTCGGAGAATTATATCTTCTTCCCGAATGCGATGAGCCGTGGGGGGCAGAGCGGCGCATTGCCGGCAGCGACTGTAACATAGGGATGGCGATGCCTTTCAAGAAGCTGCGCGACGAAATTGACGCGACGCTGGCGCGCGATCCCGCAGCCCGGTCGCGCACCGAGGTCGTGCTGTGCTACCCCGGGTTCCAGGCGCTGCGGTTCTATCACGCCGCGCACTGGCTTTGGCTGCATCACCGCTATCTGCTCGCGCGGTTCGTCTCGCATCTCGGGCGGATGATGACCGGCATCGAAATCCACCCCGGCGCGACGATCGGCCGGCGCCTGTTCATCGACCACGGCATGAGCGTGGTGATCGGCGAGACCTGCGAGATCGGCGACGACTGCACTCTGTACAGCGGGGTGACCCTGGGCGGCACGCGCCCTTCAGCCGACCAGAGCGGGCAGAAGCGCCATCCGACGCTGGGCAACAACGTCATCGTCGGCTCCGGCGCGCAGGTGCTGGGACCGCATCGTATCGGCGACGGCGCGCGCATCGGCGCCGCAGCGGTGGTGATCGGGCCGGTGCCCGACGGCGCGACGATGGTCGGCAACCCGGCGCGCCAAGCCGCCCGCCGACACCCCGCCGGCGAGGCGGAACCGAAATTCGTTCCCTACGGGGTCAGCGGCGAGATGCCCGACCCGGTTGCCCGCGCCCTCAACGGGCTGCTCGGCGAGGTTGCCAGCCTGCGCGCCCGGCTCGAAGAAGCCGAGCGCGCGCTGGCCGCGCCACGCGCCGCGGGCGACGGCTCCGCGGCGCCAAGGGCCGAGGGCGAGGCCGAATCGACCGGCTGCGAGCGGATGACGTGAGCAGGCGTCGCGGGAGGCTTGGGCGATGAAGCTCAGCACCAAGGGCCGCTATGCGGTGATGGCGATGGTCGACCTCGCCCAGCACAGCAACGGCGCGCCGGTGTCGCTCGCCGATATCGCCGAGCGCCAGGAGATTTCGCTGTCCTACCTCGAACAGCTGTTTGCCAAGCTGCGCCGCGGCGGCTTGGTCAAGAGCGTGCGCGGCCCGGGCGGAGGCTACCTGCTGTCGCACGACCGCGACGACACCCGCATCGCCGACATCATCATCGCCGTCGACGAGCCGATTCGCACGATCCGCTGCACGCCGGGCCAGGCGCTCGGCTGCCGCGGAGACCGCAGCCGGTGCCTCACCCACGATCTGTGGGAGGAATTGAGCAACCAGATCCATCTCTACCTGAGCTCGGTCTCGCTCGGCGACGTGTGCGAAAAGCGGGTGCTCGGCACAAGCGGGCTGGTGCAGCGCCGGGCCTATAGCGCGATGGCCGCGGCCGACGGCTCGTGACGCCGCATGGCCCGCGGTGAGAAGGAGCTTTTATAACGGTGATCTTGTGACCAGGCCGATGCGCGAGACCTATCTCGACTGGAATGCGACGACCCCGCTGCGTCCCGCGGCGGCGGCGGCGATGCAGGCGACGATGGCCCGCTGCGGCAACCCGTCGTCGGTGCATCGCTGGGGTCGCGAGGCGCGGCTGGCGGTCGAGGCGGCACGCGAGGCGGTTGCCGCGCTCGCCGGAATGCCAGCGGCCGGCGTGGTGTTCACCAGCGGCGGCACCGAGGCCAACCACCTCGCGCTGCTCGGCAACGGGCGCGAGCGCGTGCTGGTCTCGGCGGTCGAGCACAATTCAGTGCTGCAGGCGGTACCGGGCAGCGAGCGCATCCCGGTCGACAGCAACGGACTGGTCGATCTCGCCGGGCTCGATGCGCTGCTCGCGGCCGAGACGCGGCCGGGGCTCGTATCGGTGATGCTGGCCAACAACGAAACCGGCATCATTCAGCCGATCGCCGAAATCGCCGCGCTCGCTCATGCCAGCGGGGCGCTCGTCCATTGCGACATGATCCAGGCAGCCGGAAAGTTACCGGTCGCTGCGGCGGCACTCGGCGCCGATTTGGTGTCGCTGTCGGCGCACAAGATTGGCGGGCCACCGGGGATCGGCGCGGTGATCGCCGGCGACGGCGTCGAGCTGGCGCCACTGCTGCGCGGCGGCGGGCAGGAGCGCGGGCGCCGCGCCGGCAGCGAGAACCTCATCGGCATCGCCGGGTTTGCCGCCGCGGCCGAGGCGGCCTTGGCCGACCTTGCCGCCTACGACCGGGTGCGGGCGCTGCGCGACCGGCTCGAAAGCGAAATTCTTGCCGCCGCGCCCGACTCGATCGTGATCGGCGCCGCTGCTCCGCGCCTGCCGAACACCGCGGCGATCGCGATGCCCGGCGTACCGGCTGAAACTCAGGTGATCGCGCTCGACCTCGCCGGGATCATGGTCACCGCCGGCGCCGCCTGCTCGTCAGGCAAGGTCGGGCCGAGCCACGTGCTGGCGGCGATGGGGCTGCCGCCCGTCATCACCAATTCGGCGATCCGCGTCAGCCTCGGCTGGACCACGTCGGAGGCCGATATCGATCAGTTTGTCGCGGCGTGGACCGCACTCCATCGCCGCCTGCAGCAGCGGAGGGCCGCATGAGCGCCGCCGTGCCGAAAACCGCGCCGGCCGAACACGCCAACGCCTTGCCGATCTATCTCGACAACCAGGCCTCTACCCCGCTCGACCCGCGGGCGCTTGGCGCGATGATGCCGTACTTCACCGAGCATTTCGGCAACCCGCACAGCGAAAGCCATGTCTATGGCCGCAACGCGATGGCGGCGATCGACGCGGCACGCGCGGAAATCGCCCGGCTGATCGGCGCAGACCCGCGCGAAATCACGTTCACCTCGGGCGCCACCGAGGCTAACAACCTGGCGATCAAGGGGGTGGCGCATTTCGCCCGCGCCCATACGCCCGCTGACGGCGCGCGCGACCATGTCGTCGCGCTGACGACCGAGCACAAATGCGTGCTCGAAAGCTGCGCCGCGCTCGAACGCGAGGGGTTCCGCGTCACCTATCTCCCGGTCGAGCCGGGCGGCCTCCTCTCGCTTGACCGCCTCGCCGGCGCGCTCGACGACCGGACCCTGCTGGTCTCGATCATGGCCGCGCACAACGAGATCGGGGTGATCCAGCCGCTCTCCGAGATCGGCGCGCTGTGCCGCGCGCGCGGCGTGCTGTTCCACACCGACGCGGCGCAGGCTGCCGGCAAGATACCGCTCGATGTCGAGGCGATGAAGATCGACCTGATGTCGATCTCCAGCCACAAACTGTACGGGCCCAAGGGCATCGGCGCGCTCTACGTGCGCCGCCGCCCGCGCGTGCGCCTGTTGCCGCTGATCGACGGCGGCGGGCAGGAACGCGGGTTGCGCTCCGGCACGTTACCGACGCCGCTCTGCATCGGGTTCGGGCGCGCCGCTGCGCTCGCCGCCGCCGAGATGGTGGGCGAAGCGGCCCGCATCGCGGGGCTGCGCGACCGCCTGCAGCAGAATCTCGCTCGCCGGGTTCCGGGCATCGTGGTCAACGGCGACTGCGAGCATCGCCTGGCCGGCAACCTCAACCTGTCGTTTCCGGGGCTCACCGCCCCCGAACTGATCGAGGCCTGCCCGTCGATCGCGATCTCGACCGGCTCGGCCTGCACCTCGGCGGCGGTCGAGCCGTCTTATGTCTTGCGCGCGCTCGGCCTGTCCGACGAGCGCGCAAACGCCTCGATCCGCATCGGCATCGGCCGCTTCAACACCGCCGCCGACGTCGATTTCGCGGTCGATGCACTTGCCGCGGCAGTCGCTCGGTTGACGCCGCGGCCCGGGCCCGCAATATGAAGGGCCATGACCGAGCACGAAATTTGCGGAGACCCTGACAGATGGCGTTGAAGCAGGCCCTTTCGGTAACCGATTCCGCCGTGGAGCACATCGAGGCGCTGCTGGCCAAGCGCGGCAAGCCGTCGGTCGGCGTGCGCGTCGGGGTGCGGGCGCGCGGCTGCTCCGGGCTCAGCTACACGCTCGAATACGCCGACGAGAAGGGCAAGTTCGACGAGGTCGTCGAGGCCAAGGGCGTCACCGTGCTGGTCGACCCCAAGGCGATCATGTTCATCCTCGGCACCGAGATGGATTACGTCGAGGAAAAGCTCGAAAGCGGCTTTGTCTTCCGCAATCCGAACGAGAAGGGCCGCTGCGGCTGCGGCGAATCGTTCCACGTTTGAGTCCCTGGGTTTGAATCCATGGCATCTATGGCGGCGAACCGCCCTCTACCTCCCGCTGCGCGGAGGGGTGAGGGGTCGTTCCCGGCCGGGTGAAAAGAGCGGCTAACGGGTGAAACTGTTTCAGATCGAAGAGCCGGACGGCTCGCCGAGCGACCCCGAAGCGCCGGGCGCCGCGATCGGCATCGATATCAGCGGCGCTGAGGCCCAGGTCGCGGTCGCAGTCGGCGGCAACGCCACCGTACTTGCCGATCGCGATGGGTTCACCCTCGACCTTTCGGTGCCGCCGCTCCTCGCCCCGGCCGAAGCCTGGCATACGCTGTTCGAAGGCGCGCGGCTGCGCGCCGAACGCGCGCTCGCCCGGCCGGTGACGCACGCGGTGGTCGCCGTCGATGCCGCGCCCGCCCCCGGATTTGTCGAGACGCTGCGCGAGGCCGCGGCTGCGGCCGGCGTCGCGCTGCTGCGCGTCGAGATGCCGGCGGCCGGCGGCGAGCCGCCGGCGATCGCTGCGGCGATCCTCGCCGAAGACCTCGCACCACGGCCGGGAACCGCGTGATGCCGAAGATGGTGTTTATCGAGCGCGACGGCACAAGGCGACAGGTCGATGCGCCGCTCGGTCTGTCGGTGCTGGAGATCGCCCACAGCAACGACATCGACATCGAAGGCGCGTGCGAGGGCTCGCTCGCCTGCTCGACCTGCCATGTGATCGTCGATCCCGACTGGTACGACCTGTTGAAGGACGCAAGCGAAGACGAGGAAGACATGCTCGACCTCGCCTTCGGTCTCACCAACACCTCGCGCCTCGGCTGCCAGATCATCATGACCGAGGAACTCGACGGGCTGACCGTGCGGCTGCCCAAGGCCACCCGCAACCTGCTCAACGGTTGACCGGTGGGCGCGGTGCTGTTTCCCCGTCTGGCCGCCGCCGCCGGGGCCGACTGGCACCGCTATACGCGCCACGAATTCGTCCTCGCGCTGGCCCGCGGCGACCTGCCGGAAGCCGCATTCCGCCGCTATCTGGTCCAGGACTATCTGTTCCTCCTGCATTTCGCCCGTGCCTGGGGCCTCGCGGTCTACAAATCCGACACCCTCGCCGAGATGCGCCGTGCCCAGGCATTGGTCGCCGCCACGCTCGATGTCGAGATCGGGCTGCACATCGAGTATTGCCGCGGTTGGGGCCTCGGCGAGGCGCAGATGGCGGCCGAGCCCGAGGCGCTGGAAACGATCGCCTATACCCGCTTCGTGATCGACCGGGGCCTCGCCGGCGACCGGCTCGACCTCGAAGTGGCGCTGGCGCCATGCATCGTCGGCTATGCCGAAATCGCCGCCGAGCGCCTCGCCGACCCGGCGACCCGGCTCGCTGGCAACCGCTATCGCGAATGGTTGGAAATGTATGCCGGCGCCGAATACCAGACCCTCGCGCGCGAGGCCGCCGCCGCGCTCGACGAGCAGTTCGCCCGGCGCGGCGGCGACGGCCGCCTGCCGGCGCTCGCCGCGAATTTCACCGCGGCGACGCGGCTCGAAGCCGCCTTCTGGCAAATGGGCCTCGACGCGACTATATCCCGGTAATGCAGCTTTTTGTTGATATGGACGGTGTGCTGGCCGATTTCGACCGGCACCATGAGGCGGTGTTTGGCCAAGTGTCGGACAAGATCGCAGACAACGTCGATTGGGCGGCGATCCGAGCCGCCCGCGACTTCTATCTCGGCATCCCGCCGATGGCCGACATGGAGGCGTTATGGGCGCGGATCGAGCGCTACAAGCCGATCGTGCTGACCGGTGTGCCGGCCTCGGTACCGGAGGCGCCCGACAACAAGCGCGGCTGGGTGCTGCGCCATCTCGGCCCACAGGTCGAGGTCCGCTGCGTCCGCTCGCGCGAGAAATCGCACCACGCCGCGCCCGGCGACATCCTGATCGACGATTGGGAGAAATATCGCCATCTGTGGATCGCCGCGGGCGGCATCTGGATCACTCACCGCAGCGCCGCCGCGACGGCCGCGGCGCTTGACGAGATGGGTATCTAGTGTGGCGAATGGCTACCGCTGCCCTCGATGATTTCGATCTGCCGGGCAATCCGGCCGACCACCGCGTCGTCGTGGCGATGTCGGGCGGGGTCGATTCGTCGGTTGTCGCGGCGCTGCTGGTCAAGGCCGGGTTCGACGTCGTCGGCATCACCTTGCAGCTTTACGATCACGGCACCGCAACCGGCCGCAAGGGCGCGTGCTGCGCCGGCCAGGATGTGCGCGACGCGGCGGCGGTGGCGGCGCGGCTCGGCATCCCGCATTACGTGCTCGATTACGAGGCACGGTTCCGCGCCGCGGTGATCGAGGATTTCGCCGATGCCTACCGCCGCGGCGAGACCCCGATCCCGTGCATCCGGTGCAACGAGCGGATCAAATTTCGCGACCTGCTGGAAACCGCACGCGACCTTGGCGCCAGCGCGCTGGCGACCGGGCACTACGCGCGCCGGGTGCGTGGGCCAGACGGGCCGGAATTGCACCGGGCCGAGGACCGCGCCCGTGACCAGAGCTATTTCCTTTACCGCACGACCCGCGCCGAACTCGATTTCCTGCGCTTTCCGCTCGGGCCCTTGCCGAAGGAGAAGACCCGCGCGCTGGCCCGCGAGTTCGCATTGCCGGTGGCCGCCAAGCCCGACAGCCAGGACATCTGCTTTGTGCCGCAGGGTTCCTACGCCGCGGTCGTGGCGCGGCTGCGACCCGAAGCCGGCGAACCCGGCGACATCGTCGACAAGGCCGGCAGGCGGCTCGGCCGCCATCCCGGCATCGCCCATTTCACGGTCGGGCAGCGCAAGGGGCTGGGCGTCACCGCCGCCGACCCGCTTTACGTACTGCGCATCGAGCCCGACACGCGTCGCGTCGTCGTCGGCCCGCGCGCGGCGCTCGACGAGACCCGCGTCGCTCTTGCCGAGATGAACTGGCTGGGCCCGCCGCCCGCCGCCGGAAGCGCGCTGCCGGTGGCGGCGAAGTTGCGCTCGGCGCAGCCGCCGGTGCCGGCGACGCTGCATGCCGGCGCCACGGCCGACACGGCAGAACTGGTTCTCGCCGCGCCCTCCGGGGCGGTGGCGCCGGGCCAGGCCGCGGTGCTCTACGGCGGCGACCGGGTGCTCGGCGGCGGCTGGATCCGCCGGGCCGCTTGACCCCTTCCCGCACACCCCCTATATCCGGCCCCCGGTCGCTGGTGAGGCGGGGTAGCTCAGTTGGTCAGAGCAGCGGACTCATAAGCCGAAGGTCGGCGGTTCAAATCCGCCCCCCGCTACCAGACTTGCCGCAGAAATTTCCTGTTTCGATTGACCGGCCCGCTGCAACCATGTCGCGGGCCGCAGCGTTATCGGGGTCGGGCGCAGCGCGCGAAATTGCGCTGCATCCATGCGCCGCGGGGATGAAACGGGCGCGATCGACCGTAAATAGGCAGCGATTTGTGGAGCGCATTGCGATGAGACATCTGTTGACCGGCGCGGCGCTGGCCGCGGCACTGGCGATTGCGGCTCCGGCCTGGGCGCAGACCGCCGAGCAACTGAACCAGCAGCAGCTGTACGGCGGCGGCGCGGTAGCCCCAGCGCCAGCCTATCCCTACCCGTACTACGCCGCGCCGGCACCGGCGCCGGCTCCCTATCCCTATTCCCCGTATCCCTACGCCTATCCTTATGGGTACCCGTATTACGCCTACCCGACCGTCGGCATCGGGATCGGATGGGGTTGGGGCGGCGGCTGGGGCGGCCACGGCGGCGGGCACCGCCGCTAGGCCGTTCGCGCCGACACGCTGGCGCTAGCCGTTGGTCAGCGCGACCAGCGCCTCGCACAGCGCGCCGTGCGGGTCGGCGAGGGTTTCGAGGATCGTGAAGTGGTTGGCGCCGTCGATCGGCAGCAGGTGGCCGGGCAGCCCGCGCTCGGCCCAAACCTGGGTGTAATCGGTCGACTGGCGGCACAGTTCGGGCAGCTCGGCGGTGCCGTAGGCGGCGACCAGCGGCCCCGACATCGCCGGCATCTCGAACAGCGGGCTGTTGCGCAGCGCTTCGTCTTCGTCGAGGCCGAGCTTATCGTTGAGATAGCACAGCCGGATCGGTTCGAGATCGTAGATCCCGCTGATCGCGAGGCCGCCCTTGACCTCGCGCAGCGGCATCGTCATCGCCGTCAGGTGGCCGCCGGCAGACCAGCCCGAGACATAGAGGCGCGCCGGGGCGGCGCCGTGCTCGCCGATATGCTCGGCGAGCCACAGCACCGCGCGCCGCACCTCGGCGACAATGCGGTCGAGCCGGGATTCGGGCGCCAGCGTGTAGCCGACGAGCGCGACATTGATCCCGCGTGCCAGCGGCCCGTCGGCGACAAAGGCGAAATTCTCCTTGTCGTTCATCTGCCAGTAGCCGCCGTGGATGAATACCAGCGTCGGCGCGTTCGGCTGGGCCGCGGGAAAGAAATCGAGCCGCTCGCGCGCTGCCTTGCCATACGCGAGGTCGAGATGTGCGTTGCGCTCGCGCCGGATCCGCGCGCTGCGCGCGTTCCAGTCGGCGATAATTGCGGGCGAATTCGCCACTGCCGCACGATTGTTGTAGGCGGCATCGAGCTGCGCCCGATCCATGCCGCGATAGGTCGTCATCCTTCAGGTTCCGATCGCCAGAGGGCTCGACATCTTGCGCAGCAGCGCCACCACCGACAGCGCGGTCAGCTTGCCGGTGCGCGGGTTTTCCAGGCTCGGTACGTTTTCGATCTCGAACGCAAACCGCGCCGAATCCGCTTCGACCTCGATGCGGTGCATGTTGCGTTCGACCGCCGGGTCGGCCCAGATCTCGATCGTCGTGCGGTCCGGGCCGATCCCGGCCATCGCCAGCGCCGCCGCGACGTTGACATTGGCCGGAAAACCCCGCGCCGCCTCGCGCGCCGACCCGGTGAACACCAGTTTTGCGGCGTTGAGGCCGTCGACCTCGATGCCGTTGGCGACGAGATAAGGTGCCCCGGCAAGCCCGCCCGGCGGCTTGCGGGTGATCATGTGGACGCGGGAAATCTCGCCGATCGCGGCGGCCTGCACCGCGTCGAGCGCCAAGAGCGCACCGGTCGGCACCAGGATGCGGCCGCCATGCGCGCGTGCCAGCTCGACCAAGTCGAAATTGTCGAGCAGCGCGCCGCAGCTCAGCGTGATCAGCGTGCGGCCATGCGCCAGCGCCGGCTCGGCCAGCTCGCGCAGCACCGAAGCCGGCGCGCATTCGACGACGATCTCGGCCTCTTCCCACAGCCGCGACAGCGGCACCACCGGCGGCTTGTCGGCAAACCCGGCCATCGCTGCCGCGGCACGGCCGGCGTCGCGCGCCGACACCGCGGCGAGGCGCATCCCGTCGATGCCGCGGTCGAGATGCCCCGCTACCACCCGCCCGATCGTGCCGAACCCGGCGATCGCCACCCTCGTTGCCATCCGTGCCCCGTTTGCTGTCGTGCAACAGTAGCGTCGTGCGCCCGTCGCATCATCCGCGCAAGGCTTTACCGGGCGGAGATCGCGCTCGCCGAGGTGTTCCCCCGCTACGATGTCGGCGAGGAGGTCGTCGCCGGCATCCACCTGACGATCAACGGCATCGCCGCCGGATTGAGGAACAGCGGTCGAGGCGCCCAGCTCAATACGATTTCGGCAGGCCGAGCACCCGCTCGCCGATATACGACAGGATCAGCTGGGCGCTGACCGGGGCGATGCGGGCGATCTGCGCCTCGCGGAAATAGCGCTCGACCTGGAACTCCTTGGCGTAGCCCATGCCGCCGTGGGTCAGCATCGCGGTCTCACACGCCTTGGCCCCGGCCTCGCCGGCGAAGTATTTGGCGGCGTTGGCAAAGGCGCCGGCCTCCTCGCCGCGGTCATAGGCGGCGGCGGCGCGCAGCATCAGCAACTCGGCCGCCTCCAGCTCGATCCAGCGCTCGGCGAGCGGGTGCTGGATGCCCTGGTTCTGCCCGATCGGGCGGCCAAAAACGACGCGCTCCCCGGCATAGCGCGCGGCGCGCGCCAGCGCGGCGCGGCCGAGACCGACCGCCTCGGCGGCGATTAGGATGCGCTCCGGGTTCATCCCGTGCAGGATGTACTGGAACCCTTTGCCTTCCTCGCCGATGCGGTCCTCGAGCGGCACCTTGAGCCCGTCGATGAACAGCATGTTCGAATCGACCGCGTGGCGGCCCATCTTGGGGATTTCGCGCACCTCGACGGCGCTGCGGTCGAGGTCGGTATAGAACAGGGTCATGCCGTGCGACGGCCGCGGCGCCTCGTCGAACGGGGTGGTGCGGGTCAGGATCAGCATCTTTTCGGTGACCTGCGCGGTCGAGGTCCAGATCTTGCGGCCGCTGATTACGTAGCCGTTGCCCTCGCGCACCGCGCGCGTCTTGAGCCGCGTCGTATCGAGCCCGACATCGGGCTCGGTCACGGCAAAGCAGGCTTTCTCCCGCCCGGCGATCAGCGGCGGCAGAAAGCGCTGGCGCTGCTCGTCGGTGCCGAACACGACGACCGGGTGCAGCCCGAAAATGTTCATGTGCACCGCCGACGCGCCGGAAA
>Ga0307373_10010926_pt1 | contig 13262 bp, 15 predicted proteins | sample OX2MG_FD_202534 | JGI IMG/M metagenome (GOLD analysis project Ga0307373, IMG submission 202534) | Soil microbial communities from Risofladan, Vaasa, Finland - OX-2 | ecosystem: Environmental > Terrestrial > Soil > Coastal area > Acid sulfate soil | place: Finland: Risofladan, Vaasa | collected... | reverse complement strand
TCACTCATCCCTACACGGCGTGACTGCTGTTTCGGGGTACCTTCGGGAAGAGCCGTATGCGGGAAATCCGCACGTACGGATCTGAGAGGGCAAAAGCCAAATGGCTTCGCTACTCGACCAATTTCCCACCTTAGCTTTAAGTGCGATACGTGCGAAGAGATTGCGGTCGCTTCGATAGTCGGAATAAACACGTGCAGGCAAGAAGAAATCTTCTCCACGAATGCAGCCTACGAAGCTGTTTGCAATAATGGGCATCGGTCTACCTATTTTGTGGCCCAGCTAGTTGAGGTTCATCGGAAACTTTCGCCACTTGAGCGGCAGGCTGAACCCGAACTTCTCGAAGATGACAGATTTGTAGATATTGAGTAAGTCCGCAGTCGTTACATTCAAATTCTTTCTCGCCTGAAAATCTCGTACTTAAAATCACAACAACCCCTGTAAAATCAGAGAAGCCAGAAAAGACAAAAATCTTTCAAAAAGTATGAGCACTTTTTCTTTGAGCACTTTCCCCGGCGCCGCGGCTATTAGTGTAAGTAGAAGGCAACTTTCGCTGGACTCCTCACCGACGCAGAGTGTCACGAAACGGCAGTAGCTCTCCGCGATTCATCGGAACTTGCTGACAACGTTCACAACTCTGCCGTCGGCGATCAGGCGCACTCGTGTGATTCGGGGAACGGCCCCGCAGCGACTCCTGCAATTCAATCTTCCGGCTCCCCGCCAACACAAGCCCGCCACACGAAGTCCGGCAAGAGCTTGCCTTGCCGCAGTCAACTTCCTCGCTTGGCTCTTTTCTTGATTCTTCCGCGTCGCGAGACGCTTCGCATCGACATGACCATGACGAATTGAAGCAGAAGGCTTATCGAGACCTGGCGAAGCTCGGAGATGGCAAGGACGATCCCGCGAGGAAATCCGACATTGCCCACGCATACGGTCTGCGGGTCGTCAACGGCAAGATCACTGTCCCTGACCTTCAAGTCGAATACGAAACCCCGGAAGGCGACCTCGCGCGCGTAAATATCGAGCTGGCCACGAAGCATTACCGGCCCCGCCAGATGGAAGCGAAAGCCCAGTCTGGATTCAGCCTATACGCATCCGCCCAGGACGTTGACCGATTACGGCGTGGCCCGCATACACTCCTGAACGACCTTTGTGACGTTCCCGAGGCAGCACTTGCCGGAGGGATTTTTCACTTCGCAGGCGCAGTTGCCGGCTTTCACTTCCGCTGTGATCCGGTCTGCGACCGTAGAGTGCCCGGTGTTGCCGATCTCGTCCTGAATGTCCTTTCGCGTGAAGCCAAAACAGTAGCAAACCGCAATCGGGTCCGCCGTCTCTTTAGCACCAACCCGCACCAGAAGGCCTTCGCGACGAAAGACCGGCGCTTGAGCGTCGAAGGGGAAATAGACCACATCGCAGTCACGCGCTTCGCAGAAGTAGTACTGACCGTTTGGCATGCCTAGCGGTAGCTGACGGACGAGACTCTTGACCGTGAGCACGTCCACTTGTTTGGAACGTGCCCCGTTCACCGGACAAGCCATGACCGCCGGCGCGATACCAGTCTTCGCATTTGCAGAACAACAGTCAGACATAAATGTCTCCTCGGCCCATCTCTCCGCAGAACTCTGAGCTACTTTCCACCAGACTTCGATTGTTCGATTCGAAAACCCGAATTGGCTTGGTTGAACGCAGTCACAATTTTCTCGGGCGTGGTCTTTTTTGAGTCGAATTGGACTTGTGCTTCGCCCGTTTTGTAATCCACCTTGGCTGTTGTCACACCCTCCAGCTTGAGCAGGCTTTTCTCCACCATTGCGGCACAGCCTCCGCAGGTCATGCCGCTAACCTTCAGCGCGCATTGAGTGACCTGTAGCTTCGCGGTTCCAGATTGTGCTGCCTTTGATGGCTCCTGGCTGAATACTGCCATGGGCACCAGGATTGCCAGCAAGCAGCCAAACAAGAGAATTTTCCTATTTCGCATCGTCGTCTCCTTCGAAGTTTCTACAGCATGTGCGGCAAATCTGATCCGCGCGTTGGATAGGCAAACAACATGTGTTGGAGATCGGCGGCGCGCATCCCCGATCGCATTGCCATCCCGAAGAGATTGATTACTTCTCCGGCCTCGCTGCCAAGCAAGTGAGCTCCCAGGATTCGATCCGTGCCTTCCTCGACGAGCACCTTGAACCCGGAATACTTTTCCCCAACCCGGCGCGATGAATACCAGCCGGAAGTCATCTCTTTCTTGACCTTGAATCTCAGAGCTTGCTTGCGTGCCTCGCTTTCACTGAATCCCACAGAAGCCAGGGGCGGAATCGTAAAGACCACTGTCGGAATGCCCAGATAATTCGGCTTTTGGTGATTCCCCTTCAACAAGTTCGCCGCTACGATGATGCCGTCGTAGCTTGCCACGGGAGTGAGGGGCGGGCCTCCGCTTGCAGCAGCGTCGCCCGCTGCATAAACGGATGGGTTCGACACGCTCTGCAGGAATTCATTCACTGTCACGCCCCGCTTGTTCCTCTCCACTCCTGCGCCACCCAAATTCAGGTCGTCAATTTCAGGTACGCGACCTGCAGCATGAACAACCATGTCTGCCTCAAATGTGCGCTTCTGACCAGAAGCAGAGGCCCGAACAATCAGTTGGCCGGAGCTTTTCTCAACGCCTACAACTTCGGTCCCGAGCTGAACGTCAACGCCAAGCTCGCGAGTGCTCTTCACGATTTGATCGACCAAGTCAGGGTCAAAGAGCGGGAGGGGACGCGCGCTGCTATGCACGATGGTGACTTGTGCTCCGGCACGCACAGCCACATGCGCAAATTCAAACGCGATATACCCGCCTCCGACAAACAAAATCCGTTTGGGAAGCTCATCCAGTTCCAAGAACTGGTCGCTCGTCGTAAGGTACTCGGTTCCGGGAATCTTCAAGTCTGCCGGTTTTTGCCCTGCTGCGATGACGACATAGCGCCCATCCAACACATCGTCATTCACTTGAACTGAGGATGGGCCAACGAATCGAGCGCGGCCATGGAATGCCACAATTCCGGCTTTTGCAAATCCCTCTTCCCGGTTTTTGGGAACCGGCTCGGTGAAAGACCGCTTGAAGCGCATCAACTCCTGCCAATCAATTTGAAGCTTCTCGGCTTGAATTCCTTTGCCCTTCATTCGGCGCGCCCGGTCAACGGCTTCCGCAGCGCCGACAAGAACCTTTTTCGGATCGCATCCCCGGAGCGCGCACGTGCCGCCGAACGGCCTCGAATCGACAATCGCCACCTGCCACCCCGCAGAGCGGCACCGCGACGCCACGGCCGATGCCGCAGACCCGGTTCCTATGGCGACTAGGTCAAATTTTCTGGTCATGCCAAACGCCTTATTCTTGCGCAGGACTGGAAAGCGCTGCCTTGTACCCCGTATCCTTCACTACTGCGATCAGCTTACTGGTATCGGTTTGCGACGGGTTGAATTGCACTGTTGCCGAGCCAGCCGGGTACCGCACTTCGGCCTTCACAACGCCCGGCGTTTCGAGCAGCTTTCGCTGAATCACTCCAGAGCAAACTGGGCAATCCATGCCGGTGATCTTCAACTCCGCTGTTTGGAGTGTTGCCGATGAGATTGGCGATGCCGCAGCAGCAGGATTGCCGATCAATTTGACGCCGTAGGATGGGAAAAAAGCCAGAGCAGCAACCGCGAGCGTCGCCAGCCAGAGCAGAGGCTTCGCCATACGGCGAGTCCCACTTCTCGGCGGGCACGTCTCGCCGGCGCACGCCTCGGTTGCTTTCCTCTTACGGTAAACGAAATAAAATCCACCAGCCAATAAGATCGCACTCGCTGCAAGAAAGTAGGGTCGCAGAGGAGCGAACGTTGCTACAAGTGCTGCACCAAGTCCGGCACCACCCAGAAGCAACGGACCCAGGCAACAGAGCGAGGCCAAGAACGCAGCTAGGGTTGAGCCAATTGCCAAAGATCTTTCCTTCATCGGGTTTCTCCTGAGCAGCTTACTGCGACAGATTGACGCGAACATTTAAGCAAACAAAGCGCTTCAACTCTCAATTGGCGCTCTCCGGCTTCCGCTTGTTTGTTTCTTTCAAGAGCGGGCAACGAGCGGATCGCTTGGCCATCTCTCTATTGCAACTGCGCAGAGCCAAACGCAGCTCGTGCTCCAACTTCTGAAGGTCCGCGAGTTTCTTGCGCATATCGGCAAGCTTTTGCTCCAAGCGGCGGCGCACTGGCGCACAAGGCTGCAAACGGTTCTGCCGCAATTCCAAGAGGTCGCGGACCTCGCTAAGCGTGAACCCTAAGTTTTGCACGCGCCGGATGAAGCCCAGTCTCTCCACATCACTTTCGCCGTATCGACGGAAACCACCCTGCGTTCGCGGCGGTCGCGGGAGCAGTGCATGGCGTTCGTAGAACCGAATTGTGTCCACACTGAGGCCAATCTTTTTCGCCACGGCGCCAATTTGCATAACCTCGGCTCCTCTCTAGTAAGCTACACCCTGGAGTATAGTCCAGAGTCAAGTCCTTTCTTGCCGATTGCTCTTTCGCAGCCTGCCCGCACACTCTTCGCCGCCTTTGCGGAGTTGGCCATTCGACAAATCCGCCGTTGCGTTTCGGGATTACCGTGAGAGCTTCGTCCAGACCTTGGGTAGTGCCACGCATCGACACCGTGCCTTTCAAGGTGTGGTCAAGCCCCTCGACGCTGCGGTCTGTTGAACCTCCCCAGTGAAATAATGCTTGACCCCGTACCACAGTCCTGGGTTTAGACTGCATCCAGAAAGCGAGTACGGACATGAAGTCCCTCACAGTCGGTCATCTCGCCAAGCAAGCCGGGGTCAATCTCGAGACCGTTCGCTACTACGAGCGCCGCGAACTGCTTCCCGAACCGATGCGGAAGGAATCGGGATATCGAATCTACGGCGCGGATGACCTACACCGGCTGCGTTTCATTCGCCAAGCAAAGGCTCTCGGTTTTTCGCTGAACGAGATCGCAACAATCCTTCGGATGCGCGACAAGGGCAAATGCCCTTGCGGTGAAGTGACAAAGATCGGCGAAAAGCATCTCCGCGATTTAGGGCAGCAGATCGAGCGGCTGCGCATGTTCTATGCGGACCTTTCTCGCGCCGTCAAGAACTGGAAGCGCTTGGGTGGGCAGAGGGTTTCTGCCGATGCCATTTGCGTTCTGATCGAGCGAACCATGGATGGCATACGCAAGAAGGAGTGAAGTGAGAACGGGATTCAAACGCGGCACAGTGTCGGCAGCAGCCGTCGCATTTGGTTTCCTTTCCCGGCCCTGTTGAGTGCTCCCGCTTCTAGCGGGGCTTCTCGGTCTGGGAAGCACATCCTTGGCGGTTGCTTTAACCCGCTACCGGTGGGTATTCGTCTTCTTGGCAGTAGTATGGCTGGCGATCGGCCTCAAATTAAATGTGTTGCAAAAGGCCAGCCGAATCTCGCGCGTTCTTTATTGGTCCGCTGCTGTGTTCACGGCCATCACGATTATCCATTGGGGATGGTGGCGGCTCTGACAGTGTCCCAGCAAAACAACTTCTTGACTCCGTACGCGGGTCCGGGGTCTAGGCTTGGTCTGAAAGGAGGACAAAGATGGCTCTCAAACAAGGAGAAATTTATCGCTGTCCCGACGCTCAGTGCGGATGCGAAATCACCGTGACTCACAGCGCAAACCCAGACTGTCGAGGAAATCAGAATCCGCGCTGCTGCTGCGGAAAAGAAATGGTGAAGAAGTAGCAGTTCAGGGCAGGGGCACAAAATGGCCTCCGCCCTGCTCAATTATTGGAAAAAGGCGGCTCAGTAATCGAATCAGACTGATATGAGAATTTCGAAGAGAATCGGGAGTGCCACGGAGCAGCAAGTCGAGTACCTCGTCCGCGTTCTTTCGGCAGTGACTTTTCTAATTTTCTTCCAAGCGTATATGATCGCGCCCCTGATTCCGAGGCTTGCGTCGGTTTTTCACGTTTCGGCGCAGACGGTAGCGATTGCGATTCCTGTGTACATGATCCCGTACGGGGCCGCGACGTTGTTCTACGGGGTTCTGTCGGATCGCGTGGGGCGTCGCCCAATTATTCTCGGCTCGCTTGCGCTTTTCGCACTCCTCACGGACCTCACTGCTGTTTCGCACTCTGTTGACGGACTGATCTTTTGGCGTCTGCTCACAGGTATCGGCGCGAGCGGAGTTGTGCCAATCGGCCTTGCCCTTGTAGGCGATTTATTCCCATACGAAAAGCGGGGTCGTCCGCTCGCTTGGCTGTTTGGAGCGATGGCGGGAGGCATGGCCTTCGGCTCCAGCTTTGGCGTTCTTCTGGAGCCGATCATCGGCTGGCGAGGTCTTTTCCTAGGAGTAGGCATGCTGGGTCTGGCTTGCCTCGCTCTGCTTATGCGGCGCACTGAGTTGTTCGTGGGAAGACCGTCTGTGGCCCGCACCAGAGCGTCCGACGTGTTCAGAACTTACCGCAGATTACTGGCCGGATGGCGCGGAGCGCGGACTTACATTTATGTGTTTGGGAATGCGATCTTCCACTCGGGTGTTTACACATGGCTTGGGTTGTATTTTGTTCGGCGTTATCAGTTGGGAGACATCGGCATCGGACTGGCGCTCCTGGGTTATGGCGTCCCAGGATTCATTCTAGGACCTGTAATTGGAAGAGCGGCGGATCGCTGGGGCCGCAGATGGCTGATTCCGGCTGGGCTGGGGATTGCCGCGATTGCGGGTGTGGCAGCCATACCGCTCTATCGCTCCGAGAAAAGCTCGAACATAAAAGCGCAGCAGCCTGCAGTTGCAGGGATTCTTTTGTAAATCTGGAGCGTAGGACTTCATGCGCAGAGAAGTCAAAAATCTAATGAGCATTTGCAGAGCAGCTCTCGGTGTGGTGCTGATCGCATACGCCGGTGTCGCGCAAGCAAACGAACACGGCCCCGTATTCGGGCTGGCAACACCGACAAACGTGAAAGGCGGATGGAGTCTGGATATCGGCACGATGGACAGAATCGGCTCGCAGAGCAGTGGAGTTATGACTCGCGCCATGCTGACTTATGGCATCACGGAAGACTTGCAAATTTCGGTTTCCGGTCCCGCTGTTTTCAGCGCGACCCCGCTTCAGCCCGCGCGCGTCACGGCCATGATGCCTGCCAATGGCGATTTCGAAGCGCTTGGCGCGTGGCGATTCCTGCGCCGCGATAACGGCGTTGGTTCGCGACTGGAAACTACAGCGTACTTTGGTTTGATCGTTCCGGGCTTTCAGACGCCTCCCGGCATGCTGGGTCAGTTGCATAAAGCACCGGGAGCCATCGGAATGATTGCTACCGGCTACGCATCGCGAAAGAACTACTTTTGGGTAGGAATCGGCGGCACGCACTTCGCCGAGTCTCAAGTCGACCGAAAACCCGGACTGCTTTCCTATAGCGTGGTCTGGGGATATCGCCCGAAGCCACTGCGAAGGGACTATCCGCACTGGGATGGAAGATTTTTTATCGAGATGAACGGCGAGGATTCGGGGCATGTCCTGCATAACGGCACGTCGGTGTCTGGAACCAGTGACCAGCAGGTTTTTCTCGGACCCACAACTCTCTGGCTCTACAAAAAATATGGTATCGAAGGCGGCGTTCAGTTTCCGGTTTATCAAAACACTGGGCCGGTCTTTCAGCGCGAGCGGCTCCGTGCGGCAGTGGATTTTAGCTATTTCTTCTAATTCTGAGTTTTCGCGGGAGGTAAGACATGAAACGCAATTGGTTGCTTATTCTGGCGGCGATGTTGCTGACGGCTGTGCCGCTTCGGGCAGAATTTCGCGAGATTAACATCACCACATTCGGGATGGATTGAGCAATCTGTGCGCACGCCGTGAGCGTGTCCATTAAGAAAATTCCCGGAGTGGAGTCCGTGAACGTTAGTCTGAAGCACGGCTTGGTTAGCATCACGCTGAAGCCTGGAAACACAGTCACTTTGACGCAGGTGCGCAAAGCCATCAAAGACGATGCGTTTGCGCCCAAAGAGGCGCGAGTAGTTGGCGTGGGAGAACTCGCCGCTGCGGACGGAAGACTTCGATTTAAGGTCGCCGGAACCAACGAAGTCTTCCCGGTCGAATCTACCCCTCATGCCTTATGGCGAAAGCAGACTGGAAAGTCGTTACTCGTCAACGGCATTATTTCAGATCCGACGAATCGCAGCGATACGGGAATCCTGCAAATCACAGGCACTTCAGAAGCGGGTGCTACAAATGGAAAGGAATGAGTTATGACTTTGCAGATGCCGACAAAAGCGGCTGAGGAGAAGCGCAAGAGCGCGTTGCTCAGTTACCTTTCGCTCTTTACGTCGCTGGGCACACTACTTTGCTGCGCTCTGCCATCCCTTCTCGTCCTTTTCGGCCTCGGAGCGACGGTGGCCTCGTTTCTGACAAGCGTGCCGTGGCTGGTAAGCCTTTCCCGGCACAAAACGTGGACATTTGCCATCGCGGGAGCGCTAATCGCGAGCGACTTCGCGTACATCTACGCGTTTGCGCCACGGCTTAGAATGCAAGACGAGGCATGTTCCATTGAAGATGGTCCCACCGCGTGCGACAGGGCGACACGATTGAGCCGCATTACCCTATGGGTCGCAGCCGCAATCTACGCGATAGGCTTCTTCACGGCTTATCTGCTCGGCCCGATCTTGGCCCACACCGGGTGATTTGTCTCACGGTCACATCCGCTAAATTCTCTGCGGTGGCAGATCTACAAATAGGAGCGTATAATCCATTTGTTCTAATGATGGGGTCTGGTGCAGCTCGTGTGAAGTTGATGGCGGTGATTTTTACAGCCGCCATGTTCTATGCTTCTCTCTGCTCCACAGCGTGCGCCGCTGGTTTTTGCCCGATGCTCGGCAGTGACGCGGATGCAGACCAGTGCCATCACCAAGCTTCTAGCCATCCCGGCTCGCATCATGGTATGCCTGAGCACTCGAACTGTTCCGCACATGGGCATCCGACCAGTTTCGTAAATACAGCAGGGCCTACTCAATTTCAGTTTGCAATTACCGCCTATATCGGCGCGGGTATTTTCACTGCTCAGTTGCCAGGCTCGATAATTCCTAGGTCACACGCTCTCTGGGGAGCCGACTTAGCCCCTCCAACTATTCCGAAGAATCCTTTGTACCAGCAGATCTCGGTTCTTCGGATTTAGTCCTCCGCTCTAACGGTTCTTCGGGGAACGCGCACGCGTTTCACGCGCGTTAGTACTGCTTCTTGCCTTTCTCGAAGAGCATCGAAAACCTCTTTAACGTCGACTCGGTACACACAACTGTGGCAGCGCAGGTTTGACTGCGTTGAACGAAGCGAATCGCCCAGGCGATTCCAGACAGGAGAAAACAATGAAGGGATTCATTTCGGGTGTCATCGCTACCGTGGTTTTCGCACTCCTCGTGGCGTTCTTGGTGGGCATCACGGGACATATCACCATGCGCGCGGATATTCTGCCCACCTCCTTGGAAAAAAGTATGGCGATGCGCGTGATGGATGCGAACGTCGAACGGAATGCGCCGAAAATTGCGAATCCAGTTCAGCCTACGGACCAGACCCTTGTCGCAGGCGCATCAATCTATCTCAAGCGTTGTGCGGCTTGCCACGGTGATCCGAGCCAGCCGGAATCGCCGCTCGCGGACATGCTCTATCCCCCACCGCCACAATTCGTCAGCGATGCCCCGGACATGGAAGAGAACGAAAATTACTACATCATTCTGCATGGTGTGCGCTGGACAGGCATGCCAGGCTGGAAAAACGTGCTGAAGGATCAGGAAATCTGGCAGGTTGTCACGTTCCTCTCGCACATGAACAACCTCCCACCTGCGGCCAAATCGGTCTTTGGTCCGTCTGGTAGCGCACCCGTCACTGCGCCAACAAAACCCATGAAGATGCCAAAGATGTAACGAACGGTGTTGTTGCGGGTTTTTGATGCCAGTGCCGCGTGAGACAGGCGACGGTCAGACTAACAAAAGAAAAGCCGAAATAATTTCAGGAGGAGTTATGGATCGAACACGTCGGAATTTTCTGCAGAGCGCGGCGCTATTGGGAGCAGGCGTCATAACCACGCGCGGCGTCACGGAGGCTCAAGAGCAATCGGGGCAAGAAAAGATGCAGATGCCGCCGGGCATGAAGATGGATCACGCCAAGATGCAGGCGGATAAAGAACCACCGCATCACATGTCCCCCGAAGGAGCAGGCTTTCTTCCCGTTGTGACACCCGATTTGCCCGACTTGCCGTTTGAGATGGACAACGGTGTGAAGGTTTTCCATCTCATCGCCGAGCCGGTGAAGCAGGAAATCATTCCCGGCAAGGTCGCCAATCTCTGGGGCTACAACGGCAGCGCACCCGGCCCAACCATTCAGATCAATCAGGGCGACCGCGTCCGCATCCTCGTGGACAACCATCTGCCCGAGCCGACTTCCATGCACTGGCACGGCTTTGAAATTCCTTTTGACATGGATGGCGCGCCGGGTCTCTCGCAGGACCCGATTCCGCCCGGCGGACGCTTCGTCTATGAATTCACGCTCCACCAGGAAGGCACTTACTTTTACCACTCGCACATGGCCATGCAGGAAATGATGGGCATGATCGGCGCGTTCATCATGCACCCGAAAAAATCCTACGACCCGCCGATCGATAAGGATTTTACGATCATCATGCAGGAATACGCCATCCTGCCAAACAATCCGACGCCCAACTCAATGAACATGGAATTCAACTGGTTGACGTTCAACGGTAAATCCGGTCCCGCTTGCACGCCTCTGATTGTTCGCCTCGGTGATCGCGTGAAAATCCGTCTCATCAACCTCGGCATGGACCACCACCCGATTCATCTCCACGGTCACGAGTTCTTCGTCACCGGCACGGAAGGCGGACGCCAGCCGAAGAGCACTTGGGGACCGGGAAATACCGTTCTCGTCGCAGTGGCACAGGCGCGGGATGTTGAATTCATCGCCAACAATCCCGGCAACTGGATGCTCCACTGTCACCTGCCACACCACATGATGAACCAGATGTCCTCGATGGTTGGGCCGATGACGCGGCGCATGGAAATGCCCGCAGGAGCCGGAATGGACGAAGGAATGGGAATGCTCCGCCAGGGAAATGCCACGTCTGAGGAGAACGGCCCAAGCCTCGGTCGCGGCATGGGCGTTGGCTCAACGCTTGAACAAGCCACTTCAAACGGCCCGCAGTCGCGGAAACAGACCGACGAGGCGGCGGGTGGAATGCAGAGTATGCCGGGGATGCAAATGGGGAAAGCTGACGTGAGCAAAGATGCCAACTCCGTTCCCGGCTTTCCACAGGACGCCTACATGGAAGGCCCTGCGATGGCGATGGACGCGATGGTCGAGAAGCCCGAGAACTACGGACTGCGGCCCGGATGGAGCGGTTTCATGCAGGGTATGATGACGCTGGTACGGGTTCTTCCGCCCGATCAATACGACCACATCATGGAGCTTCGCGCAAAGCAGGGTAACAAGAAGCCACAAATGCCGGGGATGAAGATGCCCGATCATCCCAGCAACGATTGATGCGGGCGGAACAGAAAACTCGAAGAGGAGAACACAGATGAAGCCGAATCGTTTCGCGTGGTTCGCTTTTCCAATGTTTTGCGCATTCGCACTGCTTGCGACAAATCTGGCCGCGCAGTCCGTACCTTCGCAGCAACACCAAACACTCATCGCTAGTCTCGGCTTATCGCAGCAAGGCCAGCGCGCGGATATGCAGTCGGCCGGTAATTCAAGCTCCGGCCTCACGCTAGAGCAGCTTGAGCAGATGGCAACGGCCCATAACCCCACGCTCGCGCAGGCGCAGGCGGGCATTCGCTCTGCCGAAGGCCGTGTGCGCCAGGCGGGGCTCTGGCCCAATCCGACCATCGGATATACCGGCTCAGAAATTCGCGGTGGTTCGTTTGGTGGAGGCGAACAAGGGTTTTTCGTTCAGCAGCAAGTGCCCCTCGGTGGAAAGCTCCGTCTAGGTCAGAACGTCTTCAAACAGGAGCAGAAACAGGCCGAGGCCGAGATTGACGAACAGCGCCTTCGCGTGGAAAGCGGCGTTCGCATTGCCTTCTATCAATCGCTCGCCGCACAGCAGATGGTCGAACTGCGCCAGAAGCTAAACGATCTGGCGCAAGATGCCCTTCAAACGACGCAACAACTTTTCAACGTTGGACAAGCCGACCAGCCGGACGTGCTCCAAGCCCAAGTGGAAGCTGATGAAGCGCAATTGGCCCTTGTCAGCGCCCAGCAGGAGCAGCAAAGAGCCTGGAATGTCTTAGCTGCCGTAGTCGGTCAACCTCAAATGCCTTTGACTCCCCTCCAAGGAAACCTGGAGAATGTTCCCACGCTTGACCCGCAGCAGACACTTGAAACCATTCTTCGTGACAGCCCTGCTGTGAAGATCGCGCAGTTTGGCGTGAAGCGAGCGGAAGCGGAGACAGCTCGCGCCCGCCGCGAAGTCGTTCCTGACCTCACACTCCGCGCGGGGTATCAGCAGGACAGAGAACTGCTTGAACCCACCGGCAGTAACCGGGTTGGCGGTATCGGATTTGCCGAAGCGTGCATCAACATTCCGTTATTCAACCGAAATCAAGGCAACATCGCGGCAGCGCGGGCTGACACTGAGCGTGCCCAGCGGGAAGTCGAACGTGTGGCCCTCGTTCTGCGGCAGGAGGCTGCGCCGCTGCTTCAGAGTTACGCTGCCTCGCGTGCCATCGCGGATCGTTATCGAACACAGACCCTTCCCTCCGCTCAAAAAGCCTACGAGTTGTATCTCGCAAAATACCGCCAGGGCGGGGCTGCCTATCCTCAAGTCCTAATCGCACAGCGAACGTTCTTCCGGCTCCAAGCTGCTTACGTCAACGCTCTAGAAAATGTCTGGACGAATGCCAGCGCACTTCAAGGCTTATTGCTCACCGATGGATTGGATCAACCCTCCGCTCCTGGAACAATTGACCAGCCTGTCCGAGAAATCAACATGCCTGTTACGGAAACCCCTGGAGGACGACAATGAAACCCTGAGAAAGCGCTTTCATTCCGCTCCTTGGGCCAGCGTTGACGAAACCAGCTCAATTGTTTCGAGCCGCTTCTGCTCTCGTTTCAGGACCCGGTTAAAGCGGTGATGGAAGACGCCCATTAGGTACGACTGCAGATCGGCGATGGGAGGCGCTTGGTCTCTTCTGCGCTGCCGCGTTCTTGAAACTGATCGAAGCACCCGTTCCCAAACCTCTGCGGCTAAAGCAGTTTTGTCTGAGCCAACGTCTTTGTCGCTCAGTT
>Ga0307373_10010924_pt1 | contig 13264 bp, 13 predicted proteins | sample OX2MG_FD_202534 | JGI IMG/M metagenome (GOLD analysis project Ga0307373, IMG submission 202534) | Soil microbial communities from Risofladan, Vaasa, Finland - OX-2 | ecosystem: Environmental > Terrestrial > Soil > Coastal area > Acid sulfate soil | place: Finland: Risofladan, Vaasa | collected... | reverse complement strand
GACTCGGAGGCACCGACGAAACCGACCGGCAGTCCGATGATGGCGGCGGGACGGGCCTGACCGTCAAGAATCAGCTCGATCAGCCGGAACAGAGCGGTCGGAGCATTGCCGAACACCGCGACCGCGCCATCGAGGTGAGGAAGCCAGCGGTCGACTGCAGCGGCTGACCGTGTAGTGGCAGCCAATCGTGCGTCATCGGTCACCCCGGAATCGTGCAAGGTGCAGACCACCGGATTGTCCGCCGGCAGTCGGGACCGGGTGATCCCGTTCGCCACCATGGTCGAGTCGGCCAGGATGGTGGCTCCGGCCCGCAGTGCCGATCGGGCCGCGTTGGGGAAGCCTGGCGACGACGCCACAAGTGGCGGGAGATCGGTCATCCCACTGGCATGGATCATTCGGACCACCACCGCTTCGAGGTCGTGCGGAGTGGCCGACAGGTCGGCCTCTGCCCGGATGGTGGCGAACGATTCGCGATAGATGGTGGCACCGTCGCGCTCATAGTCCAGCGTCATGACTGCTCCGGAACGAACGAGTCAAAATCGAACGAGCCACGCTCATCGGCCACGAGCACGAAGTTGGTGTTGGCTCCACATCGCTTCTCGCATCCGGAGAGGTGGACCCGTCGAGTGGGAGCCATTGGTCCGTCGAGCAGTGCTAGGGCGGCGCCCATGGTGTCAGCCCGGGAAGCCTGACATCCGGGGGACCCGGCACAGGCCGACACCAGATGCGCGGGGTCCGACGGATCGGTGGAGAAGCCCGCGCTGGCCAGGCCGTCGAGCACCAGTTCCGCATCGGAGGTGGCCACTCCGAGAAACACGATCCCTCGCCACGGAGTGAGGCGGACACGAGCGGAGGAGGCATCGGCCAGATCGGCAAGGGCACAGAGCATGGTCGGAGACGCCCGGCCGAGGAGGGGAGCAGCACCCAGGTTCACCCGATCGCCCCTGTGGTGAGCCAACATGCCGACGGGATGGACCGTGGCCGAGGGGCTCGGGTCATGCTCCCAACTCACGGCAACGCCATCGGTCACTGCGGCGACAACAGCTGGGCGACCCTGGCGCTCGACCAACTCGGACAGGCGTGCCCCATGAGAGGAGCAGAGTCCGGCCCCGGCGATCATCACCCGGAGAGCCTCGGTGGCCGGAATGCAAGCCACGGTCGGGTCTGCGTCGTTGAGAGCTCGACCCAACTCCAGCTGCATGGATGGTTCGCTCTGGGCACTCGGCACGGCGCCGAAGCAGAGATCACCGGGGACCTCCCGCACCGGGGCGGTTCCGCCGTCATCGAACACCACCCCGAATTTGGGAGGTAGGCATTCGAGGTCGGGTGCCGTTGTCAGGAGATCCGCCGCCGCCAGTGCGGTCGAGGTGAGGTCGATGAACTGATTGGGGTCGTGGCCGGTGAGCGGGGAGACCACCACATCGCGGCGCTCGTCACGGGCCGCATCCGGTCCGACCAGTCCACCAATCGCCAGCAGCTCGGCGACTTCGTCGATAGTGCCGATCTGAAGCCCTCGAATCTGCACATTGGCCCGCGAGGTCATCTCCACCACGCCGTTCCCGAACTGCTCGGCGACATCAGCCACGGTGCGTAGACCGGCCGGAGCGATCGAGCCGCCAGGGAGCCTCAGCCGCACGAGCAGCCCATCGGCCGCTTCCATCGGCGTGGCTACGCCCGGACAAGCTCCTCGGACCGGGGTCGACCGGTGGGATACGGACACGGTGGGACCGTAGCACCGACGTATGGTGACCTGCCCTACGTGGGTGCTACGGTCCGCCGCATGGCGCAACCCTCCAGATTTTTGATCAATACGGGCACTGGGAAGGGCAAGAGTTCGGCCGCCATGGGCGTGATGTCTCGGAGTTGGGCCCGAGGGTGGAAGACCGTCGTGGTCCAGTTCGTGAAGAGCGAGAAGTGGAAGGTCGGTGAGCGCAAGCTGGCCGAACACTTGGGAATCGAGTGGCACACGATGGGGGACGGCTTCACCTGGGAATCGACCGACATCGACGAAACCGCGGCCAAGGGCCGACGTGCCTGGGACCTGGCGGCTGAACTGATCACCAGCGGAAGCTACGACATGGTGATCCTCGACGAGGCCACCTACATCGTGAAGTACGAGTGGGTGCCGGTCGGTGAACTGGTGCAGGTGATCGCCGGTCGTCCTGCGCGCACCAACGTGGTCCTCACCGGGCGGTATGCCCCACCCGAGCTCATCGACATCGCGGACACGGTCACCGAGATGGTCAAGGTGAAGCACGCCATGGACCTGGGCATCAAAGCTCGCAAAGGCATCGAGTACTAGGAGTTCTTTGCCTTCTCTCAGTCCTCGGGTGGTGATCGCCGGCACCCACTCGGGTGTAGGCAAGACCACGATCGCCACCGGGCTGATGGCCGCCTTGCGGGCGCGAGGACTTCGGGTCGGTGCGGCCAAGGTGGGACCCGACTTCATCGATCCCGGTTATCACGCACTGGCATCGGGCCGTCCCTCGCGCAACCTCGATCCCTGGATGTGTGGAATGGATGCGCTCGGCCCCTTGGCCGGACGGGCAGGGGAAGGATGCGACATCCTCGTGATCGAAGGGGTCATGGGGCTCTTCGACGGTGCCGCAGATGGGTCGCCGTCTTCCACCGCTGACGTGGCGGTGGCGCTCGACGCCCCGGTGGTGCTGGTGGTCGACGCTGCATCAGCCAGCACCTCGGTGGCCGCGACCATCCATGGTTTCAACACCTTTGATCCTCGACTCGATCTGGCCGGTGTGATTCTCAACCGGGTGGCTTCGGACAGTCACGAGTCAATGCTGCGAGCGGCTATCTCACCGCTCGGGGTCCCTGTCCTCGGCGTGCTTCGTCGCGATGCCGGGCTGGTCTGGCGGGACCGCCATCTGGGCCTGATCCCGGTGATCGAACATCCCCTCGAGGTCGCTGCCTCCCTCAACCGCCTGGCCTCACTCATCGATCGCACCTGCGATCTGGAAGAGATCGAGGTCATCGCCCGTCGATCACCAGGTAGTCCTACAACCGCACCACTCCTACCCGAACCGGTAGGCAGTGCGCGCATTGCCGTGGCCGCCGGCTCGGCCTTCAGCTTCGCCTATCCCGACAACCTCGAAGCACTAGAAGCAGCGGGGGCTGAACTGGTGCCATTTGACCCGTGTTTCGACGAACGCCTGCCTGAGGGTTGTACCGGCTTGTTGGCGGGCGGCGGGTTCCCCGAGGTCTATGCCGACCTGCTCAGTCAGAATGCCGCCCTGCTCACCGACGTAGCCGGTCAGATCGGTGAGGGCATGGTGGTCTGGGCCGAGTGCGGGGGCCTCCTTTGGCTATGTCGGAGTCTGGACGGCCGCGCACTAGCCGGAGTCATTGATGCCAAGGCCACCATGACCGAGCGGTTGACCCTTGGTTACCGGCGGGCAGTGGCCCACACCCCGACTCCAATCGGTCCGGCCGGCACAGAAGTGCGAGGTCACGAGTTCCACTACTCGTCGGTCGATCCGGATGGTCACGCGCTCACCCTGTCCGGACGTCAGGGCGCTTCCGATGCCGGGTTCGCCAGCGACAGGCTCCTCGCCTCGTATCTCCATGTTCATCTGGGATCCCGGCCCGACCTGGCCGAGGCGTTCGTCAGAACCTGCGTGGGGCCTCCCCGTGGCGATCAAATCCATGCCCTACGTCTGCCCTATCTACGCTAGGTTCGCCAGCGGTGCAAAAGTCGTCGATCTATCTTCCCGAGCAACTGAAGCGCGAACTGTCTGAGTTGGCTGCCCGTTCCGGGCGAGCCGAGGCGGATCTGATCCGCCAGGCCATCGAGCGGCTACTGGCCGTGTCCGACGGTGGGGAGGAGCACGTGTCGTCGCCCGCCGCCCAGCCGCGTCGGCGGGGACCGGTTCTGATCGGCGTCGGGCTCGGCCCAGGTGACCCGCGTCACGTGACCCAACTGGCAAGGGACACACTGAGCAGCGCCGACCGGGTCTTCGCCGTCTCGTGGACGTCCCAATCGATCGGTCGAGCCGAGATGGTCGCCCGTACCGTCGTGCCCATGGTCCCGATCGAACGCCTCACCTACGACATCGCCGCCGACGAGGCCGGCCGCCGACGATCCCTGGCTGCGGCCGCCGACTCCATTACTGCGGCCCTCGACGCCGCTGAGGTAGTGGCGATAGCCACTCTCGGCGACCCGTCGATGTGGTCGGTCGTCCCCGACCTGGCGGCGGCGATCACTGCTCATCGGCCGGCTGTGCCGGTGGAGTGGGTCCCGGGCATCACCTCGTATCAGGCGCTGGCCGCAACTACGGCGACAACACTCGCTCGCGCCGGCCAGACATTGGTGGTGGTCGACGGCCATGCGCCGGGTCCGGCCCTCGATGATCCCGCCACGACCGTCGTCGTCTACAAGGGGGCGGGGGATGCCATGGCGCTACGTGCCCAGGCCTCGACGGCCGGCCGCCTACAACGTGCAGTGGTCGGTGAGCTGGTGGGCCTGCCCGGAGAACGGATCAACATGCTCGAGGACCTCTCGAATGGTCCCGTCTCCTACCTGGCCACGGTCATCCTGCCGGCTGCGGAGTCACCCGTATGACCATCTCCTTTGTGGGTGCCGGTCCCGGTGCTGTCGACCTCATCACCTTGCGAGGCGCCCAGAGGCTGACCACCGCCGACATCGTCATCTGGGCAGCGTCCCTTGTGCCCGAGAGCCTTCTCCAATACTGCCGGGAAGACGTAGTGCTCCATGATTCGAAATCGATGACGCTCGAGCAGGTCTGTGCCGTCTACGAGGCCAATCCGGAGGCGTCCATCGTCCGTCTCCACTCGGGTGACACCTCGGTGTACAGCGCCATCGCCGAACAGATCGACTGGTGCCGACGGAACAACCGCGGGTTCGAAGTGGTGCCGGGCGTCACCTCGATGTCGGCTGCAGCGGCCGCCGTGGGTTGTGAGCTGACCGTGCCCGGCGTGGCCCAGACCGTGGTGATGACCAGAATGGCCAAGCGGACCAGCGCATCGATGCCGGCGAACGAATCGCTGGCTGGCGCGGTGGGCGCCGGGGGGACTCTCGCCCTGTTCCTGTCCATCGGCCACGTTGGGGGCCTCGTGGCCGAGCTCATCGACGGCGCGGCGAAACTCCCGGGTGACACACCGGTGATTGCCGCCCACCGGGTGTCCTGGCCCGACGAGAAGATCGTGCGCACCACGCTCGCAGAACTTCCAGCGGAAGTGCATGCCGCGGGCTTCAACGCTGCCACCATGCTTCTGATCGGACCGGCCCTTGCCGAGGCCGCTCCACCGCTGCGCAGCCACGTGTATGCCGCCTCGTACACCACACGGTTTCGCAGCGGGACCGCATCTCCCAGCAGCGATGCCTGAAACCGCCACCCACCCGGTGGTCGTCGTCGGGATGATGGGTGGTGAGGTGTTCGGAAAGGCCGCAGCCCAGGCCATCGCCACCTCGGACGTGCTGGTCGGCGCACCCCGCCACCTTGCCCACTGTGAGGAATCGGGTGTAGCTCAGCGCGTGGAGCTGACCGGTCCGCTTCCGCCGCTTTTCGATCGGATCGAGGAGCTCTGTCGAAACGGCCTGCGGGTCTGCGTGCTGGCATCGGGCGATCCCGGCTTCTTCGGAATCGCCCGAACTCTCACCTCCCGCCTCGGCGACGGTTCGATTCGGATTCACCCGGCTCCGTCGTCGGTGGCTTTGGCGTGTGCCTCGCGCGGTTGGAGTTGGGATGACACCGTCGTCGCGTCTGCCCACGGTCGCGCGCTGGCGCCGGCCATCGACGCAGTCGCAACTGCTCCGAAGGCTGTCGTGCTGACCGATCCGTCCAATCCACCCGAAGCGGTCGGAGCAGCACTCTTAGCGCTGGGGTGCCAGCGTGACGTCGTGATTGTCAGCTGCATCGGCGAGCAGGACGAGTCGTCGCATCACACCGATCTGGATGGACTGGCCCATGGGCGATTCGACCCGATGTCGGTAGTGCTGCTGTCCGACCCCCTGCCCAAAGCCTCCGACGTACCGGTCGTCCAGTGGGGTCGCCATGACGATGCGTTCGCATACCGAGGGGGCATGATCACCAAGGCCGAAGTACGGGCAGTCGCCCTGGGCAAGCTCACCTTGGTCCCAACGGGCGTGCTGTGGGATGTGGGTGCGGGCAGTGGATCGGTGGGTATTGAGGCTGCTGCGTTGGCGCCGCGCCTGGGCGTGTACTCGATCGAACGCAACGGAACTGACGCAGAGCGAATCGCCAGCAATGCCACCTCGCTGGGCGTGAACATCGAGGTGGTGGTCGGCGAGGCGCCGGAAGCACTCGCGGCACTGCCTGACCCGGATCGGGTCTTTGTGGGAGGAGGAGGCATCGAGGTGCTCGACGAGTGCGTTGGCCGCCTGCGGCCCGGCGGCGTAATCGTCGCCACCTACGTACTCCTCGACCGAGCACTGGCCGCTCACGGGCGGTTGGGCAATATGATCCAGGTTCGAATCGACCGGTGCGTTCCCCTCGGTGAGGTCGGTGTGCGGATGGAGCCGACCAACCCGGTATTCGTCTGCTGGGGGCCGACATGAACCATGCGGTGCTCGGGGTAGGGATGTCGTCGAAGGCGACCCGAGGGGAAGTCCGTGGGGTCATCGAAGAGGTCATCCGTCGCGCCGATGTCTCCATCGAAGAGGTCAGTTTCGTAGCCACCCGGATGCGTTTCGCGGACGACGAGCGGCTGAAGGTCGGACCGCCAGTCATCGGCGTAGAGGATGCCGCTCTGCTCGAGGGATTCCCCGCTCCGGATCGGATCGGGTTTGCCGCTCGCGTGGCCGAGGGTTGCGCGCTCCTGGGGGCAGGAACTGGCTCCCAACTGGTGGTGGAGCCGATCCGTTCCGCTCACTCCACCGTGGCACTGGCCATTACCGGCTTGGATGGCGAACGCTCATGACCGTCTACCTGGTGGGGGCGGGTCCCGGTGATCCGGACCTGCTCACGGTCCGCGCTGCCCGGCTGCTGTCCGTTGCCGAGGTCGTGGTCCACGACCGACTCACCACCGCGGCCATGCTGGACATGCTTCCGGCCCAAGCGCTACGCATCGACGTCGGGAAGGCGACTGGTTCGTGTCCGGTGCCCCAGGACCGGATCAATGACCTGTTGATCGAACACGGGCGGTCTGGCCGCACTGTCGTCCGCCTCAAGGGCGGTGATCCCTACGTGTTCGGACGGGGCGGCGAAGAAGCTGCCGCCCTCAATGCCGCGGGCATTCCATTCGAGGTCGTGCCGGGTCTGTCCTCGGCGATCGCAGGTCCAGCTGCAGCGGGGATTCCGGTGACCATGCGCAACCAGGCACTGTCGTTCACCGTGGTCACTGGACATGAGGATCCCCAATCCGGCACCAGCGTCGATTGGGAGGCTCTCGCCACCACCGGTTCCACCCTGGTCATCTTGATGGGTGTCGGGCGGATCCGGACCATCGCCGAACGTCTGATGGCAGGTGGATTGTCGCCAGCGACCCCGGTGGCGGTCATCCGCTGGGCTACAACCGCCCAACAGGAGGTGATCCGAACCGACCTCGGGGCGGTCTCGGATCAGGTACTCGCCCCGCCTTCCACCATCGTGGTGGGCGCCGTTGCCGGCCTGGACCTCCGCTCCACTGCGCTGGTGCCCCGCTCGTGAGGGAGTTGCTCCTCATCGGCATCGGCGTCGGCGATCCTGACCATCTGACCGTGCAAGCGGTCAACGCTCTGGGGCGGGTCGATGTGCTCTTCGTGATCAACAAAGGACCCGAGAAGGCTGAGTTGGCCGAGTTGCGCAGCGAGATCTGTCGACGCCACCGGCCAGACGGCCGCTTCCGGGTGGTAGAGATCGACGACCCCGATCGCGACCGCGATCCGAGCGACTACCGGTCCGCTGTGAGGGCATGGCATGACCGGCGAGCCACGCTCTACGAGCAGGCGATCATCGGTTCCCTCGCTGAAGACGAGTGTGGGGCGTTCCTCATCTGGGGCGACCCCGCGCTCTACGACAGCACGCTGCGTATTATCGACCGGATCGTTGACCAGGATCCGGGCGTCCTGGACGTCGAGGTGGTCCCTGGCATCAGCAGCGTGCAGGCTCTGGCTGCTCGTCACCGGATACCCCTCAACCGGATAGGTGAGGCTGTCCACATCACCACTGGCAGGAAGCTGGCGGCCGGTCTCATTCCCGATGAAGGGGACCTGGTGATCATGCTGGACGGCACCTGCGCATTCACCACCGTGACGTTCGACGCCACGATCTACTGGGGCGCCTACCTGGGCACCCCGAACGAACTATTGGTGTCCGGGGCACTCCATGAGGTGAGCGATGAGATCCAGCGGGTTCGAGCCGAAGCCCGGGCTGCCCGCGGCTGGATCATGGACATCTATCTCCTCCGCCGGGCAAACGTGGCTTGATGGCCGGCGATCACCTGGGAGTGCCGGATCGGCGGGCCACAGGAGTCCCGTCTCGGTGGATGGGTGCGCTTCGGGTCTGTTGACGGGGCGGAATACATCGCTGTAGGTTGCCGTCACCTCGACTCTTCGTCGGGGTGACGGAAGTGTAGCGAAGTCCGGTGACAATCCGGCGCTGTCCCGCAACGGTGATGCCCCGAGAAGGGGACGAGTCCGGTCGCCTGGCTTTCGTCGACGACATCGGTCCTCGGAGGAAGGGCGGTTCGTGCGCACTCCTTCCGGGCAGCGCAAGGGCTCGCATCATCCTCCAACTCGTGGAGGATGAGACAGTGAACGCCAGCAGGACGGGTGCCACCAGGGTGGGACAACTGTGGCGTGTCCTCTCCCCGAAGGAATGGGGTCGGCTTGGCGGGATGGCCGCTGTCATCGTTGTCATGCACGTTGCTGCGTGGGGAATCTTCTTCGTAGAGATCCTTCCTCGGCACTTCCACTACACGGGTCTGGGGATCGGCGTGGGGGTGGCCGTTACCGCCTACACGTTGGGCGCCCGCCATGCGTTCGATGCCGATCACATCTCAGCCATCGACAATGTGACCCGCAAGCTGATGGCCGAAGGCAAGCGGCCCCTCGGCACCGGCTTCTTCTTCTCCTTGGGCCACTCGTCGGTGATCATGGTGGTCGGTGTCGGGATCAGCTTGGCCGCCCGGGCCGTCTTCGGAGCCGTGGTCGATCCCCATTCGGCATTCGCCAGTATCGGTGGAGTGGTCGGGACGGGCGTGTCCGGGGGTTTCCTCTATCTCATTGCCGCACTCAACATCGTGGTGCTGGCCGGGATCCTCCGCGTCTACCGGGACATGCGACAGGGGGTCTACGACGAGGCCGAGCTCGAACGGCAGCTCCAGGCGAGAGGTCTCATGTACCGGTTCTTCGGGCGCTTCATGAAGGCCATCTCCTCGACCTGGCAGATGTACCCCGTCGGGGTGGTCTTTGCCGTCGGATTCGACACCGCTACCGAGGTCCTGCTGTTGTCGGCCACGGCGGCCGCTGCCACCGCAGGTCTCCCTTGGTTCGCGGTGATCTGCCTGCCCCTGCTCTTTTCGTCGGGAGTGACGCTGTTCGACACCCTGGACGGGTGTTTCATGAACTTTGCCTACGGGTGGGCCTTCTCCAAACCGGTACGCAAGGTGTATTACAACCTGGTAATCACCGGGCTCTCGGTGACGGTGGCATTTGCCATCGGCACCATCGAGCTGGTCGGACTGCTCGCCACCGAGTTGCATCTGAATGGTGGGTTCTGGGGATTCATGGCGGATTTCAACATCAACCGAGCCGGGTTCGTCATCGTTGGACTGTTCGTCGTGGTCTGGACGGTGGCACTGGTCTACTGGCGGATGGGGCAGGTCGAGACCCGGTGGGACCTTGCCGTCGGCGATGCCGACGATGCCGGTCGGTCCTCTCTCCTGGCCGAGCCTGAAGTCAGCCGCATCGTGGTGGACCCTCGCTGATGGCGACATGGCGCAGGGGCGTCGGAACCGGGGCCGGCACCTGCGGGGAGTTGGTCCAAGGGGTACTGAGTGATGGCCGCACCTTCCACGTCACGTGCCCGATCAGCAAGAGCTCGACGGTGACGATACGACTTCGGGAAAGCGATGAATGGCAGATCACGGGCGTTCCACCAGAACGGCAGAAGCTTTCGACGGCAATCCGGTCCGCTGCTGATGAGTTCGGCCTGGGCCCGTGCGCCGTCCAGGTGCGCCATGTATCCGAGCTTGATGTCGGCAAAGGACTGGGATCAAGCACGGCAGACATCGTGGCAGCAGCCCGCGCAGTCGCGGCTGCCGTTGGCGACGAACTGTCGTCAGCTGAGTTGGCCACGATTGCGACATCCATCGAAGCCTCAGACGGGAGTATGTACCCTCAAATTGTCGCCTTCGACCAGAAGGGTGGTGCATTGATTCGACGGTTCGATTGGTGGCCGCAGATGGCGGTGGTGATCGTGACCCCGTCGACGACGCTCGATACAGCCTCTGCCGACTTCACGGGCCAGGCGGACTTGGGCCACCAGTTCGACCGCATCATCGATGGTCTGGACGAGGCGGTCATAGCTCGAGACGGGGCTGCCTTTGCCAGAGCGGCAACAGAATCTGCCGCATTCAACCAGCAGTTCATCCCAAACCACTTGTTTGACGTGTTGGCTGAAGAGTACGAGAGCCTGGGGGCCGATGGACTGAATGTCGCCCACACCGGCACGTGCTTGGGCTTGCTCTTCGTTCTCCCCGAACGATCAGGAGCGACTTACGGCGATATAGCTGGTGCCGTGCTCCGAAACGCCTCGTTCGCTGTTCGCCGACTTCAGGCGATGCTGCCGGTGGACGTGAGTGTGGACCTGAGCGTGACACCAGCCTGTGGAGGCGAAACCTTCCAATTGAAAGAAGCCTGAACGCGAATCACCACGTCATGTAAGCCCCGAACCGTTTTGCCATCCGCGAGGAGGTGGGATCGACCTCAGCTTTGTCACGGCTGAGGTTGTTTTGCCCTACAACTTGCCCTACAAATCGCGCCATTTGCCGTCTTCGGCAATTGTCGCCCGACTACATTAGGGCAGGTCAGACCGTATTACGCCGTCCCGTGTCACCCCGACAAACCCCCTGTATCGGTTTCACACGGCTGAGGTCGGAGGTTCGAGTCCCGCAGCGCCCACCCTGTTCTCCCTGGTCAGGGGCTCGCGATTCGTGGGCGGCCGTGTTGTCTTTCGTCGGCGTGCGCGCTACGTGCGCGATCGAATCGGGGTATGGGCCGCGCACGATCGCGCACGGCGGGTCCCGAACCGGGTCCCGAGCCGGGGTCCGAGGGCCCTCGCTGGTCCCCGTCCGTGCTGCCGGCGTCGGGCCCGTCCCCGTCCGCCGAAGGGGCCCGTGCCTCCTCCGCCAGGGCGTCGAGCGCGTCGTTCAGGCGTTGCTCGGAGCCTGGGAGGAGGTGCCCGTAGCGGTCGAGGGTGAAGCTGACCGACGTGTGGCCGGCCCGGGCCGCCACCTCCTTGGGGTTGGCGCCGGCGGCGAAACTGGTAACCAGCGATGTTGGATCCCTGTCGAATAGGGCCCTTGCTGGATCGAGACTTATGGCTTCGTTGAGTTCCAATTCCTGGGGCTATGACGAGTCCGGAGGGCAGAATCATCGCTTGCGGGCAGTTCAGTCCCGGCAGCGGATCTCGCCGCCGACGACTTCGCAACGACACCGACGGCGGCTCTACGGGGCGGTCGTGGGCGTGGGGAGCGGTGGCCCACCATGGGTGTGAGTTCCGGCCATGGCAAGCAATCGGGCATGCGCCTGGGGACCGAGCACCGTGGCGACGCCGTTTGTGATGAACCGGCAGCCGAACAGGGAGACAGCGACGCTGACGGTCGGCTGGTGCTGGTATGTGAACATCAGGAGGTACGTCTGGCCATTGTCGAGGGGGCAGATGTAGGCGAAGGGAGCCTTGATCACCTGTCCGTTGTTGATCTCGGCGATCAGGGCACGGTCCGTGGTGGCAAGGCTGCCGCCCTCCTGCACGAGTGTCTCCGTGCGACCAGGGTTCGAGGAGCCTGACGAGGGAACGCCGTAGAGGCAGAACGCCGCCCAGAGAGCGTTCGGGGGGATCACGTTGGTCGCGAGCACGGATCGACTCGTGCCTGGGTTGAGGCCGCGCTGGGTCAATGTGAGCTGCCAAGTGTTCGCGCAGTTGATGGCGTTGACACTCGGCGGGTTCACGGTGCTGGACGTCGGGCTGCTTGCCGGTGCCGACGAGCTGCAGGCGGCGAGCACGATCGAGCAGGCCGCAAGACCCATGACCCACCGATGGGACATGGCCCGATTGTAGTCAGGTCGTCAGTTCCACTTGGCCTGGGCGCCCTCGGGATGTCCTGGAGGGACCGTCGGGGTCCCAGTGGCTCTCGCGCCCCGGTGATGGTTACATCCTGTACCGGCAATGAAGGCAGTGAGCGGGCAACTTCTCCTGCTATTTGGCGTGGCCCTCAGATCCCTCCGGAGTAATAGGCGTGCACGACCGTGAGTGCGGAGGGGCCGTTCCCGAGGCAGGCGGGCACGAAGTCGTAGTTGGGAGGTCCATTGAAGGGTCCCGTGACCGTCCCACCATCCCCTGGGAGGGTGATGCGTATGCTCAGCGGTCCTGGCGGGCTCCCACACCAGTTCGACCAGTACACGATCAACGTGGCAGAACCCATCGATCCGAGTAGAACGGGCGGTAGGGCAGGGTTGGCGGGTGGTGCTGCCGCCACGTCAAGCGGTGAGCCACCGGACGCGAGCAGGCTCACCGAGGGATCGCCCGACAAGGCACATGGTGCGGGACCGGTGTTCGTGAGGAGCACCGTTCCTTCAGCTTCCCCCACAGCGCCTCCTCCTTGCCTCCCCCCATGGACGCTCAGCGTCGCCGCGGAGCAGGCTTGGTTGCCCGGAGGGGTCGTCACCGTCGAAGATGAGGAAGGGTTTGCGGTGGGGACAACCTGCCAGGTGCGGCCGCCGTCGTTGGTCCGAAAGAGGTTCTCGGCCGCCACAACGAAGCCGGTCGACGCGCTCACAAAGTGCAAGTCGGCCCAGCCGTAGAAGCTTCCCCCGGAGCCGAAGCGAGTGCCCCAATGGACGCCACCGTCGTTGGTCGCCGTCAGGAAATCTCCCGCTCCGCTCCCGGTGGTGAGCACGGCGTCGCCCGAACCGTTGTCTGCCAGGGAGACGGGATCCCCGATCTGCGACGGGTCGCCCAGTCGCACCCAGGTCTGGCCCGCGTCAGCCGTGCCGTAGAGGTGGTGCTGGGTATACAGAGCTTGGCTGGACTGCTCGTCGTCGAAGCAGTCGAGAAGCCAGGCGTCG
>Ga0307373_10010921_pt1 | contig 13267 bp, 8 predicted proteins | sample OX2MG_FD_202534 | JGI IMG/M metagenome (GOLD analysis project Ga0307373, IMG submission 202534) | Soil microbial communities from Risofladan, Vaasa, Finland - OX-2 | ecosystem: Environmental > Terrestrial > Soil > Coastal area > Acid sulfate soil | place: Finland: Risofladan, Vaasa | collected... | reverse complement strand
CCTCAAAACACTGGGCCGCCCGACGCACTCGTCGCGGCGAGGGACGCTCCGCATCGCCGCTGCCCGGCACGCTGCGCGGCAGGCCCGGCACGCCCCACGACGCGGCCTCTTGCCGCGCGCGCTGGGCCTTGACCGCCTGGCGCAGGGTGCGGACTTCGCCCGAACGGACCGCCGCCACCGCCCGGCGTTGCTCCTCCTTGGCCAGCGAAAGCACCGCCGCCGCGTCGCTGACGCTCACGTGCCCCAAGTCGATCGCCTCGGCCAACAGGGGGTCGCCCCGGTCGAGCACCCGCGAGGCCAAGGCCACCAGGCTCGTCGAAATGTTGAACATCCTCGCCGTCCGGGCGTTGACGCCTCGCGGTGTGTGTAAATTTACAGACACCGTCGATTTACGAGGTTTTTTGATACTATCCCCCATAAGTGATGGGTTTTTGCGCGGGCTGCCGAACTGGCGGGCGCGCTGCCGTTCGGCGGCCTCTTCCTCGAACAGGCCCTTGACCCGCGCGGCGATCGTCGCCCGTTGGCTTTCGGTCAGATGCCGGCGGTGCAGGTTTCGGGCGGCGATAAAGGCGACCGGCGAACCGCCCTCGCCCCGCCACTCGACGTACCGCGGCTCGACACGCGCCATTTCACAGGCCCGACGGCGATTGCGGCCGTCGAGCAGCAGCCCGTCGAAGACGACGATCGGTTCCAGCAGGCCATTTCGGGCAATGTCGTCGGCCAAGCGGGTCAATTCGTCGTCGGCGAGCATCGGAAACAGTTCGGCGGCCGGGTGGACCAGCCTCGGAGGGGCAGCGAAGGAGGGCATGGCGGTTTCCTGATTGTTTGATGGGTTTCGCATCAAGTGTCTGAACAACAGATCAATATACACATGTTTTGCGGCGTTGTGAATCGGTTTCGTGGCAAATCAATCCAAGCCAGTTGCGCGATAAAAGGCAGGTAGACGGTAGACGGTAGACGCTAGACGGGGGCGGGGCGGCAAATGCCTTTTCACCGGTCCGTAGCAGACTTCGTGAGAAGTCCGGCGGCGTTGCGAATCGGTTTGGTGGCAAATCAACCCAAGCCAGTCGCGCGGTAGAAAGCAGGTAGATGCAGACCAGCGGCAAATGCCTTTTCACCGGTCCGTAGCAGACTTCGTGAGAAGTCCGGCGGCGTTGCGAATCGGTTTGGTGGCAAATCAACCCAAGCCAGTCGCGCGGTAGAAAGTAGGCAGACGCAGACAGGCGGCAAATGCCTTTTTCACCGGCCCGTAGCAGACTTCGTGAGAAGTCGCGAGTTCCGCGACGCCGGCCACGACATTTGAGCGCTTGTATGGTTTTCGATCGGTGCGTTTCGCTTCGGTCGCAAGGGCCTGTCTGGAAGCAGGTTAGATCATTTTTTTCCGCCCACGACACTTGTTTTTTTCACAAGCTTTCCTACGAGGTTCGAGACCATGAGCACCGCTGATACCAACCCCGACCCCACGCACCGACCGCCCTCTTCCGCGCCCGCGGCCAAGGCCCGGCCGGCACCGGCCCAACGGCCACCCCGGAAGCGCGATTGCCGCATTTATGAACGGCATATTCTGAACCGCGAGACGCAGCAGGCCGTCGCCGCCGATTATGGCGTGACACAGCAGCGCGTGGCCCAGATCGCCGCGCGGGTCGAAGCGTGGATTGCCCGACACCCGGAACATCGGCTAGCGCAACGAATGCGGCTGCGCTGTTCGCGGCGCTGGGAAACGCTCTGGTCGGAGGCGATGGCCAGTTTTGCCCGCAGCCGCGAAGATCGACGCACACACAAAGCGCGGCTGCGCGACGGCACGCTGCAGGAGGGCGGCCGGGCGCCGACGCAGACCATCAACGAAGAAACCGTCCGCGAGCAAAACGGCGATCCGCGGTTTTTGCAGGTGGCCTGGCGCGCCGCCGACCGCGAGCAGCAACTGTGGCTGCCCGGCGAGCGAACGGCCGCGTCGGTGGAACGGCCCGCGTCGGTCGCGCGCGTCGCCGAGCGGCACGGCCGGGCAGGCTTGGCAGGCGACGAGCGTTTTCCATACCTGCCGGCGGCCCTTGGCGATTTGGAGCATCTGGCCTGCGGGCTGCGCGGCACCGGCGAAAGCGCCGCCCCCGGCGCAGAAAAGACGGTGCCCGTCTCGACGCTGTTTGAGCGGCGGACGGCGGAGGCGTTTCGCTGCCTCGGCTTCGAGGTGCGCGAGCTGGGTCAAGGTTGCGGTCGCGCGGCCGATTGCCTGGCCATCGCCCCCCTGGAGCGGTTCGCCGCGATCATCGACGCCAAAGTGCGACGCCGCGGCTACGCGCTGGGGACCGACGACCGGCAGTTCTGCGAGTACGCCACGCGGCACACGCGCGAGCTGGCCCAGTCGGGCATCGACAAGGTTTACTTCGCGGTGGTGGGGAGCAGCTTTCGCCCGGACGATCTGGAAAAACTGACCGCTTTCCTGAGCGGCACGCCGATTCGCGGCGCCGTTTTTATCGAAGCCGCCGCGCTGATGAAGCTCGTCAACGACAGCATTCGCGACCGGCGGCAGTTCCGCCTTGAGCAGGTCGATCGGTTGCTGTTTGGAAACAAGATTCTGACCGCCGGCGAGCCCGCCTTGCGCAGTGACACGTAGCCCGGCTTGCTGACAAGCCGGGCGGCGGCCAAACTCTTGTCAACTGCCCGGCGGCGCGATACGCTGGTCTAAATCCCGCCAATCGGCCCAAACACGACCTTTGTGGTCGCCCGCCGGGCCGAACAACGCCCTTGAAAATCCCTCCTGGAAGCTCGTCATGCCACGGAACCGCCGTTCAATCTGGATTGCGTCTCTTTCGGTCCTTGCGGCCACCACCTTCGCGCGGCAGGCATCGGCTGAGGACAAGGTCATCCCCATCGCCGAAATCAAACGCGATACGCCGGTCGACTTCGAAAAAGAAGTGCTGCCGCTCATGAAGCGGAACTGCGTGGCCTGTCATAACGCCACCAAGGCCGAAAGCGGTCTCGTGCTCGAAACGCCGCAGTCGATCATCAAGGGCGGCGACAGCGGACCGGCCGCCGTCCCCATGAAAAGCGCCGAAAGCCTGCTGCTCGGCCGGGCCACCGGCAGCGTCGATTCGCTCATGCCTCCGTCGGGCAACAAGGTGGCCGCCAAGGCCCTCACGCCGCAAGAACTGGGCCTCATCAAGCTCTGGATCGACCAAGGCGCCGGCGGCATCGTCACGGGACAGTCGGGCGAGATCAAATGGCAATCGCTGCCGCCCGGCGTCAATCCGATCTATGCCGTGGCCGTCACGCCCGACGGGCAATTCGCCGCCTGCGGCCGGGCCAACCAGATTTTCGTCTATCACCTGCCCACCGGCCGCTTCGTCTGCCGGCTTACCGATCCCGAGCTGTTGAAGTCGGGCATCTACAGCCAGCCCGGCGTCGCCGATCTCGATCTCATTCAATCGCTGGCCTTCAGTCAGGACGGCATGCTCTTGGCCTCCGGCGGCTATCGCGACATCAAGATTTGGCAGCGGCCGCGGGACGTGCGTTTGACCAATTTCGACACGGCCGCCGCGGACGGCGCGCAGACGATCGCGGTCAGCGCCGATGGCAAATGGCTGGCCACCGCCGCCGCCGACAACAGCATCAAGTTGTGGGATCTTTCGACGGGCCAGCCAGCCCGTTCGCTGGCCGGGCACACGGCCGCGGTTAGCGCGCTGCGCTTCTCGCCCGATGGCACGAAGCTCGTTTCCGGCTCGCTCGACAAGTCGATTCGCATCTGGCAAGTCGCCGACGGCGCGCCGGCCGGTCGCATCGACACGCCTCAGCCCGTGCAGGCTCTGGCCGTTCTCGGCGCGGGCGAGCGGATTGCTTCGGGCGGCGGCGACAATAACATCCGCGTCTGGGCCGCCCCCGCGGGGGCCGCACGCTCTCTTGCCGGCCTGACCGGCGCGGCGACGGCTGTGGCCCTCAGCCCGGATAAGAAGCTGTTGGCCGTTGCCACCGCCGAAGGCCCGATTCAGGTGTTCGATCTGGCCAGCGGGCAAATTGCCAAGACGTTCGCGGGCCACGCCGGCGCCGTCACGGGCCTGCGGTTCCAGAGCAATGGCGCGCGGCTGGTCAGCGGCGGCGCCGATAAGACCCTTCGCGTCTGGGACGTCGCCGGCGGCCAGCCCGTCGTCAAGATCGAGGGCTTTGGCGCGTCCGTCGAATCGGTCGCCCTTCACCCCAACGGTAACCAGGCCGCGTCGGGCGGCGCCGACGGCCTCGTCGCCACCTGGAAGCTCGACACCCCTGCGCCACGTGCGCTGGGCGGCGCCGACGAAGCGCCGGCCACCGTGGCCGCCGTCAGCCGCGACGGCAAATGGCTGGCCACCGCGGGACTCGCGGGCGGCAAGCCGGCGGTGCTCGTTCGCGACGTGGCCTCCGGCGCGATCGCCAAAACGTTGCTCGGTCATGAGGCCGCGATCACCGCCGTCGCCTTCAGCGCCGACGCGGCGAAGCTCGTGTCCGGCTCGCAAGACAAGACCGCCCGCGTTTGGAACCTGGCCGACGGCCAGCCGATTTCCAAGTTCGCCGGGCACACGCAAGCCGTGACCGCCGTGGCGTTCGATGCCGGCGGCGGCCAGGTTGTTTCCGGCGCGGCCGACAACAGTCTCAAGCTATGGAACGTCGCCGACGGAGCGGAACTGAAGAGCTTTGCCGGGCATGGCGGACCTATCGTCGGCGTCGCCATGACGAGCAATAACCAACGGGTCATTTCCGCATCGGCCGATCAGACGGTGCGAAGCTGGAATCCGGCCGATGGCCAGCAGACCGGCTCGATCGCCGTGGGCGCCGTGGCGACCGCGTTTGCGCTGTCGCGCGACGACAGCCGTGTGGCCGTGGGATGCGCCGACAATACGGTCAAGGTGTTCCAGCTCGGCGACGGCAAATCGCTCGCCAACCTCACGGGCCACGCGGCCGGCGTTGCGTCGGTCGGCTTCAGCGCCGACGGCATGCGGCTGGTATCGGCCGGCGCCGGCGAACGGGCCATCGCCTGGGATGTTGCCCGTGCGGCACTCATCGAAAGCTTTTCGCTCGAAGGCGGCGTCACGTTTGTCCAATTCGCCGCCAATCCCAACGAGATTCTGACCGGCAGCGCCGGCAAGCTGGTGCAACAACTCACGCTTCACTTCCAGCGGCCATTCATTGGACACACGGGCAAAATCAGCGGCCTCGTCTACTCGAATGACGGCGGTCTGGTCCTCACTGCCGGCGCCGACGGGACCGTGCGTGGTTTCCAGACGGGCGACGGTGCTCAGCGCTACGCCGCACAGGCCGGCGGTCCCGTTCACGCCCTTGCCATCAGCCCCGACGGCAACTGGCTGGCGACGGCGGGCGAAGACAAGACGGTGCGCGTGTTCAACGTTGGCAACGGCTCGCCCGGACCCAAGCCGCCGTTTGCCGGCTTCACCGCGCCGGTGAAGAGCGTAGCCTTCTCGGCCGACGGCCAGCTTGTGATCGGCGGCGGTACGGAATCGATCGCTTTCAATCTGACGAGCGGCGAGGCCGTGCAAGCCTTCGTCGAGCAGACCGGCATCGTCGGCCTCGCCTCGGCCGGCGAGAAAGGCGAGTTGGTCGTCAGCGCGTCGGCCGACAAGTCGATTCGCGTCTGGCCGTTGTTGGCGCTGCGTCAGATTCCCGGCCACGGCCAACCCATCACGGCGCTGACGAACATGCCCGCGGCCAATCAGCTTTTGTCGGGCAGCCAGGACGGCAGCGTGCGGCTGTGGAACGTTGATAACGGCCAGCAGATGCAGCAACTCAACTACGGCGCGCCGGTGACGAGCGTGGCGGTGCGGCCCGATGGCCAACGCATCGCCGCGGCCGGGGCGAGCAACGTGGTGCGGCTATGGAACGGGCAGAACTTTCAGCAAGTGGCCGAGCTGAAGGGCGACTATCGCCTGCAGTTCCAGGCGGCCGAGATGGAACGCGCCGTCGCGGCCCGCAAGAACGAAGCGGCGGCCGAAGTCGCGGCGGTGAAGGCCGCCGAGAACGCCGCCAAGGCCGAAACCGATAACGTCAAGAAGGCGATGGACGCCAAGACGGCCGCCGACAAGTCGTTGGCCGAAAAGACCGAACCGGCCAAGAAAGCGGCCGACGAAAAAACCGCGGCCGACAAGGTCGCCGCCGATGCCGCCGCGGCCGCCAAGACGGCCGACGAAGCGAAGGCCAACGCCGCCAAGGCGGTGACCGACGCCGATGCGGCCAACAAGACCGCGGTCGAAGCGGTCGCCAAAGCCCAGACGGCCCTCAACGCCGACGCCAACAATCAAGACCTGGTCAAGGCCAAGCAAGCCGCCGATCAGGCGGCCGCCGACGCCGCGGCCAAGCTCAAAGCGGCCAAAGATACAATGGTCGCCGCCGACAAAACCGCCGCCGATGCCGCTGCCAAGCTGAAGACGGCCAACGACGATCTGGCCGCCAAAACCAAGGTGGCCAACGACATGGAAGCCGCCCGAAAGTCGGCCGAAACCACCAAGCTGGCGGCCGACAAGGCGGTCGATTCGGCGAACGTGGCTGCCAAGCGCGCGGCCGAGGCGATCCCCGTCGCCCAGCAAGTGCAGCAGGCAGCCGAAGCTCGCCAGAAGCAGGCCGAGGCCGATCTCGAAACGGCCAAGAAAGCTACCACGGCCGGCGAGTTGCCGCTGCGCGGCGTGGCCTTCTCGCCCGACAACCTGGAGCTGGCGGTGGCCGGCGACGACAAGCTGGTGCATACCTTCAACGCCGAGACCGGCGCGGCGGGCGAGGTCTTTGGCGGTCAGGCTGGGCCGGTGCTGGCCGTGGCTTACGCCAGCCCGACAAAGATCGTCTCGGCTTCGGCCGACAAGAGCGCCACGGTGTTCAACACGCTGGCCGAATGGTCGCTGGCCCGCGTGATCGGCGGCGGGGCGACTTCGCCGCTGGTCGATCGCGTGACGGCGCTCGATTTCAGCCCCGATGGCAAGCTGTTGGCCTCCGGCGGCGGCGACCCTTCGCGGAGCGGCGAACTGAAGCTGTGGAACGTGGCGGATGGCGCGCTGGCGCGCGACATGCCCGAAGCGCATAGCGACACGGTGCTGGGCATCGACTTTTCGCCCGACGGCAAGCTGATGGCCTCCGGCGCCGCCGACAAGTTCATTAAGGTATTCGACGTGGCCAGCGGCAAGTTCGTGCGGTCGTTCGAGGGCCACACGCACCACGTGCTGGGCGTTCGCTGGCGAGCGGACGGCAAGGTGTTGGCAAGCTGCGGCGCCGACAACGTGGTCAAGGTCTGGGACTTTGTGACGGGCGACCAGCTTCGCACCATTCAGGGCTTCGGCAAGGAAGTGACGTCGCTCAACTTTGTGGGCAGCACGTCGTTGGCGTTGGTCAGCTCCGGCGACAAGACGGTGCGGCTCTACAACGTCGACAACGCCCAGCAACAACGTGCCTTTGGCGGCGGCGCCGACTTCATGTACGCCGCGGCCACCACGCCCGACGGCAAGCTGGCACTCGCCGGCGGACAAGACAGCGTGTTGCGAGTCTGGAACGAAGAGAACGGCCAGGAGCTGCGCAAGTTCGAGCCGCCGCCCTCCGTGGCTCCGCCGCAGCAAGCCGCGAAATGAGATTTACTTCACGCGGCCGTCGTTGAAAGAATGGTCTCGGTCTTCGTCAAGTGGAACGGTCTTCGCCACCGTCGTCGCGCACGATCGTGCCGAATAGACACCCGCGCGATTTGCCGTCGCTCCAGGTGCCGCTGTAGTCGTCGCCGTCGATCAGGATCCGCGCGCGGAACATCCCTTTCTTGCCCTTGATCTGCAAGTCGGTGATCGTGATCACGGGCAGGTCGCCGGCCCACTCCACGTTGACCGGCGGCATATCGAACAGCAGATCGGTGCCCGGTATGTAGTATTCCAACTTCCAATGCCCCTTGTCGTCGAGCTTCGTGACCTTGCCCAGGCGGTACGGTGTGTCGGGCGAAACGGCTTCGATCTCCCGCTTTTGCCGGCGCCCCATGTGGCCCCGCAACGTGGCGCCGGACAACGTCCGCTCCAACTGCTCCTCCAGCCGCGTTCGATCCGCGGCCGCCATCGGCGCGGGCCGCGCGGTATGTTTCATCGCGGCCGGCTTCATCGGTTGGCGGGCCTTGGCCACGGACTGGCCGCCTGTCCGCCAACTTGCGAAAATCAGCCCGCCGATGGCGGAGAGGACCGCGGCCGCAATGAACAGATGTCCTTTGCTCATGGCAAACGCCTCCGAAACCTTTGAAGTGGCCGAGATGCTGGATGCAATCTAACGCGCCGCCGCGGGAGTTGGAAGCAGGCATCTCGGCCCAGAAGGAGTTCTCTGCGCGCAAGCGCGGATGGCCTCGGCGAGGACAGCTTGGCCCAGCGCATCGGATTCGGGGTGAGGGCTGAACAAAACGATCTTTCCTTGCCCGAATTGCGAGGCCAATACGGCCGGGGCGTCGACCATCGTGCCTCTTTGAAACGGATATAACCAGACTTCCGAGCGAAAACTGGCGAGTGCTACGTAGTCGGGCAGGGTCGGCTCGTTGGCGCGAGAGAACACCGGGCCGCCCGCGTAGTCCATTTGAAGCCGCGACAAGGGACCCCGGAAAAGTCGATGGCCCGCCTCGCTCAATTCAAGCGAGACGGGACCCCGGCCGCGATACGACGCGCTCACCTGCCCCTGGCCAGGCACGAACCTTTGCCCGGCCATTGGCCGCGCGTTGACGAGTTTCAAGCCTCATTCGTGGTTCACGCCCGCCAGATGCGCGCCGGCGCAGACGCCCACGTAACCGCCGCCACGACGCACAAACTCTCGCACGGCCGCTCGTCCAGCGGTCCCCAAGGCGCCACCCTGGACGCTCGCCTGGCCGCCGCCTATCAAGAGCACGTCATACCTTTCAAGGCAACCGCCGCGAAGATCGTGTTCCGTGACCGCGATCGATGATAAGCCGGCGCCGTCCGCGACAATGATCCCCGTCGCTCGTTCGCGCGCGGGCGTGCGCGTGTCGTGCGCCGGGGCGAACAAGGCCACCTTCACTGGACGGCGCGAAGATCGCGCCGCCGCCATCTCCTCAAGCAGCTTCGCGGACGACAGATTCGGCCCCATGATTTGCGGCAATCCCATCGTCCGGCGCACCCGATTCGCCTCCGACAGCTCAATCTGATAGACGCGCGTCGAGTACCCGATTGTCGCGACCGGCTGGAATCGCTCGAAATAGAGATACGCGCCGCTGGGGTCGTGCAGTCGCTGGAGGCTGACGACGTGCCAGCCGGGCACGGGACCGTTGGCGTCGATGCTTAGGCCGCGCCTCCTGGCTTCAGCGGCCGTGCCGGGCGGCGGCTCGCCGCGACTGCGAAGGCCGAGGCGCTCCAGCGATATGGAGCGCTCCAGCAACGTGTAGGGCGAGTCGGCATCCGCATGGCCGCAGAGCCAGCGGCGAACGTAAAAGTACTCTTGCGACCAGCTTAGACTCGAACCGAGCATGTAGCGATGGCCGTTGGCCGGGCCGCCGACGACCTCATTGAAGTACGACATCGTGTGCGGGAACACCGCCAAGCTGCTCGCCATCGACCATAACACCGCGCCAAGCACGACTGCCGACCGCCAGGGCTTTTTCCAGCCCGCCTGATTCGCCGATTGGCTGATCCAAACGAACGCGAACGGGAAAGCGGGCAGGGCGTAGCGGAAATGACCGCTGAACCCGCTTTGGGAGCTCACGAGCGCCAGCACGGCGACGGCCGGTGCGAGAACCGCGAAGTCATCGAAGGCGCCCGGCGCACCCGCGTTTTGCCGTGAAGGGGTAGAGCGTAAGCGATTCCGTGGCCACCAGCGCCGTAGCAGAGCCAACGAGGTCAACAGGCCGAGGCACCACGTCCCTAAAGGAACCTTGATGGCCAGGCCAACGAGATAATAGTACCACCAGCCGTGGTCCGACCATTCGCCGAGCAGATAAGACGGCAAGCCCTTTTCGAAGTCCGCGCGTTGCAGGTCGACGCCGCGGACGAATTCCGCGGGCAGCGGCACCGGCAGCCAACGTAGCCAGTCGAGTGGGAGACGTAGAGCGGGCATACTTGCGCCATCGGGACTGCCTCCGCCGCCAAAGAGGCGGCGGGCAAACTGGAACCGGCCAAGCGGCGTCATCGCGCCATCGAAGGCGTAGCCGAGATTCACGACGTAAACGCCGATAAGCAAAACCGCGGCCAGGCGGGCGGCGCCGGGCTTTTCCGCCGCGGCGGCACTTCGACCGCCGCCTCTCCACACCGTCCAAACGGCGGGCCAGACTGTGAAGAGTACAAGCCATGTCATCTTCGACAGTAACGCCAGCCCCATGAACAAACCCGCGAGCATGGCGCGTCGCCACGTAGGCAGCCGCAACCAACGCCAGAAAGTGTATCCGGCGGCGGCGCCCATCGCCGCGGCGGCGCCGTCCGTGCAGACGAGCGACGACCAAGTGAGGATGTTGGGGCAAAAGCACCAGAGGCACAGCGCGGTCAGCCCCGCTTTGCGGCCGAAGAGATCCCTGGCCCAAAGGTAACAGACGAGACCGCCCATGACGGTGAACGGTAGAATGGCCCAGCGCGCGGCGATGAGGAGCTGGCGCCAGCGCTCGGGATGCGACTCGACGAACTGTTCGCCGAGCACGAACTCCGGCCGTGGTTGGGGTGCGCGCTCAAAATCGCCCCAAATCGGCTCGTGCGGCATGAAAACGATGGGCAGCGTCGCCACCGCGCGCATCAAGGGCGGATTCACACCATACAAATCGCGTGCCCCATTGCGATTCTGGCGTCTTTCCGGCTGGCATGCGCTTGGGACGCACTGGCTTCTCCTGCAATCCTTCCCCGTTCCAATAGCCCACGATGCGGTTGATTCGATAATCGACTGCTGGCGTGTTGATCGGCAGGTCCATCGATTTCAACGTGAAGCGATCCGGCGAAATCGTGGCAGGCGCCTCAAAATTCTTGACCACATAAGTTCTCTCAAGTCCCGATGGCATCGCTTCGCGCCTTGCGGTCACGCGGCTGGGGAACGGCCAACTCGGTTCCCCACCCGAGAACTCGGACGCGACGTCGATGTGGTAGCCGGCGCCGCTCATCGTTTTTCGGTGAACGCGAAAGGACGGCTCCTCGATCCAATACTCAGCGACATCCCCATCGTCGCGCTCGGATTTGACACGCCAAACGTCGTGGCCACGGATCTGGTCGCTCCCGACGACACTGAGAGCTTCGCCCGTATGGTACCACAAGCAGTCCTTCACCGTCAGGTTGGCCGGCAAAAAATCTGAGAGCCCCAGCACCCTCGGATCAAACGCTACGTCACCGCGGACTCCTGTGGCGTGCTCGAGGTCGTAAATATGCACGTCCTCACCTTCGACACGCCGAAATCCATGAAACTCGTCGCCGTCCCGGATGATGACCTCGCCTGGAACAAGCCCAGGAACTTCCCCCTTAAAAACCTCAAACCGCAAACGAGACTGGTCCATTTCCGCAAGCCCTTGGATCGTTCGCTGGCGGGCGGACGGCAAGGTGCTGGCAAGCTGCGGCGCCGACAACGTGGTCAAGGTCTGGGATTTTGTGACGGGCGACCAGCTTCGCACCATTCAGGGCTTCGGCAAGGAAGTGACGTCGATCAACTTCGTAGGCAGCACGTCGCTGGCGCTGGTCAGCTCCGGCGACAAGACGGTACGGCTCTACAACGTCGACAACGCCCAGCAGCAGCGGGCCTTCGGCGGCGGCGACTTCATGTACGCCGCGGCCACCACGCCCGACGGCAAGCTCGCGCTGGGCGGCGGACAAGACAGCGTGTTGCGTCTGTGGAACGAAGAGAACGGCCAGGAGCTCCGCAAGTTCGAGCCGCCCCCCTCGGCCGCTCCGCCGCAGCAGGCCGCGAAATAGGGTGGGAGCGAGCGAGCTTGCGAGCGCCGGCCCGCCGATTGGAGGCATCAGGCATCAGGCATCAGGCATCAGGCATCAGGTCGTTAGTCCTGACGCCTGACCCCTGAAACCTGACGTCTAATGATGGTGGGCCGGCGCTCGCAAGCTCGCTGGTCCCACCCTACAGCGCAGCCGCTAGAGTGGGGCCGCAGGCGCCTTCATGACGCGCTCCACGGCCATCCTGGCCGCGACGATCTGCAGGCTGCGACCCCGTTGCAGTCCAATATGTCAGGCTGGAAAGCCCGACCTAAGTTTCGTTCGAGGGTGCCGGCGATTGGCTGGCGGCCCGCTGCTGGATTTGCTCCAGCGTTTGACCGAGCCGTTTGCGGCCGCCTCCCGCCGATGCGGGCCTGGCCGGGCCTTCGGCCATCAAAAGCGGCTTTGCCGGCTGCAACACCGCCAGCAACTGTGGGCTGACTTCATCCTTTTCGTTCGGCAAGCCGAGTTGCTCGACCGCGTCGGAAAACCCCAGCAGCACCGCGCGACGCACGTTTTCACGGATCCAACCGTAGAAGCCTGGTTTGCTCATCTTCCGTCCTGTTCCTCACGGAGGCGATTGCGGCAACGGTCGGGAATCTTACTAAACCCGCGCGCCGGCGAAAAGGGCAAAGTTGGAGGCATCAGGCGCGACGGGTGCATAAGGGGAATTGCGCGCGGAGCGGATTCGGTGGAAAATGTCAATCGGAGAGTTTGAAGGTTTTTTGTATGCTAGCCGCCGAGCTGGGCGGATTGGGAAGCCCAGAGAAGAAACGACCATGTTCAAGGATGAACAGAATGATCCGTACGAAGATCACAGCGAACACGAGTGGCAGACCTTTGTGAGCCTTGCCGAGCGACTGGAAATTCCGCTGCGCGAGCTGCTCCAGGAAGATGTCCGGTTCTCGGACATGGAGTTGGCTGGGCATAAGCTGGGAAGGGCGGTGGCACAAATCACCACCGAACGGCTGGCCTTCGCCCGTGCGGAGCGGATGACCGGGCCTCAACCCTGTCCGGTCTGCGGGCGGCAGTGCCCGCTGGTCCATGAAGAACGGGAATTGAAAACGATCGATGGGCCAGTCGAACTGGTGCGGTCCCATCAGTCCCATGATTTATGCGGCGATTTCAAGTGGAACGAGACGATTCTGGCCGGGAGTTTGTTCGGTGGCGGTCTGCCATGATACGAACATCTGGTCCCGAACGGTGGACCAGGTCTTGCTCAGGACGGCAAGCCGCAGGGCCAGAATCGCCGCGCCGCCCTCCTCTTCCCACTTCATGCCGGAGCATTTGAAACGCTGCGAGAAGACGATTTTGCAGGCCGCTTCGGTCACGCCGCTACCAATCGGCGTCCGACGACGGCGACGCGCCGCGTAGTCCATCCAGCG
>Ga0307373_10010919_pt1 | contig 13269 bp, 13 predicted proteins | sample OX2MG_FD_202534 | JGI IMG/M metagenome (GOLD analysis project Ga0307373, IMG submission 202534) | Soil microbial communities from Risofladan, Vaasa, Finland - OX-2 | ecosystem: Environmental > Terrestrial > Soil > Coastal area > Acid sulfate soil | place: Finland: Risofladan, Vaasa | collected... | reverse complement strand
CTGCAACAACTGCGGAGACGTCGGCTACTACGATTACATAAAGAACAGCCCGATATGCCAGGCGTGCGAGGGCAAGGATCTGTCGATGATAGAGATCAGCTACGCGTTCAAGCTGCTGCTTGACGAGATAAAGTCGATGCACATCCTGCCAAAGGTCAGGCTGAAGGGGGAGTAAGAGGCGATTGTATGCAGGCAGAAGCAATAGACTATATAAGATTCACGACGGTGTCACCCACCACGATAAAGAAGATGAGCGTAGCCAAGCTGATAGTCCCGGACACTTATAACGAGGACGGCTACCCAATCGACGGGGGATTGGTGGACCAGAGGCTCGGGGTCATAGACCCTGGACTCAAGTGCAAGACATGCGGCGGCCGCGTTAAGACATGCCCGGGCCACTTCGGACACATAGAGCTGGTCAGGCCGGTAGTGCACCCGGAGTTCTCGAAGACAATTTACCTGCTTCTGCAGGCTACGTGCAGCAACTGCCACAAGCTTCTGCTCACCGACGACCAGATAGCGGATGCGCAGCCGCTCATAAGGAGCATTGTGCAGAACGAGGAGATAATCGACACCGCCAACGCGCCCAACCTGCTCACCACGATAGAGGAGGAGGACAGGCGCATGCTGCTCATCAAGAAGCTGAAGTCCGTTAAGAAGTGCCCCCATTGCGCGACGCAGCAGCCGAAGATAAAGCTCGAGAGGCCGACGTTCTTCTACGTGAACAGCACGAAGCTGAAGCCTGACGAGCTGAGGGACTGGCTCTCCAAGATACCGGACGACGACCTCAAGGGATTGGGAATAGACCCGGTCGCGACAAGGCCCGAGTGGCTTGTCCTCACGGTGCTGTTCGTACCGCCGGTGAACGTTCGCCCGTCTATTACGCTTGAGTCCGGAGAGAGAAGCGAGGACGACCTCACCCACAAGCTTGTGGACATAATGAGGATAAATCAGAGGCTAGAGCAGGACATAGATGCCGGAGCGCCGCAGATAATCATCGACGACCTTTGGGAGCTGCTGCAGTACCAGGTCACAACATATTTCAACAACGAGACTCCGGGAATCCCGGTGGCAAGGCACAGGAGCACGAGGCCGCTCAAGACACTCGCCCAGAGGCTTAAGGGCAAGGAGGGAAGGCTGAGGTACAACCTGAGCGGAAAGAGGGTCAACTTCTCCGCCAGAACCGTCATCTCGGTAGATGCCAGCCTGACAATCAACCAGGTGGGAGTTCCGAACAAGATAGCGGAGAACCTGACAATCCCGATCTATGTGACTCTGTGGAACATAGACGAGGCGAAGAAGTTCCTCGAGAACAAGACATACCCGACGATACTGAACACGATCACGAAGGAGGGGATAAGGAAGAGGATAACGGAGGCCAACAGGGAGGAGATGCTGACGCTGATCGAGCCCGGATACATACTCGAGAGGCAGCTCATCGACGGAGACATCTCACTGCTCAACAGGCAGCCGACTCTGCACAGGCTCTCAATCATGGCGCACACTGTCAAGGTGCTGCCTGGAAAGACCATGAGGATCCACGTATCTGCAACAGTGCCGTACAACGCCGACTTCGACGGAGACGAGATGAACCTGCACGTTCCGCAGTCGCTGGAGGCGCAGGCTGAGGCAAGGTACCTGATGCAGCCGAAGGACCTGATGCTCAGCCCGAGGGACGGAAGCCCGATCATGGCGCTTGAAGAGGACCAGATCATCGGCATATACCTGCTCACTAGGGACGGCTCTTTCTTCGACAGGGAGGAGACATCGATACTGATGTCCAGCGTGGGCATATACGAGATGCCGGATGCGCAGAAGAACGGAAGCTACAGCGGCAAGTCTATATTCTCGATGATGCTGCCTGACGACCTCGAGTACGATTACAAGCAGGGCCAGAACCACGTGGTGGTGAAGAAGGGCCAGCTTGTCGACGGAACCATCAGCGAGAAGCTGGTGGGGAGCAACGGCGCCCTCCTGCTGAAGGCATTCGAGGAGTACGGATCAGACTACGCTATGGAACTGCTGACCAACATGGCCAAGATGGCTCTGAGGGTCACAGCAAAGGCGGGAATCACGATAAGCGTAAAGGACTACTACAACTCCGACATAGTAAACAAGGAGAGAGTGAGAATAGTCAGCGACGTGGCAAGGAAGGCAGAGGACCTGGTGGAGAAGTTCAAGGAGAAGAAGCTTGACTCGCTGCCCGGATACACGATGAAGGAGACCCTGGAAATAGAGACCATGGCAGAGCTTGAGGAGGCGCGTTCGATGGCCAGCCTTGTGCTGAACAAGCACATAGGGCCGGAGAACAACACCCAGCTTATGGCAATGGTAAAGGCCAGGGGTAACATACTAAACTTCGTACAGACTTCCATGCTTCTTGGCCAGCAGGCAGTAAGGGGAAGGAGACCGTCGAGGGGATACAGGGGCAAGATACTGCCCTACCTGAAGAAGGGCGACAAGAGCCCAGGTGCGAGGGGATTCGTAGAGTCCTCGTTCTTCGAGGGATTGAAGCCGATAGAGTTCTTCATGCACGCGATGGGATCCAGGGACTCCGCGATGTCGAAGTCCCTGGTAACGGCTCAGAGCGGATACCTGCAGAGGAGGCTGATAAACGCCATGCAGGACTTCTATGTGGACGAGAGCCTTAGCGTAAAGGACGCGAGCGGCGCGCTCATAGAGACGCTGTACGGAGGAGACGGAGTGGACCCGACTATGGAGAAGCTCGCGAAGAGGAAGGAGAACAAGTGATTATCATGAGCGAAATAGATGACAAGTTTTTGGTCGTGCCGGGGGAGGCTGTCGGGACCGTGGCGGCGCAGTCGATAGGCGAGCAGAGCACTCAGATGATTCTGAGGACGTTCCACGCAGCCGGTATCGCCTCCGTAGTCACGACAAAGGGTCTCCCGAGGCTGATAGAGCTCATAGACGCGAGGAAGAAGCCGAAGTTCCCCACCATGCAGATAAGGCTGGAGAAGGGTGTCGAGTCGAAGTATGAGAAGGTAAGGGACATATGGAGGAAGCTTGAGGACGTCAAGGTGAAGGACCTCAAGAAGCAGGTCGACGAGGATTTCAGGACAAGCAGCATGGTTATCGCGCTAGACCCGGAGAAGCTCTCGTTCTTCGAGCTCACGCCCAGGAACGTATCTTCCAAGCTTTCCAAGATGGAGGGCGTGGAGGCGGAGCTGGACGGGCAGACGGTCAAGGTTAAGGTGAAGAAGAAGGAGGGAATCAAGGCGATAAGGACCAACTTCGTCAACGTGCTCGAGACCTCGATCAGCGGAGTCCCGGGAATCAGCAAGGCGCTGATACAGCAGAACGACGATGGCACTTATTACATAACGACGAGCGGCAGCAACATGGAAGAGGTGCTGAAGATAGACGGTGTGGACAAGGAGGGCGTCTACAGCAATAACCCGTTCGAGGTATCGAGGATCTACGGCATAGAGGCCGCGAGGAACCTGATAGCCAACGAGCTGCTCAACACGATAAAGGAGGAGGGCCTCACCGTGAGCTTCAGGCACATCGGCCTTCTGGCAGACGCCATGACATACACAGGCGTGATAAGGAGCGCGGGAAGGCACGGAATAGCGGGAGACAAGGACTCGGTGCTCGCGAGGGCGGCATACGAAGAGACGGTCAAGCACTTCATCAACGCCAGCGTCTTCGGCGAGAAGGACCAGCTGAGGGGAGTGGCGGAGAACATCCTGATAGGCAAGCAGATAGGCCTGGGAACTGGAAAGATAAAGCTTGCGGTAAGGAAGGAAGATATAAAGAAGCTTTCCGACAAATGATATAGTATGCTTAAAGGAATGGGACAGGAGGCGGACGCCGCCTCCGTGGTTCCGCATACGGCTGTTTCTGACGGCAGTTATGACACAGGGAAGCTGCTGCGCTACGCTAAGAAGCTGAGCCTGGATGATGACGTGGCAGCGGATGCTAGGCGCATCATGGGACTGGCATTGGGATACGACAGCACAAGAAAGCTGGAGTTCCTGGGGCTTGGGGCAGTTACCAGTGCAACAGAGAGAAAGTTCTCCATGGATAGGAATTTGGGCAACCTCAGGACGGTGGAGGAGATGGCAATGGTGTCTGGGATGGATCCCAACTACGCCACTTTCGCGATAATAAGGAATGCGGCCGCGTCAATAACCAATCTGGGAATAGTGGACAGCGTGTCGGTGAGCGGGGCGACTTACGCCAAGAGATGGATCAACATACTGGCCAAGAAGCTCGCGAGGGGGATGCTCCCGAAGGCTACGACGAACCTTGAAGAGGGAATAGTAATCAGGGCCAATGGCTTCCTGGAGAAGGTCGAGCGGCTTCCGGTGTACGATGGCTCGCCGCTGATGCTGGCATCTGCCGCGGTAATACTCACATCGGGGAAGATAACCGCGGGAATGGTATCTCACTCGGCGGCAGGCTGCATGTCTGAGGAGAGCATAAGGTCCTATGTCCAGTCGGTCCAGCTGATGATAGAAGTGCGGGGCGTTAGTATGGCTTTGGATGGCGGCGCATCCGTGCCCAGGCGCGGACCCTTTGCCGGATCAAGGAACTACGAGCTGGGAAGGGAAAGGATGGTGGAGATAGGGAGCGAGGTCAAGGCCGATGACGAGGTCATGAAAATAGCCATGAGGCTGAGCAAGGAGATGGAGGATACCCGCTGGAATACGGGCGCACCGTTGGTATATGAGTCGATAGCGCTGCTCTACCTTGCGGGGCAGATCAGGTTTGCAGAGCTGAAGGACCAGCAGTACAGGGCACTGCTGCCCGTGGATAAGATGGTGTCGAGCGAGGCGTTCAAGCAGGCGGTCGGCGCATTTGAGAGAAATGGGCTGTCCAGCAAATTCATCCACACCGCGGCGGCAAAGACGATAGAGCATTTCGGCATAACGTTCGCTAAGAGGCCCACGGTTGGAGATGTATTCAAGGTCCAGGCAAGAGACATAGCTGAAAAGCTTGGGCTGGGCGATGAGGTGACGGCGCTGGCCAACATAGCGCTGGACGAGGACGTAAAGAAGCGCAGTGCACAAGATGGCAAGAATACCTCCAAGGTAATCGGGGCGCTGCTCTTTGCAGCAGAGGAAAAGGGCGTAGTCCCTAACTGGAAGAACGCTACCGAGATATCGCTGCGCACCAGGGCGATGGCTGGGGCCCATGCAAGGAAGTTCAAGGATATGAATCTGGAGTGATGGTCAATATGGCATCGATACACAAGGGCAAGGCGGAGGAGGAGTGGCTCAGCATAACGCCCAAGGCTAAGGTCGACTGGCTGATTGCCGAGATAATAAGAACAGACAAGTATGGTACCTATCTGGACCTTGCCAGGATAATAAAGAGAGACCCCGACGTGGCGCGATACGTGATCACCACTGTGCCAATCACAAGCGGCTCCGGTGAGCAGGTGTTCAACACTTTCAGGATAGCGATACACACTTTCAAGTCAATTGGGGTCGAGATACTGAGAGACTATCCGAAGAAGGCCGTGGCTGTGCAGATGTTCGAGGCCGATGTGGAGAAGAGGAAGTCTGTCGCCGACATAATACTGGCTTCCGACAATCTGGAGGCGCTGGAGGTCATGATGAAGAGGCCAACCATTGCCAGGATAAAGAACGGAGACGGCGAGCCGGTGATAGGCACCATACTCACGCGCTACGGCAAGAGTTGGGCTGACAGGTTCGCCAACAGCCCGGAGATAGGCGGGATTTTGCTGGACGGGGGGAAGAAGACGGTAAAGGAAGCGGTGGCGAACGCCTACAGGCAGTGGAAAAGGACATGATGCGCCATATAGGTATAAAAAGATGCGCCGTCATTAGATATCTAATTTGTTAGGTGAAAGCATGGACCAAAGACCATTTGACCTTCTCAACAAGGTCCTGGGGCAGCAAGTGTTAGTCAGGCTGAAGAACAACGTCAGCATACGCGGAAGGATGGTGTCATTCGACGCGCACATGAACGTGGTTATGGAGAACGCGGAGGAGCTGAACGACGGGGAGCTCAAGGCGAAGCTCGGAACCATACTCCTAAGGGGAGGGAACATAATCTTCGTCTCACCTGTATGATGCTTTACGTGGGCTTGTAGCGTAACGGTAGCGCGCGTGCATGGCATGCACGAGGTTGCGGGTTCAAAAAGGCTCCTGTGAAAACAGGCGCCATGAAAATCCCGCCAAGTCCATTTCTTTTTCTTTTCTTTAAGTGCAGCAACTGCAATTAAATATTTTGCAGTGCAGTATTCCAGTGAGATTAATGGCTGAAGATCAGGATGTGGAGATTGAGCTTGAGGACGCGCAGAAGCTCGTGGCATCCGGCAAGTCGCATTACGTCTGGGTGCTGGGACCGATTAACACCGACATACTAAAGATGAAGCTCGACACCGAGTCCGAGATAATGGTCATGCATCCGCAGGAGCTTCTCCAGTCGACCAATCCCAAGGCGCTTGTTGGCGAGACCCCCATATTCGTCTGCGAGCACGGGGTAACATCCTTCTTCCTCGCGGAGAAGCTCAAGCCTAAGGGCGTGAACGCAAGATCACTTGCCGGAGGAGTGGACGGAATAGGGCGTTAAGGTTTATCCAATTGGTTATAGGCGATGCATAATGAACGAATTCACCACAGTGAAGCTTAAGAAATCTACAGTTAGGGAGCTGAAGAAAATAAAGAGAAGCACAGGAGAAACTTACAACGAGGTCATCTCCGATTTGATAAAGATTGTGAAAGGCACCTCGGAATATGACGAATTCCCCCATAAGGCACAACAGGCAAAAATTAAGGAGCTCTGGGGGGAGGGCGACTATGAAGCGTGGGAGAGTGCCTAAATCCAGGAGCATGGATATTTTTACAGTATCAAACGAGGCAATTTTAACACGGTTGCTCGCCTTGGCAGGGAGAAAAAGCGACTAGTTTTTGACGAGATGAATAAGAAACTCGGCGGATTAGTAACCTGATCGTATGTGGCTACTACACCAAAGCTAAAGCCTTCTTCCTGTACTCCTCACCCACCTTGCTGAAGTCGATTATCCTGTTCTTCTTGGACTCCTGGTCCCTTGCCAGAAGCACTATCCTGCTCGGCATGTGCTCAGCAGTGACCAAGTAACCCGTCAGCTCGGCTAGCCTCGTTGCAAACTTCTTTATCTCATCGTGGTCCGGCGTGGAGATCCAGCTGAGTCCCCTCTGCTCTTCCCTCGCACCACCAACGAAGGAGAATCCCTTCACTTCCACGTAGTTGGGCATTGCAAGTCCGATCAGTTCGGCGTACCCCTCGGGGTTGTTCATGTTGAGCCCCTTGACCAGTGTCATGCGCACCACCGTCCTTGTCTTCAGCGTCTTGAGCACGGACAGGGCGGCCCTGAACCTCTCCCATGTGCCGGGAATCTTCGGCCTCACTGTCTTGATGTATGTCTCCTCGTCGGGCGCTTGCAGAGAAACGTAAAGTTGTGTGGGCAGCGGGTTCAGCTTCTCCAGAGCCTCCGGCAGCGTGCCGTTGTGAACTAGGAATGTGCTGACCCCTCTCTTGTGAAACTCCTCCAGCAGGCCGCCCATCTTCGGGTAGAACATCGGCTCGCCAGTCAGGCTCAGCGCAACGTGCATCGGCTCCCTCGCCTCCTGCCATCGCCTCTTCTTGAGCGGCGTGTCAGCGGCCTCGTTGTATCCGCTGACTATCCTCCTCTGCTCTTTTATCATACCCTCAACAATCGGGACAGGGTCGTCCCACGAGTCCATCGCGTTGAGCTCGTTCCACTTGTATCCGTGCTCCTCGGGGATGAGCCTCCAGCAGAATGTGCATCCGAGGTCGCACCCTATAGCCGGCGTGGCCTGCATGCACTGCCAGCTCTTTATGCCGTAGAAAGTGTATTTGTAGCACAATGTCTTCCCTTTCAGCCCGTTGGCCGTGTACTCGCATATCTTGACAGCGGAGTGGCTGCCCACGAAGTGGTAGCCCTGCTTTTCCATCTTGGTCTTCAGCTCTGCGGGCATTCCTGACATGCGTTCAACCTTTTATTTCCTTGTTCAGCTCTGCAAGGTCGAGCACCCTCCTGTATATGGGCGGGTGGTTGGAGAACAGGCCTGCCATCAGGCCGTGAACTCCTGACCTCTCCTTCTGCATATGCTTAAGGAAAGTGTCTATGTTGAGGTCGGGCAGCAGCTCCTTGAGCTCGGCCTCGTGGTTCCTTATCTCCTCGACCTCGTCCTGGCTGGTGAACGGGCTGGCGAAGTACATTGACTTTGCAACTGTGTTGCCGTCGCCCTGCTGCCTGCCCGCCGCTGGATTCGCGCCGTATGCGCTTATCTTGAGCAGCGAGGAGGCAAGGTTCTGCGGCTTCTTCACTGTGGTCGCAGAGTACTCATCGGCATAGGACTCCCTCGCCCTTGAGAGGGAGAGAATCATCAGCTGCAGCACGAAGTATAGCGCGAACGCGGCGATGCCTATTATGACAGCCCCTCCTGCATTGTTCCTGTTGTTGCCCCCGCCCCCCAGCATGCCGGAGAAGAACAGGTTCTGCGCCACCATGTACATAAGCATCGGCAGGAATGAGACTACCATCATGATTGCAACGTCGTTGTGCCTGAGATGGCCTATCTCGTGCGCGAGAACGGACTCCATCTCCCCGTCGTTGAGCATCGGCAGCAGTCCCTGGTGCACCACAAGAGTGGAGCTGTTCCTCGTCCTTCCGAACACGTATGCGTTGGGGTCCTGCCTCGGCGATATCGCTATCTTCGGCACAGGAACGTTCGCCTGTGTGGCGAGCCTGGTCACCATCTCGTGCAGCTTGGGGTACTCATCGTCGCCTATGTACTTGAGACGGCCCATCATCTTCATGAGCACCGGAGAGAGGTACCACTGCGCCAGGAAGAACATCAGCGTGAGCGGGATGACAAGGATTATGCCCACGCCCACGTAGAGCATTATGGCGTATATTATGCCGAACGCTATCGCGAATATCAGCGCGAGAGTTATGTACATCGTCGCCTTCAGTTTAACTATTCCGGCCAAGAGTCCACCTAGGATGAAGTTATGACAACTTATGGAGCTTAAGGCTTAATACTGTTGTGCCTTGGGTATCGGTTTGCCGCGATAGGTCAGAATCCCCCTGCTTATATTGCTCTGATACAGCCAATAATAGAAAGTGCCGTCTTTTGAAGTCCGCTCGGGGAAGGCCCTTAGGAAACGCCCCTCAAGCTCCTTGCACAACGCCCCCCTTGTCTCCTCTTTGAAGAATATTGCCGTGGGGCCTCTGAGGCCCAGCGCATATGCAGTTGAGGATTCCCTAACGCCGCGCCCCACCCCTAGGGTCGATTTCACCAACAGTATACCTGTCTTCGCTAGGGACTCCCTGTCCGCGTCATTGGGCACGCCTACGCAGGGCATTATCGCAAACCCCTTCTCACTTACCCCCTCTTCTACACTGGTCCTCAGAAGTTTCGCCCATCTGTCCACACCAGTAAAGTGGGGTATCAGCAAAGTGTTTTTTTGAATCCGTGCAGAACGGAGGTTGGTCATGTTTTTTACAGTAGAATATGAGTTCTTGTACTCCTCCTTGGTGTAATAGTTCTTTTCGCCATACCCTCGGGTCAGGGCCTCCAACTCGATGGCGGTGTAGAACATATTCTCGTGCATCCACCTGCCCAAGGTGCTTTTTTTATACGCTGGGTTGTCCGGCATTGCCTTGAACAGCTCCTCCAGCCCGATTCCCGCTGCGTTCCTTCTGTCCCGCTTGAAGAGAATGAGGACAGGGCCGCCGAAGCCCAGAAGCTCGGGGACGGAGAGCTTTGTGGAGCGATTGAACAGCATGGTGACCTGCAGTAGGTCGGGCCTAGAGAGCAGCGCCTTGTTCTCTTCTATGAAGCCAGAGGTTATCTCCCTGATAGCGAAGCCCTTCTCGGCTATCTCGGCCGCCAGCTCGGCCTTTGGATTCCTCTTAGACTTAGTATCGGGCTCCGAGCCGTTGGCCTTGTCCTTTTCCATCAATGCCATTAGCGCACCTCAGTCAGGGATATGTTAAAGCGTTGTCCGCCGATAATATATTAAGCTTGTGTTCGCAAATAGACGGGAGGGATTCGGTGCTTCCGGTAGTCTTGTTTGACAGGTCGGCCATGGGCATATCGCTAGCGGTGCACATAGTGCTCGCGGTGGTCGGCATAGCCCTGCCCGCCATGATAGCGATATACGAGTACCTTGGCATAAAGAGGAATGACTCCGACTACCTGACAATCGCGCGGAGGCTCACCACGGCGCTCATAGTGCTGTTCGCCGTGGGCACGGCCTCGGGCTTCGTGGTCGCGGCCAGCTTCTTCTTCGCATGGCCGCCGTTCATGCAGCTCGTGGGGAATGTCGCGATACTTCCGCTGTACCTGGAGTCGTTCTCATTCTTCGGGGAGGCCATACTGATCGCGGTCTACGTCTACTCGAGCGGCAGGCTCAAGAGCAAGTATGGCCGTGCGGTTGTGATGGGGATGGTATCCTTCTTCGCAGCGCTCACCGCCTCGCTGATCACAATGATCAACGCCTTCATGAACACCCCGGCTGGATTCGACATAGGCAAGTACATAGCGGGCGGGCAGATAACCGGGGTGAACCCGCTGGCCGTGTTCAACACGCCATCTACGTGGATAGAGATCTCGCACGTTGTGACCACGAGCTTCTACACAGGGGCCTTCGTGCTCGTGATGTTCCTCGCCTACAAGATGCACAAGAGATCGATAACTGATAGGGAGAGGCAGCTGTACAGGAAGGCGCTGGGTCCCGCGGTGGCTGTGGCGCTGCTCTTCACCGTGCTGTCAATACTCACCGGGATCGCATCCATCACAACCCTATACGCCCAGCAGCCGGAGAAGTACGCGGCGATGGAGCTTGACATGGTGCCCATGGCGTTCGCCCCTGAGTACATAGGCGGTTTCTATGTCAACGGGCACGTGGTCGACGGCATCCCGATACCAGGGCTGCAAAGCATACTAGCGACGGGCAGCCCTAGCGGCACAGTGCCCGGCCTCAGCCAGTACCCGCAGAGCAGCTGGCCTCCACTGATAATACACTTCATGTTCGACCTGATGATAGGCCTTGCGCTGCTGACCGGGCTTGTGCTGCTGATCGTACTGATGCTGAAGATACTCAAGAGGGAGATATTCCCCCGTCTGGTGCTGATTGGCCTGGTCGCCTCCGGCGCGATAGCGCTGTTCGTGCTTGAGGACGGATGGGTGCTCGCCGAGCTGGGGAGGCAGCCCTGGATAGTCTACAACGTGCTCACGGTCGCGAAGGCGGCAAACACCTCCCCGACAATCCTCCCGGTGCTCATCGGGATAATAGTATTCTACATAGTGATCATACCGCTCACCCTGTTCGTGCTCAAGCGGATATTCGACTCCAGGCCGCTGGCCGGAGAGCTCGGGGTGAAGCGATGATCTTTCTCTACTACCTCAACTACGCGATATTCGCGGCGTTCCTCTCGCTGTTCATACTGGAGCTGGGAATGGCGATCCACGCAGTGCTGGGCTACGGAAAGTCGAGGGAGAGGATAAGGCGATACGTGATGCCCCTGTGGGGGATAACCGGCACATTCTCGGTGCTGTACCTAGTGGAGCTGGTGGCGACCTACCCCAACCTTGTGCCTGCCGCCTCCCCGCTCTACCTGGCACCCGTAGGCGCGGCGGCTCTGCTCGTCATACTGAGGAACCTCTTCCTCGCGTCGAGCGAGGTGATGGGCGGGCACGCGCTGGAGGGGCGTGCCTTCATGATATATTCGGCATCGACGCTCGCCATCGCCTTCCTGCTCTCCGGTATACTCGCATCCACGGTTAGCGGAATCGGGGTGGATGTCGTGACTGGCAGCCTCAACTTGCCCGCGATGCTGTTCAACGGATTCAGCCTCTCGGTCTTCGCTGCGATGGCGCTGATGGGCGTGTTCGCCGCTGCGGTGCTCATCGGCGACAAGAGGGGAAGGGCGGTTGCCTGCCTCTCCGCATTCCTCGCGCCAGTCGTGATTGTTGCCGCGCTCGGCTTCGGTATATCATACGGTGCCCATGCGGTGGCAGCTAACGCATATCTGGTGATACTCTACGAGCTGCTCCTGGCGGGGTTGGTGCCTCTCTATCTGGCCGGGATGGAGAACGCGCGCAAGCTGGTGCTCCCGATCGTCTTCATAGGCATACTCGTCTTCGCGGTGCTGCAGAACCAGATGCTTTTCAACGGCGCGGCGAGCCTGGGCATCTTCGAGACCAACAGCGCGGCGGCTCTGGACCTGATAATCATCACAGTGGTCTGCGGCGCGCTGCTCATCGGGGCGCTGGCCTATTTCGTGCGCCTGACCTTCCTGAAGGGGGCTACCTCTTGATTCTCCTGGCCAGAAGGACCTCGTCAAGCGCGCTGAACGGAACTCCGTGTTTGTAGAGATGAGCCATGTCGGCCTTGTCTATGAGCTTCTCGTTGTAGGTGACGTCATACTCGAAGTGGTACTTCCTCTCCCCCTGATTGCGCCAGAGCACGAAGATGTGGACCTTGCAGGTGCCATCGAAGTAGAGCTCGGAGACCGGCAGGGTCCAAAGATGGGCGTACTCCTTGCCCACGGACCTTGTCTTGGCCATGGTGGCGCTGAATACCCCGACAAGCAACTTTGCCGTCTTGGGGTCCTTGGCCCTATCATTCACCAGCGCAACAGAGGACTCTATGGCTGAGGTCAGGCTTCGCTCAATCCCCATTGCATGGTACCCGAAGTCCGTTGATTGCTGGGCCTCGTGGCTGGATGTCCTGCACAGCCTGTCCAGGCTCTCCAGCATCAGTCTGCTGCTGTTGGGACCCTCTGCACGTTTCTCGATCATATGGCATCTACTTTACTTGAATAAGGCTGTTATCTGAGATAAAAAGTCCAGGTTGGGATATCTATCGTTAGAGATATTGGACATTAGGAGATATTTAACGGTTTTGATTGACGAGAATGAGGAAAAAGAAAGGGGCGCGGCAGGTTACCGCGCCCAAGTTTGGAAGGGTGAACTTACATCCTCTTCTCCATCGCAGTGCCTATCCAGCCGATTATGAAGCCAACTATTATGGCCCATACCGGGATAGACATCACCGCATTGCTTGTTGCAGTTGCGACCGCAACTATCAGCAAAGGCAGTGCTGCACCCATCAAAGCCTTGTCACCCATCGGGTTCATCATACCCGTTGAGTCCATCCCAAGCCCAGCGAGGCTTGTGAAGAACAAAGCTATAGTGCTCAATAATCCTATCGCGAGCGCGATAGCCTCCACTGCAGAAACTGCGCCTCCCGCAGAGATGG
>Ga0307373_10010917_pt1 | contig 13271 bp, 15 predicted proteins | sample OX2MG_FD_202534 | JGI IMG/M metagenome (GOLD analysis project Ga0307373, IMG submission 202534) | Soil microbial communities from Risofladan, Vaasa, Finland - OX-2 | ecosystem: Environmental > Terrestrial > Soil > Coastal area > Acid sulfate soil | place: Finland: Risofladan, Vaasa | collected... | reverse complement strand
CCGGGCGGGCGCTTGACGATCACACCCCACTGCAGCATGAAGGAGTCCGGCGTGACCGGGTAGTGGCAGTTGATCAGCACACTCTCCATGGTCATGCCGTGATAGTCGTGCCACAGGTTGTCGATCATGTAGGACGGCCCGAAGTAGGAGGCCTCGGAGCGCAGCGTGGTGTCCGCGCCCTGCGCGTAGTTCGAGCCGGTCTCGACGTCGGGCCGGGACCTGGTCTGCAGGTACTGCGAGGCGATGTGCCCTTCCAGCACGTTCTTGAAGTAGGTCGGGAAGGCGAAATGGATGTAGAAGAAATGCGCCATGTCGACCACGTTGTCGATGACCTCCCGGCAGTTCGCCCCTTCGACCAGGATCGAGTCCCAGGTCCAGCTGCTCCACTCCGCTGAGTACGCGCCCTCGATCCGGGGGATGGCCACCTCCGGCGGCGGCGGGCTCCCCTGCGGGTCGTGCCACACGAACAGCTGATGGTTGCGCTCCAGGGTGAGCCAGGACCGTGTCCGCGCCGCGGGCGGTACCCGCCGGGAATAGGGGATCTTGACGCACCGGCCGTTCCCGCCCCAGCGCCAGTCGTGGAACGGGCAGGCGATGGCGTCGCCCTTGACCGTGCCGCGGGTCAGGTCACCGCCCATGTGCCGGCAGTACGCGTCGAGGACGTGCAGTTCGCCCGCCGAGTCCGCGAAGACCACGAGCTTGGTGCCGAACGCCTCGACGGCGTGCGGGCCGGAGTCACGAAACCGGTCGGCGAGCCCCAGGCAGTGCCAGCCGCGCGCGAACCTGGCCGGCGGTGTGCCGCGGTCGATGGTCCGCACGCCATCGGAGTCAGTCATTCGGCCCCTCCATGCTCACGGTCCGCAAGCAGGCCGGGGGTCCCGCATGGGAGCGTTACCTCCCAGGCCTGCGTTCGGGCTTACCACTAGACTAGAACATGTTCTAGTCTAGTGGCGATGGCCAGACGCGGAGTCGGTGGGTGGATCACGTGCCCCCGCCTCCTGGAGCCAGCACCGCGCCACCTGGCGCGCCTTCGGCACGACGCACCGCGAGGGAGGCCATGAGATGACGCACGACGACGTCGGCCAGGCGGTGGTCGCGGGGGTTCGCGACTTGCTGCCGGTGCTGCGGGAGCGGGCGCAGGAGACCGAGGACGCCCGGGTCGTGCCCGCCGACTCGGTCAAGGCGCTGGCCGAAACCGGGTTCTTCCGGCTGCTCCAGCCGGCCGCCTACGGCGGGCTGGAAGCCGACCCGGTCACCTTCCTGACCGCGGTCCGGCTGATCGCCAGCGCCTGCGGGTCGACCGGCTGGGTCGCCTCGGTCCTCGGCGTTCACCCCTGGCAGCTGGCGCTGTTCCCGCCACCAGGGCAGGAAGAGGTCTGGGGCGGCGACCCGGGCACCAGGATGTCATCCTCGTACGCGCCGACCGGCAAGGCCGAGGCCGTCGGCGGCGGGCACCGGCTCACCGGGCGGTGGAGCTTCTCGTCCGGGTGCGACCACGCCACCTGGGTGCTGCTGGGCGCGATCGTGCCGGACGGTGACGGCAGGCCCGCCGATTTCCGCACCTTCCTGCTGCCCGCCAGCGACTACGTGATCGACGACGTGTGGGACACGGTCGGGCTGCGCGGCACCGGCAGTAACGACATCGTCGTGGACGGCGTCTTCGTGCCGCAGCACCGCTCGCTCAGCTTCATCGACGTGTCCAGGTGCGCCTGCCCCGGCCACGAGGTCAACAAGGCGCCGCTGTACCGGCTGCCGTACGGCTCGCTGTTCTCGTACTCGATCACCACGCCGATCATCGGGATGGCGACCGGGGCCTACGACGCGCACGTGGCGTACCAGCGCGACCGGGTGCGGGCGGCCTACATCGGGCAGAAGGCGGCGGAGGACCCGTACGGCCAGGTGCGGATCGCCGAGGCCGCGGCCGAACTGGACTCTGCCTGGCTGGCGCTCCAGCACAACATGGCTGAGCTGATGACGCTGGCCCGCGCGGGCGAGAAGATCCCCATCCCGCTGCGGCTGCGGGTCCGGCGCGACCAGGTGCGGGGCACCGGCCAGGCGATCAGCGCGGTGGACCTGCTGTTCGAGAACTCCGGCGGGCGGGCGCTGAAGACTGGCACCCCGATGCAGCGGTTCTGGCGCGACGCGCACGCCGGCCGGGTGCACGCCATCAACGACCCGGAGCGGGCGCTGTCGATGTTCGGCCGCGGCGAGTTCGGGCTCGACGTCCCGCCCGACGCGATGCTGTGACGGGAGCAGACGATGACGATCGCACCGCTGGACTCCGCCACGACCAGCCACTTCGCCGACGCAGGCGGGATGCGGCTGCATTATCACGAGGCGGGCCCGGCCGGGGGCGGTGACGCGGGCCCGCCGGTGGTGATGCTGCACGGCGGCGGGCCGGGCGCGTCCGCGTGGAGCAATTTCGGCCCCAACCTGCCGGTGTTCGCCGGCCGGTTCCGCACCCTGCTGGTCGACATGCCGGGGTTCGGCCGCTCCGACCGGCCAGCCGTGACCGGGCATTACTTCACCTTCGCCGCCGACGCGCTGGCCGCCCTGCTGGACGGGCTGGGGATCGAGCGGGTGCACTTCGTCGGCAACTCGCTCGGCGGGGGCACAGCGGTCCGCTTCGCGCTGCGCTTCCCCGAGCGTGCGGGCCGGCTGGCGCTGATGGGGCCCGGCGGCCTGAGCCTCAACCTCTTCGCGCCGGACCCGACCGAGGGCATCAAGGCGCTGATGAACTTCTCGGCGCCGCCCGGGCCCAGCAAGGAGAAGCTGGCCGCCTTCCTGCGGACGCTGGTGTTCGACCAGCGGCTGGTCACCGACGAGCTGGTGGAGGAGCGGTTCGGCGCTGCCAGCGACCCAGCGGCGCTGGCGGCGACGGCCTCGCTGGGTGCCACGTTCTTCGACCCGGCCACCGCCGAGCAGGGGATGCTCTGGCGGGAAGCGCACCGGCTGCGGCAGGAGGTGCTGCTGGTCTGGGGCCGGGAGGACCGGGTGAACCCGCTCGACGGCGCGCTGGTGGCGCTCAAGCTCATCCGCAAGGCGCGGCTGCACGTGTTCGGCGGCTGCGGGCACTGGGCCCAGATGGAGCGCTTCGACGAGTTCAACCAGCTCGTCATGGGCTTCCTTGAAGGTGATGCCGGATGAGCGTTATCAAGTCGCTGGGGTATCTGCGCATCGAGTCGGCTGACCTGGGGGCCTGGCGTGAGCTCGGCGTCCGCGCCCTGGGCATGGCCGAGGGCCGCGGGCCCGACCCCGATGCGCTCTACCTGCGGATGGATGACTTCCCGGCCCGGCTGGTGATCCTGCCGGGGGAGCGGGAGCGGCTGCTGGCCTCCGGCTGGGAGGTACCCGGCGATGACGCGCTCGCCGCTGTCGGCCGGGCGCTGGAGGAGGCCGGCGTGGCGGTCAAGGCCGGCACGCCCGAGGAGCTCGCCGACCGCCGGGTGGGCGGCCTGCTGCGCTTCGACGACCCGGCCGGGAACGCGCTGGAGGTCTTCTCCGGCGCCGCGCTGGAGCACCGTCCGGTCGGCAGCACGTACGGAAATCGTTTCGTCACCGATGAACTGGGGCTCGGCCACGTCGTGCTCCCGGTGTCCGACGACGGGTCCGCCCTCGGCTTCTACACGACAGTGCTGGGCTTCCGGCTGCGGGACTCGATGCGGATGGCACCGGAACTGTTCGGCCGCCCCGCCGGGCCGCCGCTGTGGATGCGGTTCCTCGGGTGCAACCCGCGGCACCACTCGCTCGCGCTGGCCCCGTTCCCGGCACCGGCTGGGATCGTGCACCTCATGATCGAGGTTGCCTCGCTCGACGACGTCGGCCGGGCGATGGACCGGTGTGCCCGGCGCGGCGCCCCGGTCAGCGCCACCCTCGGGCGGCACGCCAACGACCTGATGGTGTCGTTCTACGTGCGGACGCCGGGCGGGTTCGACGTGGAGTACGGCACCGGCGGGCGGCTGGTCGACGACGCGACCTGGGTCTCCCGGGAGACCACCGCGATCAGCCTGTGGGGGCACGCCTTCAGTGGCGCGGCCGCCCACTGAGGCGTCGGCGTGACCGGGCAGCGGGGCGGCGGCGACGCGATGACCGCGGCACCCGACGCCGTCCTGGCCCGGTCCGAGCCGGAACCCGAGCGGTTCCGGCAGGTGCTCGGCCATTTCTGCACCGGCGTCACGGTCATCACCACCCTGGGTGAGGACGGCCCGGCCGGTTTCGCCTGCCAGTCGTTCGCCGCCTTGTCACTGGACCCGCCGCTGGTGCTGTTCTGCCCTGGCAAGTCGTCGGCGACCTGGCCGCTGATCGCGCGGGCAGGGCATTTCTGCGCGAACGTGCTCACCGCCGGTCAGCGGGACCTGGCCAGGATGTTCGGCACCGCAGGGGCGGACAAGTTCGCCGGGGTGCGCTGGTCACCGTCGTCGTCGGGGGCGCCGGTCCTGGCCGGCGTGCTCACCTGGGTGGGGTGCGTGGTCGAGGCCGTGCACGAGGCCGGGGATCACTATGTGGTGCTGGGCCGGGTCACCGAGCTGGGCGCCTGCGGCCCGGACCAGCCGCTGCTGTTCTACCGAGGCCGCTATGGCGTGACGGAGGCGGCAGCGGCCGCCGCCCCGCCCGAGATGGTCGACACCCTGCTCGCGTGGCCGCGCCACGCCGACTGGATCTAGCCCGGCGATGACGCGACTATGGGCTGCGGCGGGCTTGCCCCTACCCTGAGGTTCATGACACACGTCCGGGACAGCGCGGAGGTTCTGCTGCGGTGGGCAGCTGCGGCCGAGAATGAGGACGAACGGTCGGCCATCATGCGGAGCCTGCACGGCCGCACCGACCGGCCGTCGTTCGAGGCGGTGTGCGCCTATGCCCGGTCCAGCGATGCGCGTGAGCGCACGGCAGGCCTGGACGTCCTGGGCCAGATCGGCTACCGGGCCGGCCGGCCGTTCCGGGAGGAGACGCTGCCGGTGATCCTCGGGTGCTGCGAGGATGACCGGCCGGACGTCCTCAACTCCGCGATCGTGGCGCTCGGCCACCTCGCTGACCTGCGGGGCCTGCCAGCGGTGCTGCGGGCTGCCACGAACCCGTCCGGGCAGGTCAGGTTCGCCGCCGCGGTCGCGCTGCCGGCGGTCGCCGGTGATCCTCCCGCCGGCGAGGCGGTCGCCGCGCTCATCGGCCTCACCGCTGACCCGGACCCGGAGGTCAGGGACTGGGCGACCATGGGCCTCAGCTCGACCAGGGCTGACAGCGCGGCGGTCCGCGGCGCTCTGGCCGCCCGCCTGACCGACCAGGAGGGCGACACGGCTGGCGAGGCACTCCTGGGGCTGGCCGAGCGCAAGGACCCCGGCGCCCTGGCGCCGCTGCTGGCCTGGCTGGACAACGGTCACCCGGGCAATCTCGTCGTCAAGGCCGCTGCTGCGCTTGGTGCGGCTGAGGCGCTTCCGGCACTGCTGCGCCTGCAGGGCGAAGACTGGCAGGACTCCGATTGCCGGCCCTCGGCGCTCGGCGCCGCCATCGCAGCCTGCTCCCCGCAGGCCGCCCCGGTCCCGGGTGCTGGCCCAGCGGCCGAGGTCTAGCGCTGTCCAGCCAGCCGCGCGGCTCGCTCCCGGAGCGGTTCGTCAGGTCGCGGTGTCGCGGTGGCTTGCCTGGGCCAGACGGCGGCGCAGGGCGGCCTTGGCGGCCGGCCACTCGGAGGCGGCCACCGAGAACATCGCCGAGTCGCGCAGGAGGCCCTCCTCTCCTGGCGCGTGCGGTCGACCCGGACCACGCCCAAAGTCTCGAACGCATGCTCCAGGAGCAGAAGCTTCGCCTCGGCGTTGATGCCGTCCGCTGCGCTGAAGCGGCCAGGGTCCTGGCTATGGCTGGCCGACAGCGGTTCCAGCCGGACCAGGGAGCCGCGCAGGACCGGAATGTCAGGAAGGAGGTTCATGAAAGTTCCTCATCGATCCTGGCATCGGCACCTTGCGGCGAGCGCAGGTTGCCGGACCGTCTCCGGGCCAGCTCCCTCAGGTCCTCTGGATGATTACAGGATGTGCACCGTAGCCAACCGCCCCGGTGACGTCAACGACTTACCGTGCCCGGCCCGGCTGGCCAGGCACGGCCGTGGTCGATCCGGGTCGTGGCAGCAGCCCAAGCTGACCACACCCACCGGCTCCAAGCAGGCCCTCCCCACGACGTGGTCCCTTTGGGTCGTGATAGCAGCCCAAACCGACCACAACAGGAATGGCCCGAAGACCGGGCACGCGGGATTAGCTGGTGAACCGTGCGGTATCGCCGCGCGTCTTAATCTCACTGACCGGGAGGGTGGGGTGCGGTGAGCCGGCGCCGGGCTGTCGTGATCGCTGTTGCTGGTGTGCTGGCCGCTGTGGTGGCCGGCCTGATAGTGGCCGTGACGGGAGTGAAGAACGAGCCGCTCGCTGTGCTGACACCGGGGCAGGCGGCACATCTCGCGCGTGGGCTCTCCGCACCGGCCATGAGTGAGCAGGCGGCTGTGGTGGCCGCAGAATTGCGACCGCAACTGGCGGACGGCGGCGGGCCGCTGCTGCCGCCCGGCTCGCGGGTGCGCGTCAGCGACCGGACGTTCCATGCCACCTCTGCCGGGACCGGGGTGGTGCAAGCGGTGGTGAGCGGCCCGAAGCCGGGCCGCTGGCAGTTGCTGCTGACCAAGGAGAACGGGCAATGGCTGCTTATCGGCACCAGGGAGATGCCGTGACCGGCCGCCGACAGCGGCTCGCAGCCAGGGCCACGGTCATGCTGACGGCGCCCGTGCTGGCTGGTGCGGTGCTGACCGGGGCGGTACTGGCGGGCGCGCCTGCCAGCGCGGCGACGGGAGCCGCGGCCGGATCCGCCGCATGCCCAGGAAGCACTGGCCTCGGGCCGCGGGTGCCGGTACTGCTGGTCCACGGCTTCTCCGAGGACTCACAGGTATGGTCGAGCGGCGGTTCCCACTCGATGATCGCCGCGATCAGGACGGTCGCTGGGGTCAGGGTCGTGCCCCCGTTCGACTACGGCCCGGTGAACACCAACTGGGTGACCGACCCGTCGATCGGCGCCGCGCTCGCTGCCCGGATCAGGTGCCTGGCCAAAGCCTCTCCCATCGGGACGGTGATCGTCGTGGGCCACTCGATGGGTGGCCTGGCGACCCGCTGCGCCTTCCAGCAGGCGTGCGTCGGCACGGGCCGCCCGGTCGCCCAGCCGAGCCAGGTCGGGCTGGTCATCACCCTCGGCACGCCCAATCTCGGCAGCCCGCTCGCCGGGTGGCAGAAGTCCCATCCCACACCGGCCCGGGCGCCCTCGCTGGCACCGGGGACCAAGGTGCATGCCAAGCCGGCGGGCGGGCTGCTGTCCGGGATCCCGGACATCCTGGCGGGCCTGTGCGAGTCGTGGGCCCGCTGCCGGGACAGCTTCCCGGTGGCTGCCAACAGCCCTGCCGCGGCCGCCATGAAGATCGGCTCGCCGCAGCTGAAGGCGGTCAATCCCGGCCTGGCCCCGCTGCCAGCGGCGGTCCCGCTGTATGCGATCGCCGGCAAGATCACTGTCTCGGACACGCTGTTCTACCGCCAGGTGAACCCCGCCTGGGACGCGGGCGACGGCGTGGTGCTGGAGAACTCGGCGCTGGCGGAGGCGCCGCCGAACGGCGCGCTGACCGGGCCCCACGCCGGCCCCGGTTCCGGGCAGGACACCATCGACTGTGGCAGCGCCCCCCTCACCGAACTGGCCCTGTGGAACCCCGGGCCCCTGGCCGGCCTGCGGTCGGTGACGTGCTGGCACCTGACGGAGACCACCAGCCCAGCGTTCCAGGCCGACGTGGTCAGGCAGATCACGGCCTATATCGCTCATTCGCCAGCGGCCGCCCTGTGCCCGTACCTGTCCGCCAGCCAGGCGGCGGCCGCCGCTGGCGGCCCGGTGACCGGCGTGCCCCCGGTCCGTGTCAGTGCGCCGATCATCTACTGGGCCATGGCGCCGCCGCCGGCCTACCCGCTCGAAGCGTGCGTCTTCAACGGCCCCCAGGCCCCGGCCGGCATGTACCGGCACAAGTGGAGCATGGGCGTGTCCCTGACCCAGAAGCTGCCGGACGCCCAGGGCCTGTTCCTCGCGACCCGGAAGTCAGCGGCCGCCTATGCCGCCCGTCTCGTGCCCTCCGGATCGCCCCAGCCCAAGCTGTTGGTGGTGGAGATGCATGGCCTGGGCACCGACGCCTTCGTCGTCCCGCCCGAGGTACTCGACGGCGAGCCGGTCATGTACGTCCTGATACCGCACCGGATCGTCATCATCACCATCCAGCCGGGCTACCAGGTGACGCAGGCACCGCCTGGGCACCTCTGGGACGCCTTCACCGCCGCCGGCCACGAGGTCCTCGCCAACCTCCAGCCGTAACTGGCGGCCGGGCGGGCCGGCCGCTGTCGGCGCGGTCAGTGGATCGTGAAGAACGGGATGCCGACACCGGGATTGATCGCGTCCACGCTCATCGTGGACTTGCCCGGGCACGCGCCGAAGGCGACCAGCCTGAAGTTGGACGCCTGGGTGTTGCCGGGTGGCTTGACCGACAGGCCGTTCGTGGGTGAGGGCGTGCAGATCGCGCCGGCGTCCCTGATGATCAGCGCGACGTGAGCCGTCTGCCCCCGCTTGAGCGTGACCGTTGCGGGCGCCGGGCCGGAGGTGGTCGCCTTCAGCCCCACCTGATTGCCATTCTCGGTGAGCTTGACCGTGGGGAAACCCTTGACGGTGCACGTGGTCGTGCCGATGTTGCTGAACTCCACCACGTAGCCGGCGCCACCGGTGAAGCCGTTCCCCTGCGGGGCGAACCAGGTCAGGAGCGACGTCCCGCACGCCGGGAGCGCGGCGGGGCGGGCCGGGGCAGCCGATGCGGCCACCGTCACCATAATGGCCGGCGCGGCCAGGGCGATTCCGGCGGCGAGCCCGTGTGCCAGTTTCATCGTCTTCTCCTTTCGCGTTTTGTATCCGCTGCTCATAATGTCAGGCGGAAGCCAGCGCCTGATTCAGCACGGTGAATAGGACGGCTTTTCGCCTATGTGCGCTAGGCCAGGGTGATCGCGCCGCTGTTGACTCCGTACCGCGGTACGGCTGCTAGCTTGCCCACCATGGGTAGGTTGACGATCGGGAAGCTTGCCGCCGGGGAGGGAGTCGGCGTCGAGACGGTCCGGTTCTATCAGCGCCGCGGGCTGCTGGCGCTGCCCGCACGCACGGGCTCCGGGTTCCGCGAGTACTCCGAGGACGACCGGTGGCGGCTCGCGTTCATCCGCCGGGCCAGGCGGCTGGGGTTCACGCTGGCGGAAGTAAGCGACCTGCTGGGCTCGGGGGATGGCCGGTCCGCCGACGACGTCATCAGGGCAGCCGAGGCGAAGCTCGCGGCGATCAACGGGCAGACCAGGGAACTCGCGCAGCTTCAGTGCCGGCTGCGCCGGCTGGTGCACGTCTGTGAGCAAGGTGACAGCGACGACTGCGTCGCGCTGCACCTCGGGGACAGCGGGACCCGTGGGAGCGGGCCGGAATGCTCCGCGAGAACCCTTGATCTCCGCATGGAAGGAGCCACGCCGTGAGCACAGCCAGGATCGTGACCGATGAGACCTTCGAGACCGGGGTCCTGCGCAGCCCCCGGCCGGTCATCGTGGAGTACTGGGCGCAGTGGTGCGGCCCGTGCCGTCAGGTCGGCCCGGTCCTTGAGGCGATCGCGGCTGAGCATGCTGGCGAGGTGGACGTGGTCAAGCTCAACGTCGACGAGAACCCGCGGACGGCGCAGAAGTACGAGATCATGCTCGTCCCGACCCTGAATGTCTTTTCCGGCGGTGAAGTCGTCAGGCAGGTGATCGGGGCCAAATCGAAGTCCGCCCTGCTGCGCGACTTTTCCGACTTCATCTAGACGAAGACGCCCGTGATGGGTGGCGTGTCGTGCTGGCGCTGGTTTGCCTCAGCTTGGTAGCTTCTGCTCGTGCTCGCCTCCGGGCTGCGGGCGCTGAAGATCGGCGGTCATTTCGGTGACCTGCTGGCCATCGGGGGAGCGGTGGCCATGCTCCACTCCGGTTACGGCGTGGCCGGAGTGCCGTGGGCGGTCGCGGCCGGGACGGCGACCCATCTGGTGGGGGACATGCTCACCAACGAGGGCATCCCGATCGTGTGGCCGCTGTCGCGCGTCCACTTCCGGCTGCTGCCCGAGCCGCTGGCGTTCACCACTGGCACCCGGCCGGAACGGTGGGTCGTCGCGCCGCTCATGCTGGCGGCGCTGGCCTGGCTGGTGGCCGTGGTGGTGAAGTGGGATCGCGATGGTATCATTTTCCCATGGAAGCCGTCATTGACCAGGCCGGCCGGGTCGTGCTGCCCAAGCCCATCCGCGACGCCCTGGGCCTGCTCCCCGGCACGAAGGTCGACATCTCGGCTTACGGCGCCGGCGCGCAGCTCGTTCCCACAGGCCGGACGGCGCGCCTGGTCGAGGAGGACGGCGTCCTCGTCGCGGCCGGCGAGACCCCGGTCGACGACGACGTGATCTTCGCCCTCATCGACGCTGGCCGCAGGTGACGGTCGCCGTCGATACGAGCGTCGCCGTCCCGCTGCTGGTCCGCTCGCATCATGACCATGCGGCCGTGGCCCGCTGGTGGAACGGGCAGGAGATCACCCTCAGCGGTCACGCCCTTGCCGAGACCTACTCCGTCCTGACCAGGCTGCCCGGCGATGCCCGGCTGGCACCCGCCGACGCAGCCCGCCTGATCAAGGCCCGCTTCCCGGCGCCACTGGTGCTGAGCAGCCGCCGCGCCCGCGCGCTGCCGGACACGCTCAGCCGCCTCGGCATCGCAGGCGGCGCCGTCTACGACGCGCTCGTGGCGCTGGCCGCGCAAGAGCACGGGGCTGCCCTGGCTACCAGGGACGCTCGAGCACGCGGCACCTACGACGCAGTTGGTGTCAAGGTAATAGTCGTCACCTGACCGTGCTAGCACGCCCCGCGCACGCGCACGCCCGCTCCAGCTACCGGCGGGCCAGAGGCGATGCCGTCGCCGGCGGGGTCCTCGCCAACCTCCGGCCGTAGCCGTTGGCCGGCGAACCACCGGCACCGTCGGTGGATCGTGAAGAACGGGAAACTCTTGACGGGTGCAGGTTGGGTGGCGTGTCGTGCTGGCGCTGGTTTGCCTCAGCTTGGTAGCTTCTGCCGCCTGAGCAGGGTTGCGAGCGGCGGGGCGGGTGGCTGACATGATGGGGCGCACCCACGCGCTGTCTGGCCTGGTCGCGGGCGTGGCGATGGGGCAGTTCGTCTGGCACCTGGACCCCGCCCATGTGGCCGTCGGCGCCGCCGTCACCGCGGGTGCGGCGGTGCTGCCCGACATCGACCATCCCGACGCCTCAGTCGCGGGCTCGTTCGGGTTCGTGACCAAAGGGTTCGCGTGGCTGATCGAGCATGTGTCCGGCGGGCACCGGCACGGCACCCACTCCCTTGTCGGCGTCGCCGTGTTCAGCGGGGCGGCGTACGTGGCCGAGCGTCACCTGCAGACGCTGGCCGGGAAGATCGGGCTGGGGCTGCTGCTTGTCCTGGTGCTCGCCTCCGGGCTGCGGGCGCTGAAGATCGGCGGTCATTTCGGTGACCTGCTGGCCATCGGGGGAGCGGTGGCCATGCTCCACTCCGGTTACGGCGTGGCCGGAGTGCCGTGGGCGGTCGCGGCCGGGACGGCGACCCATCTGGTGGGGGACATGCTCACCAACGAGGGCATCCCGATCGTGTGGCCGCTGTCGCGCGTCCACTTCCGGCTGCTGCCCGAGCCGCTGGCGTTCACCACTGGCACCCGGCCGGAACGGTGGGTCGTCGCGCCGCTCATGCTGGCGGCGCTGGCCTGGCTGGTGGCCGTGGTGGAGAAGATCGTGCCGGCCGGGCGCCTCCCCCCGCACTGACAGCCGGAGCCGTCACGGTGAGACATCGGGGCACAGATCGGATTGCGTAATGCTGTCGAACAGTGCCAGATGGTTCGGATGAATCCCGCCCGCGAGCAGAATCGGGTCAGTCTGCACGGTGGTCATGCCGTTGCGCCAGTCCGCGCAGAGTTGCTCACCTGTCTTGTTGATCCAATCCACCGGTGCGACGATGCCGGCGTTGGTGATGTCCTGCGCATAGCTCGTCGGCGGTGCGGCGGAAGGTGTCGCGGGAGGTGCGGCCGGCGGCTGCACGACGGTCACCGTTGGCCTGGGCGTCTGTGCATGATGAGTCACGGTGACAGTCGGCGTAGCGGCCTGGGGGACGATGATGGTCCTGGTGCCGCCGCACGCGGCCAGTCCCAGTCCGCTGACGAGCAGCGCTATGCCTGCAATCGTTCTGCCTTTCATGACCTGCCTCCGCTACCCAGGATGGAAGATTGCCCGGGTAGCTGGTCAGGGTGAAACGGCTCACATGTAAGGACATACGTCCCGCACTGATCAGCGAAAATGCTTGTATTCGAGAATTGATCTCATATGTATATTTATATCCCCATATGAGCTGGCAGGTCAGGTGTCGATGATGGCCGTGGCGATCCTGGCGACGTGCACGGCGGGCCGGCCGAACAGGTGCGCGGCGCTGTGGGCACGCTTGAGGTAGCGGTGGGCGTCGTGCTCCCAGGTGATACCGATGGCGCCGTGCAGCTGGATCATCTGGCCCGCCGCCCGCTCCAGCGCCTCCGAGCAGTAGGCCTTGGCGGCCGCCGCGCGCAGGGTGAGGTCGGCCGCGCCCTCGGCGGCGGCGGACGCGGCGGAGTACGACAGCGACCGGGCCGACTCCACCAGCACGTGCAGGTCGGCCATCCGGTGCTGGAGGGCCTGGAAGCTGCCGATGGGCCGGCCGAACTGGACCCGGACCTTTGTGTAGGCGACGGTCAGCTCCAGCGCGCGCTGAGCGGCACCGACCTGCTCGGCACTGAGCGCGATGCAGGCCAGGTCCCGGGCCGGCGCCAGGGCCGCGCCGCCTGCGGACCCGATGAGCCGGCCGGCCGCGCCGTCGAGGCGCACCACGGCGAGCCGGCGCGTGGTGTCCATGGTCGTCACGGCGTGGCGGGCAACGCCGCCACCGGCCGGGTCTACCTCGAAGAGAGCCACCCCGTCCGGGGTGCGCGCGGCCGCCAGCAGCACGTCGGCCACGTCGCCGTCGAGCACATAGTGCGCCTGCCCGGACAGCACCCAGCCGGCAGCCGCAGGGGCGGGCCCGGCGGGGGAGGCGGGCCCGGCGGGGGAGGCGGGCCCGGCGGGGGAGGCGGGCTCAGCGGGGGAGGCGGGCTCAGCGGGGGAGGCGGGCTCAGCGGGGGAGGCGGGCTCAG
>Ga0307373_10010916_pt1 | contig 13273 bp, 11 predicted proteins | sample OX2MG_FD_202534 | JGI IMG/M metagenome (GOLD analysis project Ga0307373, IMG submission 202534) | Soil microbial communities from Risofladan, Vaasa, Finland - OX-2 | ecosystem: Environmental > Terrestrial > Soil > Coastal area > Acid sulfate soil | place: Finland: Risofladan, Vaasa | collected... | reverse complement strand
GGTGGTACGACGATCAAGTGTTCTACAACTCGTTTTCGGTCGACGGCTACAGGATAGTCACGATTCCCCAGCTGATAGTGGACCTGCTCAGGGAGGGGAGCTCGGCCGTCGAGGCTGCAGACCTGATGATGGAGAAGTACGTTGACCTCCTGCGCCTTAACCGGCTTCATTCCAATCAACCTGTCCAGCCGCCGGGCGTGAATCCACGGTAGATCGCCATGTACCGAGACAGCGAAACAGACTTCTCGCGGAATTACCTGAAGGAGATACTGGGTGCCCTGCCGCAGCCGTTCTGCCTGATGGGCGGCTGGTCGGTCTACCTCACCCTGAACGAGAAGTTCGAGGCGGCGACGGGCCGCGAATATCTGGGCTCGAGGGACATCGATTTGGGGTTCCACCTTGACCCGAAGTGGAAGCCGAAGGAGTTCGAGGGCTCATCCTTCGGCAAGGCCATCGCGAAGATACAGTCGATGGGCTTCGAGCCGGAATCTTTCAGGTTCGTCAAGCGGTATCACCTCTCGCAGAAGCGGGAGCTTACCCCGGAAGAGGGGAGGCGTCTGCCGCAATATGACATCTTCAACCTGTACATAGACGTCCTGGTGGACTCGAAGGACCCGAAGAGGTTCGAGGTGGCCGGTTTCAAAGTCCTCGAGGAGCCGCTGCTCGCAAGGGTCTTCTCGGGAGCCGACTACGTCACGACGAAGCTAGAGGGCGTGAGCGTGGCGATGCCGGCTCCCGGGCTGCTGATGGAGATGAAGACCAAGTCGTTCCCTGACAGAACGCAGGACGACAAGAGGACCAAGGACCTCACAGATCTGTGCGCTCTCCTGCTCTTCTCCGGATCAAAGCCGCCCGTCTTCCCTAAGACAATTGGTGGAAGGAAGTTTTTGGACAGGTATGCGCGGGCGATAGCCAAGACCAAGAACGAAGAATGGAGAATAGTTGCAACATCGCTCGACATAACGGTAGCCGCGGCGAAAAGGACAGCTCGCTTAATCGGGTAGATTCTGGCCGACCGTCGGAGTCGAACCCTCGTTAAAAGCGTCTTGCCGCACACTCTAATGGATTCGAAGATGATGCTCGAGAACAACACGCTCGACATGCGCGCCTTCAAGGAGCGCCTGAGGGAGAAGCTGCCCTCTGACAGTCCCGTGCTTGCCGACCTGCTCGGTGAGCCTGACTCGATGTCCGTGGGGAAGGCCGAGGTCCTGATTCCGCACTATCTGCAACGGCTGGAAAAAGAGCTCGAGAAGAAGGGAGTGTCGAGAGGGCCGCCCCTCCGGTATGTTTGAACCTCTCAGGCCGTCCTCAGCCCTATAACAGCCCTCCCGTCGGGCAGGTCCCGCTTGTAGTCCCATCCCTGCTCTATCCAGCGCTCAAGCTCCGTGACGGGCACGACCTTCTGCGTCCCCTCCTTCAGCCCGAGCATCTGCTTTGACTTGACGTGGATGAGCTGCTGGAGCTGTTCCATCGTGATCCGGGTGATGTCGCCGATCCGCAGGAGCTCTTCGTCCGTGTAGCCGAACATCTTGAGCGCCTCGGTCCGCGCGGTGCTCACGACCTCGTCCCTGCTTATGCTCGCCTGGACCACTGTCGCCAGGTGCTTCTCCGAGGCCTTTGCGTAGGCCTGCCTCATCCCCTCCAGCAGGTCGTCTGGGAGGTGTCCCTTGTTGAGCGTGTAGACGTGCTCGATGTCCCCGGTGTGCCCCATCCAGAACACTCGGTAGTCCTTGATCACCTTTCCCTCCTGCTCCGCGCCCATCATCCGGGTGTCGAAGTACCTCCTCAGGACGTAAGGCCTCCAGCCGAACCCCGCGGCCCTGATCGCGTGCCTCACCGCGTCGCTCACGTTGCATACCCTCACGAACCTGCCGACGTAGCGGGGGTTGAACTGGTTGGCCGTGAGCAACGGGGAGGCACTGTCGATCTTCTCCTCCAGGGCCTGCATCCTCCACTCGAGGTACTGCTTCACGTAGCCGCACCCCTGTTCAGGCAGGAAGGAGATGTACTGCCTCCCAGTCTTGGATATCGTCCTCCTGACGACCACCATGGCCGGCACCTTCAGAAACTCGACGCTGTCCTTTCCCGTGTCGCCTTTCTTTATCACCACCTCGGGCAGGTCTGACACCCTCAGGCCGTCGTTCGCGTCCCTGTTCCCCAGTACCCCTGGCCTCACGCCGGAGAAGGCCATTAGGGCGCAGGCGACCCTCTTCTGCAGGTCTGCGTGCTCGAAGATGGAGTGCAGCTCCTGGTGGGAGGGGACGCGCTCGTTGTCGTACACCCCCACGTCCCTGGCGAGCCTCACCTGCCTGGTCACCTCGAGGTCGTTGAAGCGCCACCACCCTTTCAGCTGCTTGACGTACCCGGCGATGGTCGAGCTCCTGTTGCCGTCGCTCTCCAGGCGGGAGACCACCCTGAACAGGAACGCCCCTGCCTCTCCCTTGGACATGACGGCCAGGTCCTTCTGCGTGGTCTGGAGGAGCGTGCAGACCCTCCCGACCCTGCGCAGCGTCACCTCGGCGTTCTGCTTGCTCCCCCTCGCGATGTTCTCTATCCACGAGGCGAAGGCTTCGTCTTCCAGCAGGTGTCGGTACTTGCTATCCGGGAAGAGCTGGGGCCTGGAGGTCACGCCATTCCGGGGATTTCGCCTAATAACGGCAGAGTACGGACCCGCTCGGGTAGGAGTACCGTCGGGCCCGCTCCCACCCGCGTTCGAGTCCCAGCGTTAAGAGGGGACCGCGCCACAGGGGGCATGCCCAAAACGCAGAGGAGGAGGGGAGTGTCAAAGTACTCGCACCTCCTCGATGAGGACGACACATTCAGGGCGTGGTACCGGAACGTCCTGAGAGGGTCCTACGCGACGGGCTCGGTCTACCTCCTCAGGCTGGGGAGGCTGTGCGAGCTCTGCCACGTCACGCCCAGGACGATAGCGTCGATGAACAAGGTCGAGCTGATGACGTTCGCCACGAACGCGATATCCGAGCTCGAGGTGACGGGCATCTCCGGGGTCACGATCGGCTCCTACCTCAAGGCGATAAAGTCCTGGGGGAGGTTCAACGGGACCAAGCTGGACGAGAGGATCAGCCTTCCAGACGGCGAGCCCAGGTACGCTGAAGAGGTCGTGCCGAGGCCTGAGGAGGTCCAGTCCCTTTTCGACCACTCGCCGCTGAGGGTCAAGGTCGCGATCTCTCTGATGGGCTTCAGCGGCCTCCGCCCCGCGACGATAGGCAACGCAGAGGGGACGGACGGCCTGAAGCTGGGGGACCTTCCGGAGGTCGAGATCCGCGGTGGAGCGGTCTCCTTCGCAAAGGTGCCCGCCCTGGTGGTCGTGAGGAAGAGGATCTCCAAGATACGCGCCTCCTTCGTCACGTTCGCCCCAGCTCAGGCGTGCGAGTACCTCAGGCAGTACCTCGAGGACAGGCTGCGGCTCGGGGAGAAGCTGGGGCCGGACTCGGCCGTGGTTACGGTCACCGAGTTCAACAGGCAGACCCGGAGGAGCCGGGAGTGCTTCTTCAAGAAGCCGTACGGGCAGCACGTCACGTCGGCGAACGTCCGTGAGATGGTCAGGGTGGCCATACGAGAGTCCGGGTTCCGCTGGAGGCCCTACGTCCTGAGGAGGTACTTCGACACCAGGATGATGCTCGGGGAGGCCGACGGCCTGCTCATCCCGGACTGGAGGAGCTTCTGGATGGGGCACTCGGGCAACATAGAGTTCGTCTACACGCTCAGGAAGGGACTGGACGAGGAGACGATCGAGAAGATGAGGGCATCGTACCTCAAGGCGGCGAACAGGTACCTCTGCACCAGCGAGGGGGGCCGCGAAGAGGACATGGTCACCAAAATCCGGAAGCAGCTCCTCCTCACGGTGCTCACGCCCGAGGAGATAGAGAAGCTCCACGTCGACGAGAAGACGGACGAGGAGGTGATCGGGCTCCTGCGCCAGCGGCTGATGGAGGTGACCTTCAACCAGGGCCTGAAGCAGAAGGTCGTCCCCTCGTCAGAGGTCGAGGGGTGGCTCGCGAAGGGGTGGGCGTGGAAGGGGAATCTCGGGGACGGGAGGGCGGTCATGGAACCGGCGAGCTAGCTCGCGCGGGCCAGCCGGAGCCAGACGCGGGCGCTTGCGACAAAATCCTCGGGAGAAATCGCGTCGGATTGGGAGAGGATGTCGTCTCGCAGCGGTCCCTCTGGAAGCTTCTCGAGGGCGAACCTCTTGAGACCTGAGAGTTTGACGCTGGCATCCAGGCCTCTTTTGGACTGCATGAGCCAATTGGCCCCTGGGACTTATAACGGAAGTCCGCGCACATAATCACGACGTATGTCTGGCTCCAATTTTCGGGTATCATCCAATGCTCCAAATGATCCAGGGAGAAGAGCGGAGCGGATAGTTCTCTTTAGCCTACTCCGCGTGTCCCAGATTTCATGCTAAATAGTGAGGCCCTTCCTCGCTTTTCACAAGAAATGGACTTGGCCGGAAACGAGGTATTTTACCAGGCTCCTGGGTGAAGTGGTCTAGCTTGGAGAACAAGGTCGAACTCGGGGTGCGAATCAAGATCAAACGGGGCCGAAAGACCAACGATATCGATGTCAATCTCATCGTGAAGAGCACAATGTCGCTAGGGCTCTCCAAGCTTTGGCATGGATTAGCAGCCGAATTGCGTAAAAATCGAGGAAGGCAGGACTAGTCTAGGGAGGGATGTGATTTTACGGAACTGCTTCGGCGTCCGCTTCGTGAAGTGCTTGACTTCTACACGGAAGGCGGGCTGACGAGGCTCACGGGCTGCAACCCAACCCAGTTCGTAAAGTTCATCGTCAAAGAAACCGTTGACAACGCGCTGGATAAACAAGACACAAAGCACATAGTTGTGGAGCACTCGCACAACAGCACCGAGACGAGCGTCTCAGTGTCCGATGACGGGCTGCCACCCTTCTCCGAGGAATTGCTCAAAGCGATGCTAGATTTCCTCCGAGCCCCTTCGACCAAGAGGGGAATCAAGAAAGCCACCCGGGGCGCACTAGGTAACGCTCTCCAATGCTGCTTCGGGATAACCTACGCATCGTGGGACAAGGGGCGAAGGCCGCAATACACGATTGAACTGTGCGCCGACAGACGCTACCTGATACATCTCGATCACGACAAGGAGGGCACGAAGAACAGGTACGAAGCGGTGCCCCTCTCAGAAACTGGCAGGACGAAGCTGGTGTTCAGGCTTCAGGGAGAGGATTACGAAAGCCCTCGCTCTCTTCTCGAGACCATCGCGGCGCTGAACCAGCACGTCGACATCGAGTACTCTGCGAATGGAATCTCAGATCGCTGGGCTGCGGTCGAGCCCGGCGCTCCCAGGCTGCCGCCTCCCGAGATTCATGCCTATTCCCTCAGACAGTTCCATGAGCTTCTCTCGGAGAGCGAGGGGATGACGGTTACAGAGTTCATCAGCCAGTTCAAAGGCTTGGCCGGCACCACATATGCGAAGGCGGTGAGGGAAGAGGCCGGGATCGATGGGCGCACAGTCGTCACGGAGCTCTCGGAAGAGCAAGAGAAGACTCTGTTCGAGTCGATGCGGAATAGCTCAACCCTCCCGAAGTCCGTACATCTCCCGAAGGTGGGAAGGGATGCGCTCGCTCGCCGCGGGTACCGGGGAAACTATGTTCGCAGATCGGATGTCTACCACGACGTGCAAGGCCGTTCGATTCCTTACCTCATCGAGGGAGCGACGAGACCGTCACGCAGACCAAGGATCACCGAAGCGGTCAACTTCACGTGTTCACTCGGCCGCCCGTTCTCGGGGCAGACATATGTCGTCCCCACGGGGAGAGGCTACGTCTCTCTCTACGATTCCTTGAAGAACAAGGACCTTGAAGTGCTCATCCACCTGGTCTGTCCATCGATCAATTGGCTCAGCCCATCGAAGAGCGAGTTGGAACGCGCGCCATTTGACAAACACATTCTTGACGTCATGAAAGCAGCGGCGCGGGAGCGTCGACCAGGGTCCTACTCCGATGGCGAAATAGTTTCGATGGCCGCAGGGATACTGAGGGACTATCCAAAGCTCACTTTCACCCTCAGGCAGCTCTACTATAGGGCCGTCGCATCCAAGTCCTACCCTCATGACAAGACGAGCTACAACAGGTTCAGCCACGCCCTAGTTCTAGGCAGGTTAAGGGGCCAGCTTGATTACAAGAGAATTATCGACATGTCAAGGCCCGAGTATCTCAACGACCCCAAAGAGCCTGATCCCGCAAGACGACTCAGGGGAAGCTTACAGGAGTTGATCGAAGAGTTCAATGTCAATGCTTGGAGCGAACAGCCAACCTACATCGAAGTGTGGATAGAAAAGGAGGCGCTGTCTCGAATAATTCTTCCGACCTGCAAGAACTACAATGTGAACCTGATGGTCGGCAGGGGTTATTCGTCCGCCAGTCAGCTTTTGAAAGCCATCGACCGCTTTCCGGAGGGGAGGAAGGTCATCGTGCTGTACCTGGGGGACCACGACCCTTCGGGGTATCACATCGAGGAGAAGCTCAGGGCTCGACTCCAAGAGTATGCGAGATGGCGAGGCAAATCCCTTGACCTGCAGGTAAAGAGACTCGCTTTGACCCACGATCAGGTGGAACGGTTCAACCTCCCTTCGATCAAGCTCAAGCCGCGCTCTCAGAAGTATGCTCAATACGTCGCCGGATTCGGCAACAATGCCTGGGAGCTTGACGCATTGGAGCCAGACTTCATACCGACCCTGATAAAGAACGAGCTCGAGTCTACCATGGACATGGATCTCTGGGCAGATAACCGCCGGAAGCTCGAGGAATTCAGAAGAGAGGCGGCGGGGCGACTGGGTTCGGCATTTGCTCCCTAGGCTCGCGGCGTTTCGTAAGTCTCGAGTCTTCGAACGTCCAACGAGTCTTCGCGCCGGTCAGTGAAATCGGATTTCATTTTCAGCGTTCTGTTTCGCGAGCGGCTAGGCAGCGCGGCAATCTCCCTTCGCTTTATTGCGATTTTTGTCGATTGGCAACCTCGCCACCTAGGGTTGCCAGAATTGGGCCCAGGGTTGCCAAACTTGACGCCCAAGGTTGCCAAAATGGGTCGCAGGGTTGCCAAATCGGCGCCGTTTCGTGTCAACCTCGCAACTTGGTTGGCAACCTTGGAGGCTGCCGTTAAAAGCTCCGAGCGCGTTTGGTGGTATCTCAACAATTTTCTCTCTCTGAACTGTCCGGAATCGGCAAGACGGAACGCGACGCCACCAGTGGCGGCCATGCAGCTGTCAGACTATGGTCGCGAGCCCCTTTCGGATAAAGGCCTTGCAACGGCTGGGTTGCTCTAGTCAGAATTCGAGGGCGAAAAATCTTCTTCCCTACAGTCAAGTACATGCTTGATGCGGCTGGCGCGGGACATCGATACACGGCACGGGCGATCCGGCTAGACGTTCGACATTTCGATTGGAAAGTCGAAGGCGGCAATCCATATCTTGACTCGGATGCTGAGTTGTGGTTAACGCACCAAACTGGAGGTTGTGAATTCAAAACCTCGCAGAACACCGCGCGACAGCTTTCGCGCGGGGAGAACCGAACGGCCAGCCAACGCGTTAGGCCGGTTTCTTGACAGACGCGATCTTGCAAAAATTTCTGTTGCGGATATTCTCTAATCTCCTTCATTATTTTTTTTGGACCACATCTTTCGCCCCGCTCCTGCGCTCGGCCCTCGCAGGCCGTATTGCTATTTGTCCTCTCTTTGTCACCCTGATCACGCCTCTCTTCAACAGGGCGTCAAGACCGAACTTGATGTCGCTTGGCTTGAGCTTATCCTTGGACGCTTCGATCAATGCCTTCTCGGAGTCGTGCCCCTCTCGGATGAGGTTCATCAAGGCCCGCGTCATGTGCTTCTCATCGGCTATCGCTCTCAGCTTCCTCATGAAGGGCACCTTCAGCCCATATCGGGAATCGAGCTCCTCGCACCTGTCGTAGAGACCGCTCTCCCAAACACTGTCTGTGAGTTCCGACTGGAGCGTGCATTCTTCGAAGACCGCATCGTAATCCAATCCAGTTCGGCCTAGGAGGAACATGTCCTCCAGGTCCCTGTCTCTCTCAGTGACCGACTTCATGAGAAAGATATCCTCCTTCGAGAGCAGGAGAAGCGTCAGCCTTGTGTTCCTGTATCCCGGCTTCGCTCTCGACTTCATCGTGCCGGTGAGAGCAAGCTTGTTGGCCACGACCCTCTCGAAGACGTCCCAGCGGAACCCATCGTCGTTCTCCAGAACCGCAGAGGCGGAGAGTCTCAAGTACGGCTCGGCGAGCATTCTCGGAGTGAGTTCCTTGTAGCCTGCGTCTTTGAGGGCGCTCACCAGAGATTCGAATTGCCCCTTGTCCTCTAGGATCACGTCGATGTCCTTCGTCGCAGGCTTGAGGCCGAGTCGAGCCATGACATATCCTCCCGCAGCATAGACGGTGAGATGATTGACGAGGACAGAATCCAGGCGGTCGAGTTCCCTGTCTATGTAATCCGGGCTGAACTCCTTTCGCGGCGTCAAAGTTCAACACCGTAGTCCAGCGCTTGCTCTTTGAGCTCCTCCCAAGGCGGCAGGGGCCAGGATCTATCCCCCCCTTTCGAGTCGATGTATCGCTTGATTGACCCGACGTAGGACTCTATCCCGTACTCTCTGGCTTTCTGCATAAGCGACTCGAAGTCCACCTTATGGGAGTTCTTGAGTATGGCGATTATCGCGTAGGTCGCGAAGGTCTGGCTCGTCGGGTCTACGAGCAGCGTGTGGATTATGACGTCCTCGAGTGAAAGCGAGTCGATTCCCTTGGCGTAGAAGTAGTATTCTTCTTCGCTCACTAGCTGGACTCCGTACGAAGGCAGCGCGGAGACTGCTGTCTTGAGGAATCTGCTCGGCAGCTTTCTCGCCCTGCCAACTCGAAACAGGAACCTGTATCCACGGCTCCATATTATCGCAGCATCGCTGGGCAAAACCTCTAGGGCAAAGGCCCTGGTCACGTAGTCCCCATAGGCGTCGAGGAAATGCGCGAGCCGGCCGCTGGAAGCAAACCGTGAGGAATCTGAGAGCATCCCGTGCGCGGCCAGGTTACGCGTCGCGCGCCATCTCGTCGATCTCGAAAGGCCGTTGAAATCAAGGTGTTCGAATCTCTCGAAGAGCAGATTCATCGCGGAATAGGTCAGAACCTTTTCCCAGGGCACGCCCGGCTCATTCTTGATCAAGTCGATGAGCGCTTGGGCGTGGTTGTTCTGGGCGATGGAGGCCAGCGTTGACGTGCCCTTCTTTTGGGTCTGGACGAATCCTTTGCCTTGAAGCGATCTTGTTATGTGGCTGGCGAGCGAGGTTGATTTGCCCAGGGTGGCGGCGAGTTCAGAGATGGTCAACGCTCGTTCGGAGAGGTGTCTGAGAGCGGATATCTCGGACTTTGTTAGTGCAAAGCGCTCCAGTGGTTGCCTCAAATGTGTATCATAGAACTGAAATAATATATAAGTATTACATTAATATGCGACATTACTTGTGGACGACACCGCCTACGTGACGGCCTTCGGCATCCGTGTCGGTTTGAGGGCGCACCCGCCTCGAATTTTCCATGAGGCGGCACGGGCTGAGCATTGAGATGTTCGACTGTCGAACATGGTGCTACGGATTCTATCCAAATCTTACAAGAACGGCTGATTTCTTCGGCATCACGACATTTTGGCAAGGGCCTTGGTGTCCGGCTTTGCGGAGCCAGCAACGCGCCTTCGCGCACTGGCTAATGCACGAGGGTTGAGGATTGGTCCAAACGAGATAATGCTCAAGGGTCGAGCATTACTCCAAATGCAATAATGCTCAAGGGTCGAGCATTAGCATCGCTCCGACTATCTGGTGCTCCTAAGGACCCACATCCTCTTCAGCGAAACTGGACATGCCAGGGGCGGGGCCTCCTCTGGAGTCAAGGTGGACTGCGATGTCCCATTTTGACGCCAGGATGTCAACTCTGGACCCCAAATGTCAAGCCTGCACGTCAGGATGTCAAGCCTTTGGCTCTCAAGGTTGACATCAAGAACCCCCACGCCCTACCCTACACCCGAAAGTGGACATTTCCCGCCCCTATGCGCGCGAAAGTGGACATAGATCTCGCATCCGCGACTCGGTTTGGGCACTATTGATGTCCACATTTATCCTCAGAACCCCCGCTGGATGTCCACTTTCGACCGGTATGTCCACTTTGGCGCCGTCCGGACCTCCTGGAGATGTCCACTTCGCCATCGATACCCGCGCTTTTTCGCCATGGCTCGACCCTGACCGGCTCGCGACACCGGGCGTGTTGGGCTCGAGTTGTCGGAGGCTATGGAAAATGCGGCAGGAACGGCCACGGTCTGCCCCCGTTAAATACTCCCCGCAGCTATTGTCGTGCTATTCATTAGCAAACCCCCCCCCAAAAACAAAAACAGAGGCCCGCTCCAGTAGGAGAGTGCCGTCCGAGAAGCAAGGTAGCTTCGGCTATGCCCAAGCGGCAGAGCTGCGGAGGAGCTACTTCGTGCCTAGAGGGAGCGATTCCGGACCCCAAAACACGCCCGAACACTTACCCCACCGCTCTCCCGCCGCGCTAAGAGATCCGTAGATACGCCAGTCAAACAGCCCCCAGATGGTTGGAAGGCCCTGCATGCGCGACCTAGACAGGGCGAAGGTGGTCTTGGAGCTGGTCCATTTAGGCCGGCCCGACCAGGCCACGATGGGGCGCGGCAACCCCTTTCAGGACGATAGTCCTTCGGAGGCCAAGAGCATGGAACCCAAGCAAGCGCGAAAGCTCTCCAGGGAGGAGTTCGAGAGGGTCTCGTCCGAGATTAGAGCGCTCGTGTGAGGCGGGCTCCGAGATCACAAGGACGGGGACGCGGAGAGGCTGCTCCTCATGAAGCGACGGTCGGGTTCCTCGATGCAGATCTTTGACACCGCCGTCCTAATCGCATACATGGACAGCAAAGACGCCAGACACGAGAAAGCGAACGAGTACGTCTTCGACGTCGGCCTAAGGATGGACCTCTTCGTCCAGTCGGCCACCCTGCTCGAGCTCGTACCCGTGGCGTCCTCTGTCCAAGCTGCCAATACCACCGAATCGAGATGCAGTAGCCATGCCTGAGCCCAGGTAGAGAGTTGCGGATTAGTTAATTCCCTCACCCTTGTGTGTTTTTTGGACCGATTTCCAGGTCTATACGGATGGCAGAGGCTGCCCGCCTTGCCATTAGCCTTCCAGGAAACCATTCTCCAAATTCAGGTGAAGGCTGCCTAACCCTTCTCAGCGGAGGCTTTGCTGAGCTCCCATACGGATGTTGGGATGGGCCGGAAGGGATTCAATTGATAACCAGACTGTGTGAAAATTCAGAAAGGTAGACGGAAGGTTATATTCCAACCCCGTGATTCGGTCTCATGTCCAAGGATTACGTGGCTGGAGAGAAGAGGGACCAATCGATCCTCTTTCCTGATACCCTTGATGAATACATCACCGAAGAGAATCCCGTTCGATTCATCGACGCGTTTGTCGATAGCCTCGATCTGGAGCAGCTGGGATTCAAGCGCTCGAAGCTCGATGGAGGTGCAGGGAGACCCCCGTACGACCCCTCGGACTTGCTCAAGCTCTACATCTACGGATACCTCAACCAGACAAGGTCGAGCAGGAGGCTGGAGAGGGCGTGCCTCTCAAACCTCGAGGTGATGTGGCTCATGAAGAAGCTCACTCCGGACTTCAAGACCATAGCAGACTTCCGGAAGGACAACATCGACTGCATCAAGCCGGTCTTCAAGGAGTTCGTCTACCTCTGCAGGTCCCTCGACCTGTTCGGCGCGGAGCTCGTCGCCATAGACGGGAGCAAGTTCAAGGCAGTGAACTCGACGAAGAGGAACCTCAACGAGAAGGCGCTCGACGAGAGGCTGAGGCACGCCGAGGAGAGGATAACTCGATACCTGAAGGAGATGGAGGAGAACGACAGGGCTGAACTCGAGAAGGGCGACCGTGACAGCGGCGCGAATGTCGACGGGCTGAAGGAGAAGATTAGCAAGCTCGAGGAGAGGAGGCAGGAGTACATCCGGGCTCAGAACCGGATGAAGGAGGCAGGGCAGAGAGAGGCCTCCCTCACCGACCGTGACAGCAGGCTGATGAAGGTCGACAGCCAGAAGCTCGATGTCTGTTACAACGTCGAGTCTGCGGTAGACTCGAAGAACCACCTCGTGGTCAGTTACGGCGTCACGAACGACCCCAACGACAGGAACCAGCTCGCAAGGATGGCTCAGGAAGCGAAGGAGACCCTCGAGGTGGAGAGGCTCGATGTCACGGCGGACAAGGGATTCTGCACCGGGAGAGAGCTGAAGGAATGCGAGGAGAACGGGATGACGACGTACGTGGCCATACCGCAAGAGACCATGCCGAACAAGACCCTGGGGGTGCCAGAGCCTGAATTCTATTCTCAAAGATTCTTGTACGATCCCATCAGAGATGTGTACGTCTGCCCTGCCAATCAGGTGATGGGCTTCTGGAAGGGCAGGTGGAAGAATCGCGGCAGGCTATACAGGACTGGAGCGTGCGCCACCTGTCCTCTCAGGAGCAGGTGCACGAGGAACAAGCTCGGTAGGATAATCTTCAGGTCGGAGTACCAGGACGTCATCGAGAGGCTCAGGGCGAGGCTGAGCGAAGTTGAGGGGCTCGATAAGCTCAACAGGAGGAAAGAGATCGTCGAGCACCCGTTCGGCACGATGAAGAGGGCGTTCAATCAGGGGTATCTGCTGCTCAAGGGCCTGAGGAAGGTGAACGGAGAGGTCGGATTCACGATGCTGGCTTACAATATGAGGCGAGCAATCAACATCCTTGGGACGAGGAGACTGATGAGCTCGATCGGAGTCAGAATGTAACGTAGAATGGCATACCTTTCATCCATCCCGGTAAATCTGATTCTCACACAGTCTGTAACTTAAGCGAATTCCTGTTGTTCTACCGTCTAAGGTTGTGTCATTTTGGGAGCCAGTTCGCTTCTATGAGGCTTCGGTGGACGAGCAATAGACTCAAGCAATATGGGGCGTGCCCGAGCTGCAGAGTGTGCTGCCCAATTGCGAATCTGTAATATAGCTGTACCCGGCGGTGTAGCCTTGGGACGTAATTCTATCCTGCCATCGGCTTGATTAGCTGAGGCTCAAGATATTGGAGATAGGAATACTGCCGGGCGTTGTGGACGTCCTTCCTGAGGAGCTGCTCCGTCTTCTTCCTCCAGGGCAGCCTCTTCCTGACCTTCGCGGGGAACCTCGCCTTGTCCATC
>Ga0307373_10010915_pt1 | contig 13273 bp, 13 predicted proteins | sample OX2MG_FD_202534 | JGI IMG/M metagenome (GOLD analysis project Ga0307373, IMG submission 202534) | Soil microbial communities from Risofladan, Vaasa, Finland - OX-2 | ecosystem: Environmental > Terrestrial > Soil > Coastal area > Acid sulfate soil | place: Finland: Risofladan, Vaasa | collected... | reverse complement strand
GAGGGCCCATGATCATTAGGATCTTGGAGAAGCTCATCTCTCAAGCGCGTGGAGATTCTGGGTTTGTGAAACATGGGGAACTTAGCGATCATGTCTGTGATTTAGGACAATCCGGGGTATCGCGATGATTTTCTTTTATTGGCTCATCTGGATTTTGCCGCTCGTTCAGCATCCGCTCTGGGGCCGAAGGGTGGGGCCATTCACAATCTTCGAATATATCGGAATTGTATGTCTGGTCTACGGAGTACTGCATATTTTATCTGTTGGCCGAGTGCGTTCCCTATTTAGTGCAATGCACGTGAACTTGTTTTTTGTGTTGTATTTCATCGCCTTAGTCTCGGCCTTGACGACAAACGCGGGAATTAATTTAGCCGGGAGCGCCATTATAATTTACACATCATCCTTCTTCTTGTTCATCATCACCGTGTCCTTAGTGGACACGGTGGACCGACTACGATGGACGGTCCTCGCATTTATTGGTTCGTACGGATTTGCATCGTTGTATGTCGTCCGGGAGTGGCAGGTAGGCCGCTTGATCTGGGCCAATTTTCGACCGGGCTGGATCGTGGGTGACGCCAATTTTTTTTCAACTGCCGCTGTTATCCCCATTACTTTGGCCTTTTATTTGGCGCAATCCAAAGAACCACGCTTTCAAAGAGCATACTGCTGGGGATGCATGCTGATTACCGGAATTGCGATAATCCTTGGCGCTTCTCGGGGAGGTTTCCTGGGCTTGGCGGTAGCTTCGATTCTTGTGATTTGGCGAATGAGACACCGCGTGCGGAACCTTGCGCTGGCTGCTGTCTTAATCATTCCCTTGAGCGTTGTCCTTCCTGTCTCACCTTTGCATCGGCTCTTGCACACCAGTTCATCCGGCGGGTCTGAACAGTTTCACCTGGAGGCATGGTCCGCTGGTCTCGCAATGATTGAATCCCATCCTCTCTTCGGGGTAGGAGTGGGCAACTTCAAGCCTTTAATGCCGCAATACGCACCACCGGGTACCCATGTCGATACCCTCGCACATAATATGTTCATTGAAGTGGCAGCGGAATTGGGGTTGCCTGCACTGCTCTTGTTTTTGGGAGTCTTCTATTTCAGTTATCGAGCACTAGGGAATCTTCGGAAGAGGCAGTCGGCGCCCCTCTTAGTTCGCCAACTGGCCACCGCCATGCAGCCTGGTTTGATTGGTTTTGCAGTGGCAGGGTCATTTGTCTCGGCCGAATATCAGAAGACCACTTGGTTTGCGTTCGCTCTGATGGCGAGCTTAGTTCCCCTGGGACGTCTGCGAGCTTCTGTCGCACCGGATCGCTTGCAGCCCCCACTCCAAGTAGAAGAAGATGCGGAGGATGTGATCGGAATTCCGTATGCATAGAAATACCGAGCTACCACCAGGAGCGAATCTGACGGACGGTGCGGGCAAACCCACCTTTTTTTCAGAAAACGATTCAACCTTCGAAGTGGACCTGTTACTACGCGTAGCGCGCCATCCTGAGAGAATCATGTGACCTCTTACGAGCGGAGCGCTCAGGGAGGATCGTTCGACCAGCATGTTATGAATGAAATTAAATATTGCCCTAACGAAGATGAAATCGGTGACTGCAAAAATACGCCAATTGTATGAGGTCCCGGAAGAGCGCTCGAGACTTATTGCCATGGAAGGCTTGCGCGGCTTTGCGGTTCTTCTGGTTTTCTTCGTTCATCTTCACGCGCTGTTCGGCATCTACGTGAGCTCCCATCCGTTTCTCTGGGGCGCCTCTGCAATGTTGGGGAATATTGGGAATACGGGCGTCGATCTGTTTTTTGTGCTTAGCGGCTACTTGATTTATGGGGCGGTTCTCCGCAAAACAATGCCTTATTTCAAATTCATGAAGCGCCGAGTTGAGCGGATTTACCCGACATTTTTAGTTGTGCTCGCGATCTATCTGCTCTTATCGCTGGCATTCCCATTCGAAAACAAGATCCATGGATCCTTCGTCTCTGTAACAGCCTACTTGCTCGAAAATGCCTTTCTTCTTCCGGGAATCTTCCACATCGTGCCCATAATCGCGGTAGCGTGGAGCTTGAGTTACGAATTTTTCTTCTATCTTTCCATTCCCCTTATAGTGAAGTTCACGCGCATGCGCTCGTGGAAGAGAATCGCCAGGATTTCGTTCTTCGCGTTAGTGTGGTTGAGTTACTTGCTCTACGCTTTTACGGTGCCTCGATCACAAGTGCGACTGCTCATGTTCGTCGCTGGTATCCTTCTTTTTGAGTTGATGGACTCGGGATGGGTGCGGGGTAAACTGACCAAACAAGGTGAGTACGGGGCTATCTCAATCTTTCTCGCAAGTTTGGCGTTTGTGTACTTCTACGATGCTCACGCAGGCTGGCTTTCTTTCTTGCCAGGCCTGACGGCCGGCAGGACGATTCTGCCGGGCGTTCCTACGTTTCAAGGTCCATATAAAGTCATCGCACTGACGGTGAGCTGCATTCTGTTCACGCTCTATTGCTTTGAGTTCGATGGCTTATTGAAGCGGTTGTTTTCATGGAATCCTCTTCGTTATCTGGGCAACATGAGCTTCTCGTATTACTTGATTCACGGCCTGACGCTGCATGGAGTCGCCGCCGTCACCTCCTGGATTGTCCCGGTTCGAATGCGAGGAGCGTGGATCTATTTTATGGCACTGTCATTCGGATTTATGGCAACTTGGATTACCTCAACGCTTCTATTTGCATTTATCGAGAAGCCCGTCTCTTTGGAGCACCGGCGGAGGGCAGCGCGTATCTGGTGATTGTGATCGACTGCAGCACGCCGGAGATTCGAAGCGTTGAGTTGCAAGCCTATTCGAGCATAGATTTTATCATCGGTGGATCGAGTGTCTGATAGTAGAGAAATCCGAGTTGAAATACTTAGTGAAGTGCCGGCACACCAACGGCGGCAAATCGTTTCCGGAATGCGCTGGACTGTCTGGCTCTCCGCTTTGGCGATGCCGTTTAGTTACGGGACAACGATCTTGCTTGCGCGGATCAGTCCCGAGGCCGTGGGTACTTATGGTCTGCTCATGGTCTATATCGCCGTGGTTCAATCGGTGCTGTATTTGGGGGGAGATGCTGTAACGATCAAGTTCTTGCCTGAGATCGATGCTTCGCAACGCCTGTCGTTTCTCGTCTCCTACTTTCTTGTCATTTGTGCAGCGTCGCTGCCCTGGCTTATGGCGGCTTCTCTGTGGGCCGGCAAACTTCACTACTTGTTTGGGAACCATGGAAGTACCCCGTTTCAATTGGCGGTCCTTTTTTTGTTTCCCATTTGCATTCTGGGCTCGCTCAGCGCGGCAGCCCTCAAAGGATTGCTGGAAATCAGTTGGGCGCAGATCCTTACGCGATTTCTGACCATTGGATTCTTCGTGTCCTGCGGCGGGCTTTTTCTCTGGGCGAGGCCCTTGTTGGCCACGCACTATACACAGCTCATCTGGGGAATCTATCTTGGTCTCACAGCCTTGGCCGCCTTTCTGGGCTTTCGCCGCCTGAAACTTCTCGAGCGGTGCAAGGGTGGCTGGCGCTCTCTGCACTTTTTTCTTCCGCGCGGATTTTGGAAGTACACCCTATCGCTTCAGCAGTTGAGTTTCATCGGCTTTTTCAGCGGTCGTTTGGATGTGGTCCTGGTGTTGAATTTCGGCAACCTGACGCTACTGGGCAAATATGTCGCCATAATCGCCTTGGTGGAGACCATACGGCTCATTAATCGCTATTTGTTGGACACGTTGCTGCCTTCATTGACCAACATGGTAGCCATGGGCAATCTGCCCGGTGCTTCCGACGTTCTCAAGGTGCACGCGCGCATCATTTTTCTCGTGAATACAGCCACGACATGTGGCCTGATATTGCTGGCAGGTCCTCTGGTTGCCCTTCTCGGCCCGAAGTACACGTCGCTTGTTCCGCTGGTCATCCTTCTCTCTTTGCTCGTTGGATTAGCTGCACCCGGCAATTTGGCAGGAACGATGCTGTCGAGTGTAGGCAAGCAACAGCGCGCGGTATGGCTTAGCCTCGGACAGGTAGGTTTGTACGTGTTGCTCTTTCTGTCTCTCTGGTCGCGCTGGCATCTATTGGGGGCAGTCCTCGCATACGGCATTTCTTGGCTATTGACGAAGCCTCCGCTCTTGGCGATTGCCTCCCGCTCTGTTCCGTTCCGCGTTCCTCTTGCTAAAGACTATGTGATGTTTGCGATCGTGGCCGTTGGTTCCGCGGCTCTGGAGCATTGGGAGCCGCTGGGATTAGGGACAGGGCTCGCGGCGTGGGTGGTTGCAATGTTTCTATTCCTCTTCTTGGGTCAATACTCGATCCCGGAAATTCTTCGCCTAATCCGGTGTTTCGTGCCCGTTTCTTCCTTCTTTCCCAGAGCTGCCGGGAACGCACAATGAGATAGCGCGAGCAAGAGGCCTTGCGCCTTGCAGTACGGAACGCGACCATGTCGCGTATATGATCTCTTGTCGAACCGGGTGGCCTGATTCCTGAGATCCGTTTCAGTGAACCGCAGCTCTCCGGCTGGCGGCAGATCCAGAATTTGCTTCGAGCAGCCACAGGTGATTGGCTTTTTTTAACCAGGAAATTACGTCGCCGTAATCGCTTTTCTCTCCACCACACTTGTACTGTTCGAATGATGGTGAACAGGACACGGTCGCGGTGACATCCTCATGTCCGTCATATGCGTTATCCCGAAGAGTCACCAAGCCCCAGTTCCGTTTCTCAGAGCGATTGTCCGTGTATTGCCACCAGGATACGCCAATAAAGGGATGAGAACCTGTGGCTGACACCGTTTCGTTTTGCAGGGCTGCGACAGTATTGTAATAGTCTTGTCCGCGAGCTTGCTGGCTTGGAAAATCGTGAGTGGGGGCGTTTACCGGGTAGCTCGCCCAGGGGGAATCTGATTGGGAAGAGCGGTATTGTCCCTCGATAATCGGTTTGTCACCAAAATACTTCGCGATATAATCGATCGCGCCATGGTTGTGGTTGAGGTCTCCAGGGCCGGACAGTACGTCGACGAACTTGCCAGCTGCTTCGAGGACCGGAGCTCGGGGTGGCGCTCCCCAGCTTCCGATGCTGTCAGGGCCAAGAAAGAGAATATTCGGAAAGGCCTTCGCAATTTCGGTTTTGCACATGCCTAGGTATTGACTGGCGACAGAATACAATAAAGAATCAAAATCAGACTTTACAGTGACATTTGCGCCGCGCAGACTAAAGGGGTCGCCACCCAGCCACGATTGATGAGCTGGCCTCCCATCCTCGTCCATCAGGCCCGTGCCAATACCCCACCCATTCTGAATGTAATTGACTGTTATGTTCGCCCCGCGCGCAGGCGCCTTGCCTGGAACAAAGGTGAATGTAACTCGGCCGGAGGAGTACTCTACGGACCCGGAAGAAAGCGTGGGCCCGTACAGATTACCATTCTGGATATCACCTGCCACAGGAACGCCATTGACAAGAATCTGAATCGAAAATGGGCTAGCAACTGGGTGAGCGAGCGTATAAGAGAAGGAAAGAGAAGAGCCGTCACCGCTTGCGATAGGCTCGCCAGTGATCGCAGTTCCTGAAGAATCGAACGTACTGTACTTCGAGCCCCATGCCTTATTTAAAGCAGAAATGGTCCCGTACTTCGCGACTAGCATGTCCCGCCATGCTTTCTTCGTGTAAACGCTCGTGTCGCGATAGACTGCTTTATACATGGCGTTGGCCGTCTGGACAGGGGACATAGTTGCGATCAGCCAGGAAAGACTCGGATTATTGTGTCCGGGAGGTACGGTCGGAAATTCGTCGCCCGCTCCGAATCCAAACATCTCGTCTCCGTCGTCTGCACCAATACCGATCAGGTAAGACCGATAGGGAGACAGCTTTAGTCGGTTTAGCTCCGTTGCCTGGCTCAGGTCTTTTGCCAGCCACGCACGCATGTTTTGGTCAAAATAATCGGCCCCTCCTCCACCAGGCCGGAACCCCTTGTAGTACTTGCTTATTCCGTGGAGCATGTTCTTCACAGGTTCTTTCAGCAGTCTCTCGGGCCTAGAACCAATGACACTGACCTCAGGATTTCTCATGGAATACAGCGCAGGTCGAACGATAATAATGAATGGCAATTTGGTGGGATTCGAATGTAATCCGTGTGAGTCGACCGGAAAGGAAGGATCCAGCTCTGTCGGGAACGTATGTAAAGATGAGTAGATACCGAGCGTGTTAAACCCCCAGGACTTGATACGTGAATTTGTCTCCTCGGCCCATTTTGCGCCTGCGTTGCCATACTTGGCGCTCACTCGATCGTAGTAACGCTGATCGGCGGGGGCTGTAACGTAGACTCCTTGCATAAAAAATCCATGTCCTCGCGGAGTGCAGAACCACCACCGATCACCGAGCTTTTCGACATGGAAATACCGTGTCTTGTTCTGGCACTGAACCGACTTGAGTCCGCCGTATCTGTCCAGCGACTGGGCCGGCAGGGCGTGTGGAACAGCGAATAGCACCCCGAGGACTACCATAAGCTTTTTCATCGGTGATTCCTTCTGTCCCAACGAGGCCTGACCATACTTTTGCTCTTGGGAACCGTGTGCTCGCTAGTGAGAACCTGGAACATTCAGCCGGGTTGTCCTACTACTTTCGTACAACCTTGCATCCGAGGTCTCGCCCAGCTTGTGCGCCTTCGCGCCAAGCACGCCAGGGAGCGACAGATCTGCCTTTAAGGCAGGAGTACGCGGTCAGGATTGCATATCCTGCGTTCAGCCACAAATAGCAGACGCGGTTCCAAATCCCCCTGCGCCAGTGGCGCTCGTACATGTAGTAAGACACTTGTGCATGAACGCTGAGCCAGTGCACCGAGTCGCGGTTTTCGGGGCTGCGATTGTGAACCAGGCGCGCCCGGGGAGTGATCAGAAGGACGTCATCCTTCCCGAAGCCGGCGCAAAACTCAATGTCTTCTCCGGGGCACGGACCCGTCAGATTCGTGTCAAACCTCTTTCCCCGGGTGGCAGACGCCCGAAAACTCATCAGCCCGCCGCCAAACTGCCTCACGCGGAGAGGACGCGATTCACGGAGCCAACCGGCATTCCGGTAAATCGCTTGGCGTTCATCCCGAAATGGGCCGGTCTGAAAAATCCTCTCCCAGAGCCGTTGGCGAAGCGGTGGCGTCGAATAATTCGTGATGATTCCAGAGACCCCGGCGACGCGCACGTCATAGGTTTTGAGGATTTCTTCGATGAAATTCGGTTCGAGGAACACATCGTCATCCAGGAACAGCCAAATCTCTCCCTGAGCGAGCTCCATCGCCGCGTTCCTCGCGGCAGATGCGCCTGAAAGATTGGGATCGTGGATGTACCGCACCGGGGTGGCAATTTGTTTCGTGAAGGACCGCTCCGCGCTCTGATCTACGATGATTAGTTCAAAAGGCTGGACCGTCTGGGTCAACAGTGTTTCAATCGTCCTGACAAGATCTGCTGCGCGATTTTTGGTCGGGATGATTACGGATACCCTGAATGAACAGGCCTGCGTCATCATTTATTGATTTTATCTCACATCCGCCCATCTGCACCATTGTACGCGGTCTGTACGCTTAGAATACGGCGCGATAGCTTTGGCTGTTGAAGTTGTAATCGCCCCTCTATAATAAGGATTAACTCGAAATCTTCACATTCTTGGGGAGATGCGGCGAGACACTCTGAGGTCCGCAAAGAGCATGACGAAGAGTATGAACGGTTCTCCATCGGAATTTCCCATACGGGGGCAGTGGGAGAATCCCGGACTCATCAGAAAGATTAGGGGCGGCGTAACTACGCTGTTGGGCTTGAATAGGGGCGGACGCAATTTCCGCGTTTTCCCGGACGACACCTTTTTGGTTTCCTATCCCAGGTCGGGAAATACCTGGACTCGCTTTTTGATCGCGAATCTGCTTTTTCAAGACCAAGAAGTCAGTTTCATGAATATCGATTATTTGATACCTGATGTAATCAACATCAACCGCCGAGAGCTCGCGAAGATTCCTCGTCCACGACTGATTACCTCAGGGGTCACCCAAAACCGGCCATGTAAGGTCAGCTGAAAACCGGCCATAGCAAAGCCCGGGACATTGATTCTGGCGAGAGGCTGTATAGCCTCCGTCAGCATGACCAATGTCTTGAGCGAAGATAAAAAACAACAAGTCATCGCACTTGGAAAGCTCGGATGGTTCTTGCGGCGCATCGAGGAAGTCACAGGTGTGCGCAGGGAAACAGCGAGCGCCTATCTAAAAACAGCCGGAGTAGTGGTGTGCCTGCCTGGGTGGGGACACCGAACGCCGGCAAAACCGGCCATAGAGGTGACCACGGACCCCGATCCACCAAAACCGGCCATAGAGGTGACCACCGACTCTGGCGGGTCCCCATCGGGAAGTCCGGGGCCACCTAAGCGTCCCAAGCCGTCTCCCAGCTCTTGTGAACCGCATCGAGAACTGATCGAACAGGAGCTCAGCAAAGGCCGAAATGCCATGGCCATCTGGCAGGACTTAGTTTCCTACCACGGATTTCCGGCTGGCTATCAGACGGTCAAGCGTTTTCAATCGTCCTCACAAGGTCTGCCGCTCGATTCTTGGTCGGGATAATGACAGAGACGGTTAGCAGGTCTGACATCTGTTCGCTCAAACTTTGCTCCTTCACTCCTTTCGATGCCGCTGAACACGATTACTGCCCGATGGAAACCGATGATGGCCTGCTTCTCCCACGCCTGCAGCCAGAAATCACGGGGAACCCAGCCGTTGTGTTCATTGACGCGCCCGTAGCGCTCTCGCCAGTCGAGAACTTGCTGGCCCGCGCGCCCAGCCAGAGGATGAATCGTCCGGCGCTGATCTCGGTTTCTTCCGACCAGCGCCGGACAAAATCCACCACCTGGTCCCGCACATCGTGCGGCACCCACACCTGGGTCAGAGCTCCCCCAAGACTTTTTTTAAAGTGATGTGCTCGGCCATCAGCTCGGCCAGCACCTCGTCCTTGGTCTGGATCTTCTTTTCCAGGAACTCGATCCGTTGTTGCTCGGCTTGCTGGTCTGGGCGGCCCTGGCCCTAGAACGCGGCAGCGCCGTTCTCGAAGAACTCTTTCTGCCAGCGGTAGAACACCGTTGCTGTAGCCCCAGTTCCTCACACAGATCGGAAACCGGCACGTGATTCAACAAGTGCCGCCTCAGGATGGCGACCTTCTCTTCCGCGGTGTCAACGACTTTGAGACAAGTGCTCACGGAATTTAGTGAGTTTTTCATGTGTTGGATTAGGGAATCGCGTCGGGCCTTGTGGGAACTGTGGAAAGCGTTTTGTGCTTTCCAAGCCGCTGTGGGAATCCGCGTTGTGAGCGGATTACCATTAGCGGCGTCAGTTTCCACAGGCCTCCGTTTCTTTCCTTTTTGCCTATCCCCAGTTTTCCACGGAAAAATTTCGCGCCAGGAGCGCCTGAGAGCGACGATTCCCGACCCGGTCGACCTACAGCATCCCCGCTTTTGTCCCTCCTCAAGCGCATTTCGCTTTTCCAAAGTAGATCGCTGCTGTTTCATCGGCCTCCTCCCACCGGCAGCGGTTCCGGAGTGCAAACCGGCTTGTTAATCCAGACCTCGCTGGGAAGAGCTGGTGGTTTGGGAGCGCTTCGTACGAAGCGCTCCGGGTGACGTTGGTAAGCAACATCGAGCACATCCTGGCGTCGCCGCAGGATGTTGTCCGCTTGACCATAGTGAACCGTCGCTGGCGTCAACAAGCCTACGCCGGAGTGACGGTGCTCTTCGTTGTACCACCGAAAAAATCTCTGGCAGAAAGCACGACTGTCTTGGATGCATCCAAAGCGGTCCGGGAACTCCGGCCGATATTTGAGGGTGCGGAACTGACTCTCGGAATACGGATTGTCGTCAGAGACGTGCGGCCGACTATGCGTTTTTGTGACACCTAGATCGGCGAGTAAGAAAGCTACCGGCTTGGACCTCATCGACGTGCCACGATCGGCATGGAGCGTGAGTTGGCCAGCCTGGATGCGTTGTTTCTTGCAGCTCTCCTCGATCAGTCGCTTGGCCAGCTCCGCGCTTTCGCGATAAGCGACCATCCAGCCGGTGACGTAACGGCTGAAGACATCGAGGATCACGTAGAGGTAGAAGTAGGTCCATTTGGCGAGACCGAGTAGTTTGGTTATATCCCAGCTCCAGAGCTGATTGGGAGTGGTGGTCATCAGTTCTGGCTTTTTGTAAGGCGGATGAAGCAACTGATCGCGACGCTCGCGGGACTCGCCACGCTGTTCCAGTAAACGATACATCGTTCGAATCGAACAGTGATATTCCCCTTCATCGAGCAACGTCGCATAAACAGCGGCTGGCGAGCGATCTTGGAAGCGTTCTTCGTGCAAACAAGACAAGACTGCTTCCCGTTCCGCCGGGCGCAGTGCGCGTGCCGGCGAAGGCCGCCAGGCCGCCACCGGCGGAACAGAAGCCTTACGACGGTCGCGGTAGTAAGAAGCGCGAGGTAGAGTGAGAGCTTGGCAAGCAGCGCTGGTGCCCACGTCCACCGCTAGTTCGGTGACCGCCGTCATCAGGATTGGTCCTCTGGGTCTGGCTCCGGAATCGGATTCCCCAACAGCGCAGCCACTTTTTTTTGAACATCGATGATGATGTGCGCTTTACGCAGATCTTCGGTCAAGCGCGCATTCTGGCGGAGAAGTTTTTGGACTTCCTCTTCCAGGGGATTGCGCTTGGACTTCGGTCCGCGCTTCTGCGGAGTCAAGGCCTCGAGGACTCCTCGGGCCCGCTCTCGCCGCCAATAAGTCAGCAGAGACGAGTACAGCCCTTCGCGGCGGAGAAGAGCGCCCAGGCCGCCTCGCGTCGCAGCCGCCGCTTCGGCCTCCAGCAAGATGCGTTGTTTGTATTCGGCGGTGTAGGTGCGCCGCTTGGCTTTGGCTACCACCTCAGGATCCGGCCGCGACGCCGCCCCCGCATCGGCGCCCGCTTTGGCTGTCGCTGCACTGCGCTGCGGCTCGCTCCGCTCGCCTTCGCTCCGCTCGCCTTCGCTCCGCTCCGCGGCAGCCAAACCCCCAGAGGAAAGAACAACACCAAGAGAATTCGCGTTCATCTCTGTCTTCTTCTTTCTCGCCCTACTGCTCATTAATTAAGGGTACTAGACTTGTCTCAGAGATGTTGGCACGGAGGGAACCGGAGAGGGAATCGCGGGCGAAGTCAGATCGTCCGCTATGCGACGCTTTCAGTGTGTACGACGGCACGCCGATCGACGACGTTCGGTTGCCGATCGCGTCCTACGTGTAGCTCTCCGCCGGTATCCGCTCCCTAGTCACTTGCGCTAGTGCATAGACTGCATCGTACGTGTAGTTCGAAGATTCGACGTGACGCCCGCCAAGTAATCCGCCTTCGATGTCCGGTTTCCCACAGCATCTAGGCATAGCTCGCGCCGTCACGGGTGCGGGCTATGCTCTTAGCCCGCCTTCAATGAGGTACAGCCGGACAGTTGGTGCAGCACGCTGAGCAAGCGGGGCAGGTTGTTGTGGGTGTAGTTCGTGGTGACGTTGGAAAGCGTCATCTGCGTACGGTGCGACAACTCCTCATACTTAAGTGTGATAGTAAAAACTCTGTCATAAGGCGTGACAGACAGACACCCAACACTTCAAGATCAATTGGTCTGATTGGTCTGCCACCCGCCACCTGAAGTTCAATCGCAGAGTGATTCTCTCTCCCGTTGGACCAGTTCAAGCAGGGCAGATCAGCTTCGCCATTGGTTGGCAGCTGAGCATGCTGTGATGGCTGCTTAGAGATCTTTCCTTCCGGCAAGCGCAGCCGTTTCCAGTAAATAACCAAATCCTTACTTGACATAGTCAATAGATAAATCATATTGTCTACTCGCCTTAACGGATATGGTGCTCAGTGCTTACAGGCCTTCGAAAGGCGCCGCTGCATGGCACGGGGCAGTCGCCAGATTGGGTCAATCGTGGCGACGGCGGAAAGGACGGGATTCAAGTGCAAAACCGCAACGCAATCCGTCAAAGTGCTGGACTGCTGCGCCCGGTGCGAGTTGCATTCGTTGCAGCGGTTGTTCTGTTTGCCTTCTTTCCTTTGAAGGCGGCGGCTCAGTCCGGGCCGTGTTCGACGGGCATTTCTGTCCAGCAGTTTTACGTCGGTACCGATGGGAACGTGACGAATGCCGGGCGCACCACCGAAGGCCCCGTTTGCGTCGAAATTCACTACAACCGCCTGCGCTTTAACCTGGGGCTCAATTTTCAGACCACATATACCAAGGGGGTTGATCCCAGCAGCGTGTTGACCACTGGAGCCGCTCCGGCGGCAGCACAGGGAGCTGCCGAGTCGCAAGGTCCGAAAAAGGTCCAACTGGACAACATTTCGACCTCTCTATCGGCGCTGGATACACTGGCGACTACCGAGGTACCGCAAGGCGTGAAGGCGATCTCCTCGCTGCTGACTTCTCTCGACGCGAGCATTGCTCCGGGTAAAGCTTTTCCGAACACTGTCTTGAAAAGCGGATACGAACAGCTGAAGCCGGCGCTTGCCGATTCTCAGAAGCTGCTGTTTCCGGCGTTCCCCTCGGACGTCGCCGCCGGTAGCGCGTGCCCCGCTGCTCCATCTGCTACGCCCGCGGCAGGAAGTCCTCTGGCGATCCTTCTAGCAGACCAGATGGACCCGACGTTCTATCCGGCCAACAAGCAGGAAGTGGATAATACCCTCACCCTCGCCAATCTCTATAAATGCGCCGGCGACGGTTATAAGGCATTCGTCGCGAATATCGCCATGCTGAAGTTTTGGGACAACCGCTTCGGGGACCTCGGTCTCCACACCACGTTGACTAATGCGCAGATTGAGGCAATGGATTTCACGGCGTATTTTATCGACTCGGCGCAGCTGAATTGCACCAACATTTTCAACCAATCCAGTTCGACCACCGCCTCGCTGACCGATTACGACGAATCGCAAGCCGCCAGTGGCGCCACTCCCGCGGCTCATCAGCAGCAGAATTTCTTCACTTTGACGTGCGGCAGTCCCTTCGCCGTCTCGGTTGGGGTCGAGTTCAGCACCATCAGAGCTCAAGCGTTCGAAATCGCTCCGAGCAAGAGCGGGGGGAATGTCTATGCTCTCAGCTCCAACTCCGCGATCCACCCCCTCCCGATCGCAATCGTTCACGTGCGGCTGGCCGAGTCGGCGGACCACAAGTTCGCATTGCACGCGAGCGCAGGGGTGTCCGGGAATTTGCAGGGGCAAAACTCCGGCGGATCGAGCGCCGAGTTTTTGCTGGGGCCCAGCG
>Ga0307373_10010914_pt1 | contig 13275 bp, 10 predicted proteins | sample OX2MG_FD_202534 | JGI IMG/M metagenome (GOLD analysis project Ga0307373, IMG submission 202534) | Soil microbial communities from Risofladan, Vaasa, Finland - OX-2 | ecosystem: Environmental > Terrestrial > Soil > Coastal area > Acid sulfate soil | place: Finland: Risofladan, Vaasa | collected... | reverse complement strand
ATCAGCGGCGGCGGCCTCCCCACCGACCCCACCGACGGGCGCTGCTGCGTCGGCGGGTCCGTAGACGATGCGGGGGACTGCGGTCGCGGCCTTGAACGCCATGCCTGCGAGGATCAGCAGCAGGACGCCCGGCCCGAGGTTGGCGCCGATCTGGTGGAGGAAGTTGTCGGTCGCGGTCGCCGGCTGGGCGTATCCGTTGCCTCCGTCGAACACCTGGTACGCCACCGGCCCGATGATCAACCAGGCGCCCGCACCCATCGCCAGCAGCGAGGCGAGGCTGATGCCGCTGCGCCGGCCGACTCCATGAGCGCCGATCGTGCCGAGCATCATCAGCCCGGCCAGGACACCGACGGCGCCGGGCACGAGGTGGAGCAGCCAGTTCTGCTTCGTCCAGTCCCATGCCGTCAACGACGTCGGGTGCCACCCGAACAGCGGACCGACGAACACGGAGATGCCGGCCCAAGCCGCCAGCAGGAGCGTCCACAGCCCGACGCCGCCGGCACCGAGTGGGTGTACTCGCGGGTGCGCGCCTGCGGGTGCCGCTGGCTCCGCGGCCCGGTTCCTACCGAAGAAACGGTGCTTTCTTGGGTGCTCCAAGGCCCATGCCATCAGATGACCTCCTTCGCCGGCGACGGCCCGCGTCCAAGATGTGGCGCGCCCGTCGGCGGCCTTCGACCACGTACGGGTTCTTCCCACAATTGGCGCCTCCCAACCACCTGCCGGCGGCACCGCACGGAGCCCCTAGCCTGGGATGGCGAGCGCGACACGAAAGGAGCGGCACATGCCGAAGGAGCCTGACGGGCGCCCCGAAGAAGAGCCGGCCAGGGAGGTGGACATCGACGAGGAGGTCGAGGAGTCATTTCCCGCGAGCGACCCGCCGTCGCACTGGAGCGGCGGCAACGGGGGCACGCACTCGCGCTGAAGCCCTAGCCTCTTGGCATGCCCAAGATCGACGAGTCGCGGACCATCCAAGGCGTGTACACGGTGGATCCGGACGGTCATGGCGACTCGCGGGGTCGATTCTTCGAGACTTACAGGCGGGAGTGGTTCCCCCTCGGCAGGGAGATGATCCAGGGGAACCGGTCGGACAAGGCCGCGGGTGCCGTCGTGGGGTTGCACTACCACCTGCATCAGGCCGACTACTGGCTCTGCCCGGTGGGCACGGCGAGGGTCGTGCTACACGACCTGCGCGATGGGTCCCCCACCGACGGCGCCACAGAGCACCTGGAGATGAGCCGGGACAACTGCCGCGGCGTGTTCATCCCACCGGGGGTGGCCCACGGGTTCGCGTCGTTGACCGATCTGACGATCACCTACCTGGTCGACGGCTACTACAACCCAGACGACGAGCTCGGCGTGGCTTGGGACGACCCGGAGATAGGCGCCGATTGGGGGGTCGGCGACCCGATCCTGTCCGACCGGGACCAGAAGAACCCGCTGCGTTCGGAGATCCCCGCCGGCCGCCGGCCGTACTTCGGCCTGAGGCGGTAACCGCCGGGGCGCCCGGGCCCTTGTACCATCGAGCGGTGAGCAAGGTCCTGCCCGGCGCGACGGGACTCTCCGGCACCCAGCCGGCAGGAGCCCGCCATAGCGCCGCGAGGGCACTCGTACTGACCGCCCGCCCCAAGCAGTGGGCAAAGAACGTCCTCGTGTTCGCCGCGCCCGGCGCCGCCGGCGTGCTCAACCACGGTGGACCGCTCGCCAGGGCTCTCGAAGCGTTCGCCCTGTTCTGCGCCGTCTCGTCGGGCACCTATTTCCTCAACGACGCTCTCGACGTACGCGCCGACCGCGAGCACCCGACCAAGCGATTCCGCCCGGTCGCCGCCGGCCTGATCAAGGTGCGGACCGCCCTGGTGACCGGCGCGGCTCTGATGGCCGTGGCGATCGGCGTGGGGGTGGCCCTGCGATGGCGGCTCGGCCTGGTGCTCGGCATCTACGTGCTGGTGCAGTTCGCGTACAGCCTCTATCTCAAGCACCAGCCCATCTTCGACCTGGTGAGCGTCGCGGCGGGTTTCGTGCTGAGGGCGATCGCCGGCGCCGTGGCGATACCCGTTCCCGTGTCGCAATGGTTCCTGATCGTCGCCACCTTCGGGAGCCTCCTGATGGTTACGGGCAAGCGGGTCGCGGAGCACGCCGAGCTGGGCGATGACCGAGGGGCGCACCGGGCAACCCTCGACGCATACAGCCCGGCTTTCCTCCGGACCGTCCTCGCCATCGCCGCCGGCGGGGCGATCATCGGCTATGCCCTGTGGGCCTTCAGCCTCCAGACGGCAACGCTCCATCACCACAACGACGCCATCTGGTACCAGCTGTCCACCGTCCCTGTGTTCATCGCGCTGTTGCGCTACACGTTCCTCGTGGAGGCAGGCCACGGCGCGAAGCCTGAGGACCTGGTGTTGTCCGACCGGCCGCTCCAGGTGCTCGGCCTGTGCTGGGTGGTCCTGTTCGCTCTCGCCATCTATGCCTGAACAGCTGACAGGTTGGGGCCGCACCGCGCCGACGGTCGCGAACCTCACCGTCGCGCACGAGACGGCGGAGCTGGCGCAGGCCCTCGAGGAGGCCGGCCCACGCGGAGTCATCGCCAGAGGGCTGGGCCGCAGCTACGGGGATGCCGCGCAGAACGCCGGTGGTGAGGTGGTCGCCACCACCCATCTGAACAGGGTGCTGGACTTCGACGTCTCGGCCGGACGTATCACGGTGCAATCCGGGGCGAGCCTCGGGCAGCTGATGAGGATGCTCGTCCCGTTCGGATGGTGGCCGGCCGTGACCCCCGGCACGCGCCAGGTGACCGTGGGCGGGGCGATCGCGTCGGACATACACGGGAAGAACCACCACCGCGAGGGCACATTCGGCCAGCACGTCGAATCCCTGGTGCTCCGCACGCCGGCCCTCGGTGCGCTCACGGTGGGACCGGTAGACGGCGCGGACGTGTTCTGGGCGACCGCCGGGGGGATGGGTCTGACCGGAATCATCGAAGAGGCAACCCTGCGGCTCCTTCCGATCGAGACCGCGTACATGCGGGTGGACAGCGAGCGCTGCGCGGATCTCGACTCGGTGATGGATCGGATGTCGGAGTCCGACAAGGAGTACAGCTACAGCGTGGCGTGGATCGACTGCCTCGCCCGCGGCGCTTCCCTCGGTAGGTCGATCCTCGAGTTCGCGGAGCATGCCAAGCTCGACGAACTCCCGGCGAAGCGCCGCGGACCCGCGCGAGCGCTTCGCTTCGACGCTCGCGAGTTGATCGCCGCGCCGCCCTGGGCACCGTCGGGTCTCCTGAACCGGTGGTCGATCGCGGTCTTCAACGAGTTCTGGTTCCGCAAGTCGCCTCGTCGTGCGGCCGGTCACATCGTCCCTGCCTCGGGGTTCTTCCACCCGCTCGACATGGTTTCCGGCTGGAACCGTATATACGGCCGTCATGGGTTCCTGCAGTACCAGATGGTCCTTCCCGACGGCGAGGAGGCCACCTTGCGTGAGTCGCTCGAGATGCTGAGCGCAGCGCGCTGCGCGTCGTTTCTCGCGGTGCTGAAGAGGTTCGGGGCGGCGAACCCGGGGCCGATGTCGTTTCCCAGGCCGGGATGGACGCTGGCCCTCGACATACCGGCGAGCGGTCCCGGACTCGCCGCTCTTCTCGATGCGCTCGACCAGAAGGTCGCGGACGCCGGCGGCCGGGTCTACCTGTCCAAAGACTCGCGGCTCCGGCCGGAACTCCTCGAGCGCATGTATCCGGAACTCCCCCGTTGGCGGGAGGTCCGCCGGCGTGTCGATCCCGACGGGATCATGCGCTCCGACCTGGCCCGCCGGCTCCCCTCCCTTGTCGCCTGAGCACCCAGTACGGAGACACAGATGAAAGACGCCCTCGGCAGCGTGCAATCCATTCTCGTCCTCGGCGGATCGTCCGAGATCGGCGTCGCGATCGCGCAGCGTCTCACCGGCCCGCGGCACGCGACCGTCGTCCTCGCCGGCCGTGACGAAGGCGCCTTGGAGAAGGCCGCCCAAGAGGTGCGCACTGCCGGAGCCGGACGGGTGGAGGTGACGCGCTTCGACGCGCGGGAGGTGACCGGCCACGACGAGGTGATCGCGAACGCGGTCGAACTGGCCGGCGGCGAACTGGACGTGATCGTCGTGGCTTTCGGCTTGCTCGGGGACCAGGAGGTCGACGAGATCGGGGGCGACGGCGCGGTTGATGTCGCGACGACCAACTACGTCGGAGCGGTGGCCTCAGGGCTCGCCGCCGCGCGCCTGGTACGCAGGCAGGGGCACGGGACGATCGTCTTCCTCTCGTCGGTGGCTGGCGAACGGGTGAGGCGGGCCAACTTCATCTACGGGTCCTCGAAAGCCGGTATGGACGGCTTTGCTCAGGGACTCGGCGACGCGCTCGCCGGAAGCGGCGGCTCGGTCCTGGTGGTCCGTCCCGGTTTCGTCAGGACAAAGATGACCGAAGGGATGCGCGAGGCCCCTTTGTCGACCACGGCCGAGGCGGTCGCCGACGCCACTGCAAAGGCCGTCGCGGCGGGCAAGGAGGTCATCTGGGTGCCGGCGACGCTGCGGTTCGTGTTCATGGTCTTCCGGCACCTGCCGCGGATTGTGTGGCGGAGGATGCCGGCTTGACCGCACCCCGCGAAGGCGTGGCCGCCTTCGACTTCGACGGCACACTGGTGCCCGGCGACAGCCTGCCGCGCTACCTTGCGCGGCTGCTCGGACGCCGGCGGTTCGCGTCCACCCTCTCCGCCTGTTCGCCGGCGATGCTCGCTGGTTACCGGTCGAGTGGCCGTGACGGCGCGAAGGCGGCCCTGCTCATGCGCGCCGTAGCGGGAGTGGAAGCGGCGCGTGCTGCCGAGGTGGGCGAGTCTTTGTCCCGAGTGCTGGCACGCGAGGTGAGACCGGCGATGGCCGAGCGTCTCGTCTGGCACCGTGACCAGGGGCACAGGCTCGTGCTGGTGTCCGCTTCCCTCGGTCTGTACCTGCAGCCCTTCGGGCGCCTGACCGGCTTCGACGAGGTGATCGCCACCGCCTTGGAGGTGGGTCCGGACGGCCTGCTCACCGGGAGAATCCACGGTGCCAACGTGAGGGCCGCCCAGAAGGCGGTCCTGCTCAAGGAGCTGCTCGGCGCGGACCCTGTGACGGTGTGGGCCTACGGGGACAGCCGGGGTGACCGCGAGTTGCTGGCCATGGCGGACCACCCCACCCTCCTGGGAAGACGGCGCCGGTTGCACCGCCCGTCGCGGCCGGGCCCCGACAGCCAGGCGGCGATTCGGCCACAATGGACAGATGGCTAAGAAGGCTCTGATCACCGGCATCACCGGGCAGGACGGCTCGTACCTGGCCGAACTGCTGCTCGAAAAGGGATACGAGGTGGTGGGTCTTCATCGCAGGAGCAGCACTGTCACCTTCGAGCGCATCAGCCATCTCATCGACCGGATCACGCTGGTCCCCGCGGACCTGCTGGACGAAGCTTCGATGATCAGGGTGCTTCGCGATCACAGGCCGATGGAGGTCTACAACCTCGCGGCCCAGTCTTTTGTGCAGACTTCGTTCGCGCAGCCGGTTCTCACCGGCGAGGTCACCGCACTGGGCGTCACCCGCCTGCTCGACGCGATCCTGCTCGTGGATCCGTCAATCCGCTTCTACCAGGCGAGCTCGAGCGAGATGTTCGGCAAGGTCGTCGAAGTCCCCCAGACCGAGCGCACGCCGTTCCACCCGCGAAGCCCTTACGGGGTGGCCAAGGTCTACGGGCACTGGATCACCGTCAACTACCGGGAGAGCTACGACTTGCACGCCAGCTCCGGGATCCTCTTCAACCACGAGAGCCCGAGGCGCGGGCTGGAGTTCCTGCCCCGCAAGGTCGCCTTCAGCGCGGCGGCGATCAAGCTGGGCCTGCAGGACAAGGTGGCGCTGGGCAACCTGGACTCGGAGCGGGATTGGGGCTACGCGCCCGACTACGTGCGCGGGATGTGGATGATGCTGCAGCAGGATGAGCCAGGTGACTACGTTTTGGCCACCGGGGAGACCCACTCGGGCCGTGAGTTGGTCCAGATCGCGTTCGACCAGGTTGGGCTCAACTGGGAGGACCACGTCGTCATCGACCAGCAGTTCTTCAGACCCGCGGAGGTGGATCTGCTGATCGGTAACCCGGCCAAGGCTCGCGAGCAGCTGGGCTGGAAGCCCGAGGTCGGCTTCGAGGAGCTGGTGAGGATGATGGTCGACGCGGACCTGGCGGCGCTTTCGAAGTAGGCGGTTACGAGGCCTTGTGGGCGAACACGCCCAGGGCTTCGGACGAGAATCCGCTCACCGTCGATGCCGGATCCCCGAAGTACGGGGCGTCACCGAATGGGTAGACGCGCCCGCCGGCGCTCGACATGAGGTATCCGCCACCGTCGGCTGTCGGGCTGACACCGGTGATGGTGTCGACGATCCCCTCACCGGGGAGCGAACCGATGAATCCGGCGTCACCGAAGTTGAAGATCCCGCCGTCGCGCGCGACCAGCCAGTACCCGTGTCCGTCAGCAGTCGGCACCATCCCGACTATCGGCTGGTTCAGGCGGATCGACCCGGTCGATCCGTAGAAGCCTGCGTCACCGAAGTTGAAGATCCCCCCGTCGGCTGCCACCAGCCAGTAGCCGTGGCCGCTTGGCGTGGCGGCCATTCCGACCACGGGCTCGTTCAGCTTCATGTTGCCCGTCGAGCCGTAGAAGACAGCGTCACCGAAGTTGAAGATCCCCCCGTCGCCCGCGAAGAGCCAGTAGCCACCGCCGGTGGGCGTCGGGGCCATCCCGAGGACCGGGGCGTTGAGCTTCGTGCTGCCCGTCGAGCCGTAGAAGGCGGCGTCACCGAAATTGAAGATCCCCCCGTCGCCCGCGACGAGCCAGTACCCGTTGCCATCGAACGATGGCGCCATGCCGATAACGGGGGCGTTGAGCTGGCGTCCGAGGAGGGAGCCGTAAGACCCGGCCGAGCCGAAGGGGTACACCGCACCGCTCGAGGCGACGACCCAGTAGCCGTCGACACCGCCGCTGGATCCGACGTTGGTGATCGAGAACCAGTCGGACTTGAGCCCCAGCGCCCACTGGAACCGGTCGCCGGTGATCGTCACACGCCCCGACGAACCTGACAGCACCATCTGGATGACCCTGCCACCCATGTCGCCGAGCCCGTTGCGGGCGGTGATAGCGATCGACTGCAGGGTGCCCACCGAGGGGAATGCGTTCTGGACGGCCGAGACGGAGATCGACGTGTTCCAGTCGTGGTTGGGGTTCGAGGAGACCGAATCGCCTGCGTCGACGACTGCGGGGAAGGCCCCGCCTGCGGTGTAACCGCCGGTCGAGGAGGAGAATTCGGTCAGCGCGACCGATCCGGCGGGCCGGGCCGTGGGGTTGCCGGCCTGCCAGACGCGGACCTGGCCAGCCGTGCTCGACTGGGCGCTGTCGCTGTATTGCGTGTAGCTGCTGTTCTCCACGGCACCTGCCACATCGGGATCGCCGTAGTACACCTGGCAAGAGGTCGTGTCGCAGATCGGACTGGCGCCACCACCTGTGTAAGCCCACGCGTAGCTGCGCGCGGCGACGGCCTGCGCCTGCAACGCGGCTTCGCCGTTGGTGCCCCAGGACGCCGGCGATTCCGCCGGGATGACACCGCGGACGTACGCCTCGAGCGGCACCACATTGATGGTCTGATCGGACGAGGTCACCTGCACCGAACCCTGAAAGGCGCGCCACGTCCCGTTGGGCCAGGAGATGTAGACGTCTCCGCCCTGCGGCGTGAACGTCTCGCCGGCGCTGACCGTGTGCGTCCCGGTCGAGTCCTTGACCGTGATGCTGCTCTTGCCGTCGAGTTCGACGAGGTGGACGCTGATGTTCGGCGTACCGACCGAACCCATCGTGGTGTCGCCATAGAAGTGATCGAGGATCCACGTGTAGGACTGACCCTGCAGCGCGTAACCGTAGGCGCCGTACTGGCCCATCCCCCGCCCATGGCCCCAGCCGTGGCCGGCGAGGTACAGCGTCGACGGCAATGTCGAGGCGGCAGCCGGCGCGGCTTGGATGGCCGCTGCACAGGCCGCCGTCAGGATGGTCGTTACGGATACAAGCAGGCGTCGCAAAGAAAGATCACTCCGAGAGATCGGCCCCCGCCCAGGGCAGCTCAACTCGGTCTATATCGGCGCACCCGAGCGGAACATGAAGAAGAATCAGCCAATTCACCTGTGGCCGGTGCTAGCTGGAGCCGCTGACGACAGGTGCCGGAATGGCGACGCCGCCGAGCGAGCCGTGGAAGCGAGCATCGCCGAAGTTGAAGATGCCCCCGTCTGCGGCTACCAGCCAGTACCCGGCGCTGCCCGGGTCCGCGGCCATTCCGACGACGGGCTGGTTCAGGCGGATGGCGCCTGTGGACCCGAAGTAGCCGGCGTCACCAAAATTGAAGATGCCCCCGTCGCGCGCCACCAGCCAGTAACCACGCCCTGTAGAGGTGCCGGCCATGCCGACGACAGGCTGGTTGAGCCTTATGGAGCCCGTGGAGCCGAAGTAGCCGGCGTCGCCGAAGTTGAAGATCCCGCCGTCCGCGGCCACCAGCCAGTAGCCGTTTCCGGTGGGCGTCGCCGCCATGCCGACCACCGGCTGGTTCAGATGAGACCCGCCCATGGAGCCGAGGTACGGCGCGTTGAAGTTGAAGATCCCGCCGTCTGCAGCAACGAGCCAGTAGCCGTGGGTGAGAGGGTCCTCGGCCATCCCGACGATGGGAGCGTTCAGTCGAATGTTGCCGGTGGATCCGAAGTAGCCGGCGTCACCGAAGTTGAAGATCCCACCATCCTTCGCCACCAACCAGTACCCGAGACCATCAGCGGTGCGCGTGATCCCGACGACCGGTTGGTTGAGGTGAGTGCCCGCCAGGTCGCCTGCGTAGATGGACGAGCCGAAGGGGTAGACGCTGCCATCGGAGCCGGCCATGTCGTAGCCGTCGTAGACATTCGGAGGGCTCGCCTCCCCCGCGAGTGCCGCGGGGACATCCAGCATCCCGCCGTCGATCGGATTGCCTGACGGGCTGACGGGATTCGCGTCCGCCTCGAGCAGTGCCGTTACCTGCGGCGCGGTGAGCGAGGACCCGTTCGCGAGCATGAGTGCTGCTGCGGCGACCACCTGCGGGGCGGACATCGAGGTCCCGGTGTCCTCGTGATAGCCCCCGTCGTTCCAGGTGGAGAGGATGTCCACCCCCGGGGCGGCAATGTTGGCTGCCGGACCCCACTCGGAGAAGGCCTGCACCACACCGTTGTTGTCGGTCGCGGCCACGGACAGGACGCCCGGATACGAAGCTGGGTAGGCAGGTTTGTCGCAGGCATCGTTGCCGGCTGCGGCCACGACGACCACGTTGTGAGCGAGGGCGTACTCGACAGCCGCGTACTCGTCGGGATCGGGTCCCGAGTTGCTCGGGTCTATGCACGGGGAATCCGAAAGCGACATGTTGATCACGCGGTCGCCGGCGGACACTGCGGCGTAGATCGCGTTGGCGACGTCGAAGGTGTTGCCGTCGCCCTGGGAGTCCAGCACCTTGTAGATGTCCAGGCCGACACCCCAGCCGAGGCTGGCGACACCCTTGCTGTTGTCGGTGACGGCCGCGACGATCCCGGCGACGTGGGTGCCGTGACCGTTGTCGTCCTCTGCCACTTGGGACGTGTCGTGGCACGCCGGGTCACCAGGGCAGTAGTTGTGAAGATCTGTCTGCGGGTCGATCTTGGCCGACAGGTCCTCGTGGCTGGCGTCGACGCCGCTGTCCAGGACCGCCACCTTCACGCCGTCGCCGTGGGTCACCGCCCATGCGGCCGGCGCGCCGACGGCGTTGAGGTAGCCGCTGTCACTCGCAGGCTGGGGAGGGTTGGTGTCAGTGAGGCAGGTCGCGACGTAGCACGGATCGTTCGGGGTGCTCGGCTGCGACGTGGCGTGGACCGCGCGGGGCACGCTGGCGTAGCGGACCCGCGGGTCCTGGCGGAGCCGGGCGAGCACTGGCTGCAACTCGGATGACTGGACCTTCAACAGGTATCTCCCGTGGGCCGCTGGCGCAGCCGGCGTGGCGACGGGCAGGCCAGCCAGGACGTCCGCGACACGCGACGCGCCCGAGGTCAAGCTGATCACTATCACCGAGGAGGTGCGTTGCGGCTGGGCACCGGCGGGGCGCGCCGGCAGAAGAGCGGCTACCAGGACGACAACTGCCGCAGCGCGGGCGGTATGAAGTCGCCCCAACCTTGCCCCTTCACCCGGCATTGGAACAAGGGTACGGTACCGACTGCGCCGGCTGGTGGCGGGTTCACCGATGACGCCGCTTGCTAACGTGACCGGCCGTGCCGGGGCGCATCGCATTCGTCCCTCCACGGTTCGGAGCAGGTGTCGTCGGCGGGTCTGAAGCACTCTCCCAAGAGATCGCGATCGGGCTGTCGGGCCGCGGGTGGGACGTCGAGATCCTGACCACGTGCGCCGTCGACCACTACACCTGGGACAACGCCTTGCCTCCGGGCGACACCACCGAGTTCGGCCTCCCCGTGAGGCGGTTCGAGACGGCACACCACTTGTCGCATGTGACGACAGAAGTCCAGCGGGCCATCGAAGCCGGTTCGCCCATCTCCCTCGACAAGCAGCTCAACTGGCTCAGCGGCCGATTCTCGGTACCCGATCTCTTCCAGCATCTCCTGCTCCACGGCGCCGCCTACGACGCCGTCATCTTCTCCCCGTACCTCTTCTGGACCACCACCGTGTGCATGCCAGTTGTACGGGACCGTGCGATCGTGATCCCCTGCCTGCACGACGAGGGTTACGCCCGACTCGACGTGATCCGCCCTGTCCTGTCGGACCCCAGAGCGGTCTGGTTCCTCTCAGAACCCGAGCACGACGTCGCCCACCGGCTGGGACCTGTCGCCGACCATCACGTCGTGACCGGCGCCGGCGTCAACCCCCCGGAGGGTTACGACCCGGCGGGCTTCTGTGAGCGTCACGGGATCAAGCGACCTTTCGCCCTGTACGCGGGACGCCGGGAGGCGGACAAGGGATGGGACTGGCTTCAGAGCACCTTCGCCGACGCTCTCGCGCTGGGAGGACCGGACCTCGACCTTGTGACCATCGGGGTCGGAAAGGTCACCGTCCCCGCACGCCTGCACGGCCGGGTGATCGACCTGGGATTCCTCGAGGACGACGAAAGGGACAACGCTCTTGCAGCTGCCCAGGTGTACCTCCAACCGAGCCGGATGGAGAGCTTCTCGCGCTCCGTCATGGAGGCGTGGTTGGCCGGCACCCCCGTCCTCGCCGTGAAGGGAGGCGAGGTCGTCGCCTGGCACTGCCGGCGCTCGGGTGGTGGCCTGACGTTCTCGGGTCCGGACGACCTCGTCGCCGGGCTGCGCGAGATCTGCGAGACGCCGGGCCGGGCGGAGGACATGGCTGCCCGGGGCCGTGACTACGTGCTCAAGGAGTACTCGTGGCCGGCGGTCCTCGACCGGATGGAAGCCGAACTGGGGGCGTCGTGCCGCCACGGGTAGGTGCAACGGGCGCGCCCGGCGTGCTGGTCGCCGGAAGCTACCCGCCGATCCCGGTCCCCTCTGCGGCGGCGACCGTCGACGCCGTGCGCCGAGAGGTCGGTGCCGGGCACCGCGTGAAGGTCCTCTCCCCGCGACCGAGCGCGGCCCACTATTCGATTCCGCTTACAGGCCTGCTCGCCGGCCGGCGCCTTGCTCGCGCCAAGGCGCTCTCGGGATGCAACCGTTTGGTGTTCTGCGTAGAGCCGGGGGTCCCGTTCTCACCTCCGGGCCGCAGCAACGTGATCCGGCGGATCTCGGCGGTGGTGGAAGCGACGATTCTGGCCAGGGCGATGCGGCACTTCGAGCACACGACCCTCGTGATGTCAGGGGAGACGGGGGCGCCGGCGAGGGCGCTGTCGTTGCTTCGAAGCGCCGCGGACGAGGTGATCGAGGACCGCCGCGACGGCAGCGCGCCGCGAGGGGTGACAGTGAGGGGTCCGAAGGAGGTGACCCAGTCAGACCGCGCCCGCCGGCTCGCCGGCAAGGCCGCCCGAAGGGTGCTCGGCGAGAGCGTGGGGAGTCGGGTTCGCGGGTCCTGGCTGGCGGTGATCACGCTGATGGCCATCGTGTTCGCCGTCGACGTCGCGTGCCCGAGCGGGATGACCGCCGACTCGATCCGCCAGGTCAGCGTGGCGGTCTCGATGGTGCACTACCACAGCATCGGGCTCGATTACCTGCTTGCCCACCAGCACAACGCGGCTGACATCACGTTGGTGCACGGGCACGTGTACCCGCTGTTCCCGTGGGGCGGGGCGTTGTTCGCGGTCCCGTGGGTGGTGATCTACGACATCGCCCACAAGCTCGGCATCGGAGGGGGATCCGTCGCCCTGGTGAGAACCGGGCACGACTGGGCTATCCAGGTGCTCTCGATGTCTGCGGTCGTCGCCGTCACAGCCGCTCTGATCTACGCGATCGCGATGCGGGTCCTGACGATAGAGCCTGTTAGACGGCGCAGGCGTTGGTCGTTCGCTGCGGCGCTCGTGTTCTCGTTCTGCACCCCGGCGTGGTCGACGGCCAGCCGGTCGCTGTGGGAGCACGGCCCGTCGATGCTCTTCCTCGCTATCGCCGTGCTGCTCGCGTTGCGGGTCCAGGCCGGCGAGAAGGGTTGGATCGGCTTGGGCGTGTCGCTCGGTTGCGCGTACGCGATGCGACCGACCGACGCCATACCAATCGCGATCCTCGGCCTCTGGGTTCTGTTCTGGCATCCCCGCCGTGTCCTGCATGTCGTCGCCGGCGCCATCCCCCCGCTGGCCGTCCTGCTGGCAGTCGATTACGTCGCCTACAAGCAGCTGCTGACGCCGTACTACACGCAGGGGCAGAGCTTCGGTTTCGGTACCTTCGGCGAGGCGCTCGTCGGCAACCTCGTCAGCCCGGGCCGGGGACTCCTCATCTACGTCCCGCTGGTGCTCCTCTCGGCAGCCGGTGTGGTCGTGCTGGCCCGCTCCGGCGCGCTGAACCCTCTGTGGGTCGCTCTAGCCGTGATCCCGGTGGTCCACTGGGTCGTCATCTCGGGCTTCCTGCACTGGTGGGCGGGCGATTCGTACGGGCCGCGTCTTTTCACGGACATGATGCCGATTTTCACGGTGCTCGCCCTTCCGGCGGTCGACCGGCTTGCCATACGCAGGTTCGAGTACCGCAAATTCGCTGCCGGCCTCGTCGGTGTCGCCGTCGTGTGGAGTTTTGCGGTGCACGCCCAAGGCGCGACGTTGCGCTCCGCGTGGTGCTGG